>ENA-OZFE01000227-OZFE01000227.1-human-gut-metagenome-genome-assembly--contig:-NODE-227-length-25408-cov-5.497140_pt1 | contig 25408 bp, 22 predicted proteins | sample MGYA00245077_ERZ653627 | MGnify/ENA primary metagenome ERZ653627 (study PRJEB26926, sample SAMN06165121) | human gut metagenome | biome: ENVO:00009003; feature: ENVO:2100002; material: ENVO:00002003...
AGGTATGAATTCACTTGCTAATTCCAGTGGTGCGCTTGTTGCGGGCACTGATGAACTTTCGCAAGGTGCTTCGTCGTTAGCGTCGGGAACGAGTGAGCTCAGCACGCAATCGCAAGGAATTCCTTCTCGCATTCAAAGTGAAATAGACGCTATGCTTTCTGAATTTGATAAGTCCGACTACAAGCCACTAAGTTTTACGAGTTCGAAAAATACGAATGCTACACTGGTTCAATTCGTCATGACAACGGAGGCCATCAAAGCGCCTCAGCCCGAAAAGGTAATAGTCGAGGAAGAGGAATTATCGATCGTCGACCGATTCTTTGCGCTCTTCTCATGATCTCATTCGTATCGCGGCTTTTGCGCTACGGTGAACAGGGTATTATGACGATGAGAAAAAAGACCAGATCGAATTTTTGAAAGAGGAATCATGTCTCTTCCAGCAGCAAATCTTGATGCAAAACCAGATAACTTAACTACGATGGAGCTGGGCGAATGCCTCCCTATGACTGCCGAGGTAAAAGATGACCATCTTTTCATTGGCGGTGTTGATATGGTTGAGTTAGCCCATGAATACGGAACAGCTCTATATGTCTATGATCAGGCGGATCTTGAAAATCGTATGGAAACATACGTGAAGGCTTTTAAATCTCGCTATGAGAATTCCGATGTTATTTACGCAAGCAAAGCTTTCCTCAATAAGGCAGTAGCCCGTCTTGCGGCACAGCATGGTCTTTGCTTAGACGTTTCCGGTGGCGGCGAACTTGCGGTAGCTCGTGCTGTTGGTTTTCCGATGGGAAAAGTGTTTGTGCATGGCAACAATAAAACCCCTCAGGAACTTAAGGAAGCTATTGAAGCAGGAGTTGGCCGCATTGTGGTTGATTCGCGCATTGAGCTTTCTCGCGTTTCTGCTATCGCTCAGGAACTGGGCGTGACTCAGGAAATATACATGCGCATTACTCCCGGTGTTGAGGCTGATACTCACGAATATATTCGCACAGGCTGTGAGGATTCTAAGTTTGGTTTCACTATGCGCGAAGATTTCGCTTTTAAGTGCGTTAAAGATGCACTCGAAGCACCAAACGTTCATCTTGCGGGGCTGCACATGCATATTGGGTCGCAAATCTTTGCGCTCCATTCTTTTGGCGAAGCAATTGAAGTAATTGTTGAATTTGCTGCTCGCATCAAGGAAACCTACGGCTATGAAATTGATGAGATTGATGTTGGTGGCGGTTTGGGTATTGCCTATACTGCAGAGGATAAGCCAGCTTCTATCGATGATTTTGCCGAAGTCATTACGAGTGAAATGAAGGCTGCTTGCGCTAAGCACAATGTGAAAGAGCCTCGTCTTTTATGTGAGCCAGGTCGTAGCATGGTGGCAGTTCCTGGAGTTACGCTCTATACCGTGGGCATTTTGAAAACACTTCCCGGAATTCGTAAGTATGTTGCCATTGACGGAGGTATGTCCGACAACATTCGCACTGCTCTTTATCATGCTGATTATGAGCCCGTTATTGCAAATAAGGCTGGTCAGCCCCGCACCGAAATCGTAACGGTTTGCGGTAAACATTGTGAAAGCGGCGACGCTGTGGCACTTGATAGACCTATTCAGCACCCTGACATTGATGATATTCTGTGCGTTTTTGGAACGGGCGCGTATTGCCACTCCATGTCAAGCAATTACAACGGTCAGCCTCGTCCTGGCATTGTCTTCGTTAAGGATGGTCAGGCTCGGTTGGTAACGCGTCGCGAAACATATGACGATCTCATGGCATGCGATGTTGACTAATGACGGCCTTGTTTATCGGTAGTGGTGGCATTAGCTAATAACGAAAGGTAGCTCTCATAAGAAAGGAAACTTATGACTGTCAAAATTGGTTTAGTTGGAACAGGCACGGTAGGCGGTGGCTGCCTTGACATCCTCGCTAACCACAAAGAGGATTTCAAGCGTCACTTTGGCGTTGATCTTGAGTTGGTTCGTGTGTGCTCACGCAACCCCGAGCAGGCTATCGAGCATGGGGTAGAAAAAATATTCACTCAGGATTACACCGAGATTATCAATGATCCAGAAATTGATATTGTTGTCGAGCTTATTGGTGGTACGGGCATTGCGAAGCAAGTTATTTTGGATGCTTTGAATGCGGGTAAACATGTAGTTACTGCCAACAAAGCGGTAATGGCTTCTGCTGGGGAAGAAGTACTCGGTCTTGCGCGCGAAAAAGAACTCGAAGTTGCTTTTGAAGCAAGCGTTGGTGGTGGTATTCCTATCATTCAGCCACTGAAACATGCGCTTATTGCTAACGAGATTTCAGGCATCATGGGCATTGTGAACGGCACAACGAATTACATGCTCACACGTATGGAGCAGGATGGCCTGAGCTATGATGAAGCCTTGAAAGAGGCGCAAGAAAAAGGCTTTGCTGAAGCTGATCCGACGGCTGATGTTGATGGTTTTGATGCGGCGGCAAAAATTGCAATTCTTGCTTCTATTGCGTTCAACTCGCGTGTAACCATGGATGATGTTTACGCGGAAGGCATTCGTCGTATTTCGCCTGTTGACTTAGCTATGGCGCGTGATATGGGCTATGCTGTTAAGTTGGTTGCTCATGCTCACCGCACCGAAAAGGGAATCGGCGTTCGTGTTCATCCAACCATGATTCCTTCAGAGCATCAACTTGCAACGGTCAATGGGGTATTCAACGCTATCTATGTTGTGGGAGATGCCGTTGGTGAAACTATGTTCTTCGGCGAAGGTGCTGGCTCTGGTCCTGCTGCAAGTGCTGTTATGGGCGATGTTTTAGAGGTTGCGCGTCATATTCAGGCAGGTATTAAGCCTATTGTTGGTTGTACCTGTACCGATGTCGTTCCCATTCTTGAAATGGAGAATCTCAAAACGAAGTATTACCTTCGCTTTGTTGTCGCTGATCGTAGTGGGGTTTTGGCTGCAACGGCAGACATTTTTGCCAAGTATGATGTTTCAGTTCAATCGGTTACACAGCGTGGAACCAAAGCGCGTAATGAGGTTGATTTAGTATTCCTTACGCACACCGCCGAGGAGCGCAATCTTCGCAAAGTTATTGAAGAGATTCTCGCTCTTGATGGTGTAGTTGTTGGAGGGGAGCCTTCACTCGTTCGTGTTGAAGACTAGTTTCCGTAGGGGGTCGCTACTTGCGAGCCAATGAGCCTCGATCAATTATTGGATGAAATCTGACGAGGCGAGGTGGTTTGTGTAGGACTGTTGTTAGTCTGCCTCTTGATAAGGAAATCGTTTGATAAGGTCGTCGACGGTAGTGAATTCATAGCCTTGCTCTTTCAAATAGGGCAGGGCTATTTTTAGTGCTTCAACTGTGTTGGCGCGATCTCCGCCACCATCGTGCATAAGGATAATATCGCCGGGTTCAGCACTTTTAATTCGATTAGCAATGGTATTGGCATCGGGACGTTTCCAGTCGGTGGTGTCAATGTTCCAGCCAATTTCAGCGGTAACTAAATCAGAAAGATCAGCAGCGGTTTCTTTGCTGAAATTTCCACCCGGTGCGCGGAAAATAGTGGAGGCAGGCTTGCCTGTTATGTCTGTAATAGCTTGAAGGCCATTGATAACCTCGTTGCGACGCTCTTCAGTGGACATCAAATCAAGGCTTACGCTTCGGCCAGAACCTGCTGCATGATCATAGGTGTGGGTTGAGATTTCATGGCCAGTTTTTGCCATGCGTTGGATAGACTCGGTATCGTTAGGGATACGATTTCCGACGGTGAAAAAGGTAGCTAATGCGCCGTTGTCTTCCAGAACATCAAGCACTTCTTTGGTCCATTTTTCCCAGGGGCCATCATCGAACGTGAGAGCAATTACTTTTTCACCCTTTGTATCCACGTTGTAGCGTATGAGCTGTTTGTCGGTTGGTTCTTTGGTGACTATTTCAATGGTGATATTTGATTCGTTACCCGTACGCTCAATCTTTTCGCCTGGCGCACCTTTATCTGTGAAAATATGTACAGCGCCCACGCCAGTTATATCAACGCCTGGCTGAATTATGATGGGATCGCTGTCGGTATACGGCTCAGTTATATCTTCACCGTTTTCAAGAGTGATTACATCGCCTTCTTTGAGATGAACAGAAAGATCATCGGTTGCTTCTCCATTGAGCGTTGCAGTGCAGCGCGTTCCATTTCCGTGGCGTATAACCGAGCCATCTACTGCTAAGTAGTTGCCAGGAGCAACTACTACCACTTCTTTTTCTAAAAGACCATTAAGGGAGCGCTCAGGTCCTTGGATTGTTTTTTGCTCGCCGTTAATGGTTACTTCGATGGGTGCGTTTTGAACGTAAGAATAGATGCCAAAACTAAGAACGACCACTGCGACAACAGCAACAAGCGCAGTAATGAGTGGTTTGCGCCTTGTTGATTGGCTCTGTTTGATACTGGATCGCTTTTTTAGCGTATCTTGGTTTACGCGCTTTTTTGGATGATTGTTAGGCATGACCCTCCCGCTTGTTCCTGTTCATGCTACTGTACTTTTCCTTTTGCTAAAAGAGAAATAGTTTTCTTTTAAGGTGATCAAAAAATCAGGCTTTTGATATCAAAATTAAAAGGGTTTACATACTACCCCCTAGGGGTATATAGTCATGAAAGGCGTGAGATACCCCTAGGGGGTATCTGTTCTTAGGATTAGTGAATTCGCAACGACGTTAGAGGCGGCAACGGTAGAGCAACAGGCTAGAAAGCAACAATACTTTTGAAAGCCTGCTGTTGTATACCAATCGCATGAATAAAGCTATACATAAAGAGTGGCTGGTGGATACATGAGCAATAAAAAGGATCAGTGTGAGTTGCAGGCGAAAAGTGAACAGGGGCTCAAAGGGCTCAAAAAAGATGAAACAGCCGCTTCTGAAAGGGGCTGTTCTTCAAATGACCATCCTTGCCCCTGTTGCAGAAAAAAAGCAACTGAACGCAGCGAACAATTTCAGAAAGACTTACAAAAACGCTTGAGCTTAGCAATTGGCCAGCTTAATGGTGTGAAACGCATGCTTGATGAAAACTGCTACTGCGGGGATGTACTAACGCAGGTGGCAGCAGCTCAAGGTGCGGTTCGCACAGTGGCACTCATGCTTTTGAAAGACCACATGGAAACGTGTGTTGCAGAGCAAATTCGCGAAGGAAATGACGAAGTAATTGATGAGATGGTTCAGCTCATCAAGAAGTTTTCTCGATAAGTGCAGGGGAACTAGTATGAAGAAGATATTCGATGTGACTGGAATGACATGTGCGGCATGTTCTGCTCGGGTGGAAAAAGCTGCCAAGAAAGTTGAAGGTGTTTCATCGGTTGCCGTTAACTTACTGAAAAACTCGATGGAAGTTGAATATGATGGTTCGCCTGAAACAATAGCTAAGATCTCCGAATCGATAGACAAGGCAGGCTACGGGGCCTTTCCTCGTGGGGAAAGAGACGAAAATTCGGGCAGTGCGGCGCCAATTTCAGATTCAGCTCCCGCCGTCCGCGCAAAACAGGAAGAAAAAACAGTGAAAGTTCGTTTGATTGTTTCGCTTGTTTTTACTATTCCTCTGTTTTATCTATCGATGGGTCATATGTTCGGTTGGCCACTACCTGGTGTTTTCTTGGGTGATCAGAATGTTATGGTGTTCGCTCTTACGCAATTCCTGTTGCTCATTCCCGTAATATTCGTTAATTGTAAGTATTTCAGCGGTGGTTTTAAATCTCTCATTCATGGTGCACCCAACATGGATACGCTTATTGCCCTAGGGTCGGCTGCATCAACGGGCTATGGAGTCTATATTCTGTATGCCTTGGCGGTGGCGTTAGGTGAGGGACACCTTGATCACGCTCACATGCTAGCGATGGATTTATACTTCGAGTCTGCGGCAATGATCTTAGCCCTCATTACGTTGGGGAAGTATTTTGAGGCACGCGCTAAAGGCAAAACAACTGATTCGCTTGCAAAACTCATGGACCTTTCTCCGAATATGGCCACGAGAGTCAGGGGAGATAAAGAAGAGCAAATCCCAACGAGTAAAGTTCGCGTGGGGGACATTTTGGTGGTGCGACAAGGGGAGGCAGTTCCTGTTGACGGCACGCTGCTTGAGGGCAATGCTGTTATCGACGAATCCCTTATTACGGGCGAAAGTATTCCTGTTGAAAAAACGCCAGGTTCTTCGGTGACAGGAGCAACGCTTAATCAGTCGGGTTGGTTTAAGATGCGTGCGGAACGTGTTGGCTCAGACACTACCCTTGCAAACATTGTTCGATTGGTTGATGAAGCTACGAGCACGAAAGCTCCCATTGAAAAACTCGCTGACAAAATCAGTGGTGTTTTTGTTCCTGTAGTTATCGCTATTGCTCTTGTTACCTTCATCGTTTGGATGATTGTTTCGGGCGAAGTGGGAACTTCGTTGGTGTATGCGGTTTCCGTCTTGGTTATTTCTTGTCCTTGTGCGCTCGGTCTTGCAACGCCAACTGCCATCATGGTGGGTACGGGCAGAGGTGCTGCGTATGGCATTCTTATCAAATCGGCTGAAGCCTTAGAGCGTGCTCATGCGCTTAAAACGGTAGTGTTTGATAAAACAGGAACGATTACTCAAGGTGTTCCGCAGGTTACGGATGTAGTTTGGGCTGCTTCGTCCGATCAAGCAGAAGGTGCTCCTTCGGAAACGTATTGTGCATCAGTGAGTAACGAGGAAATTAAGGCTTTCTCAAGTGTCAAAAACAAAGCAAGTGTCCAAGAAGCAAGCAAGCGGAAAACGCCTGAAAATATTCATGCTTCGTTTGATTCCTTCTTGCGTTTTGCGTTTAGCTTGGAAAGGCGCTCGATTCATCCTCTTGCTCAAGCGGTGAGCAGGTTTGCTCAAGCACAGAATATCGTTGCTTATGAGGTGGATAATTTCGAAGAAATTGCAGGAAAAGGGCTTCATGCTCAAGTTGAAGGAAAGCCTGCAAGTGTTGGAAATGCGCGTTTTATGAGAGAACAAGGGCTTTCGATTGCTCAATTTGAGGGGCCTGCCCAGGCTCGCACCGATGAAGGCAAAACGCCGCTTTTTTTCTCGCTGGGCTCAAGGGTGCTGGGTTTTGTTGCGGTTGCTGATGAGGTAAAACCAACAAGCGCTCAAGCTATTCAGTCGCTGCGCAGTGCGGGTATTTCAACCGTTATGCTGACAGGCGATAATAGTCGAAGTGCAGCTGCTATCCAAAAGAAAGTTGGTTTAGATGAGGTTATTGCCGAAGTTCTTCCGCAGGATAAAGAACGCGTAGTTCGCGGGCTTTCAGAAAAAGGTGCGGTTGCTATGGTCGGCGATGGAATAAACGATGCACCAGCTCTTGCGCGCGCTGATGTGGGAATCGCAATTGGCGCGGGAACGGATATTGCGATTGAAAGTGCCGATGTGGTTTTGATGCACAACCAGCTTACCGATGTTCCTGCGGCGATTGATCTTTCGCGGGCAACCGTGCGCACAATCAAGCAAAATCTGTTCTGGGCACTGTTTTACAACAGCATTTGCATTCCTGTTGCTGCTGGTGTTCTTTCGGTTTTAGGAATAACGCTCAACCCCATGATTGCCGCCGCAGCTATGAGCTTAAGTTCGCTTTTTGTGGTGAGCAACGCGCTTCGTTTGCGTGGTTGGAAACCTCAAGTAGGGGCTGGTCATACGGGAGTTGTTGACGCTTCCTCTCGAGCAAGTGAGCGTTCCGCTTCCATTCAAACGGCAGAAACCGAACCGGAAGAAAGTAGGAATAATGCTATTAAAGGAGATGAATCTTCAATGAACGAATCATTGTCTGCTAAAGGTGAAATAAGAATGCTTCGTGTTGAGGGGATGATGTGTCCTAAGTGCGTGGCTCACGTAACAGAAGCGCTAGAAGAACTCAGCGGTGTTGCTTCGGTAGAAGTAAGTCTTGACGAAAAGCGTGCAACGGTAACGCTTACGGAAGAATCTCCCGCAAGCGACAAAGAACTTGTTAAGGCCGTTGTTAAGGCTGGGTATAAAGCCAAAATAAAGCGCTAGCTATGTGGATATGTGGTTTAGGTGTTTGATGCGGGGCTGTTACTCGATTATGTAAGCGGCAACAATTTCTGCGGCGTATACAGTGTGAAAATCTCGAAAACCGTTTTCGTCAGCAGGATACCAAGCTTCAACATCTTCAGCATCAAGCAGGGAAAGATCCTGATCCTGAACGTAACGAACTTTGCACTCTAAGGTAAGGGGAAGTTCGCGAATTCCTGGTGCAGCAACAACCTCAGGATTTTCAAGGGTTAATCCTAGCTCAGCAATTTTATCCATATCGCGGCCAGATTTTGAGCCACAAACAGTAAGGATTTTTTTGTCGTATTCGCCCACGGGCATATTTACGGTAAATTCACCGGTTTCATCAAGGAACTCTTTAGTGAAACGATGTTGGCGAACAAACGCAGTAAAAAGAGGCTTGCCCCACTGAATACCGAGCGTTCCCCAGCTGATAGTCATCGTGTTTACGCGATTGCCCGATTTAGTGGTAAGAAGAACACCTTCTTTAAGGGCCTTCATAATTTCGGTTGAGTGTTCAAAAACATCGATCTGTTTTTTCATGATTACCTCTTACTCTTCAAATGTTATTTGTAAGCAATATGAACGGCCGCAACGCCGAAGGTGACGTTGGTGTATTCAACACGTGAAAAGCCTGCATCATAGAGCATTTTTGAAAAACCTTCTTGATTGGGGAAGGCTTTAATGGAGTTTGCTAAGTACACAAATCCCGAATCGTCTCCTGTGACAATTTTGCCCCAAGCGGGAATACCCCAACGTAGGTAGACATCGTAACCAAGGCGCATAAGAGGGTTTGGCGGGGTGGAAAATTCAAGGACGCAAAGCGCGCCACCAGGACGCAAAACGCGATACATTTCTGAAAGTGCTTTTTCGCGTTCGGGCATATTGCGAATACCATAAGACATCGTAACGATATCGAATACATCGTCGTCAAACGGAATGTTCTGGCCGTCTACGACTGCTAAAACAATAGGAACTCCGTTTGCTTCACCTGCGTCGAGGCGCGTTTGTGCCACATCGAGCATGGCGGGGGTGTAGTCAGAAAGAATGATGTGAGCGGGCTGTTTGCGCTCGCAAGCCATGAAGGTTACGTCACCTGTTCCGCCTGCAATGTCGAGCATTAAAGAATCTGGGCGAATGGGGGCTTTGTCAATGAGCGTTTTAAGCCAGCTGCGATATTGACCAAAACTGGAGTATTTGTTGAAGCGCTCGTAGTCCCAGGCAATATCGGTGAATATCTTTTTCACGCGTTCGGAGGAAATGTTAGCGGGTGCCGATTTTCCTGTGGCGGTGTCGATGGAGTGTTCTTCTTGTTCTGTGGCCTGTTTGTGTTGGTTGTTGTTTTGGGTCTGGCCTTCAGCTTGGCGTTGGGTCTGACCTTCGGTCTGGCACGAAGTGTCTTTTTCTGAAGAAGACGCAGAAGACTCAAGAGAAGCTTCGCTCATATCGCTCATATAAAAATCCTTTTAACCGTTGTGTAGGCGGACGGGCTTTAACCCGTTAGCCGTATGCTTCGTTAGCTTGTTTGATTATAGGTTTATTTGTCTGATAAACGTTGAACTAATTAGTTCAATGATATGATGGCAACTCAAGGATAGTACAGGAGGATTATCATGCTTTTATGCGCGCAGTACGTTGTGCCCGTTTCTTCGGATCCTATCGAAAAAGGCGCCGTCTTGGTCAAGGACGACAAAATCACCGATATCGGTTCAATGGAAATGATGAAGCTTCGTTATCCAGAAGAAGAAGTGCGCGATTTTGGCATGGCGGCAATTACTCCTGGCTTCATTGATTTGCGCGCTCATAGTGAAGATGCCGTTTTGCGCGGTTTAGTTCCTGATCTTCCTTATGTTGCTTGGACAAAGAAGATTGACGAACTTCGCTCTCAGCTTTCAGCTAAAGAGTGTTATGATTCCGCATTTCTTGGTGGCCTTGAATCAATTTCTTCAGGCGTTACTACTATCTGTGACGTAACAACTACCGGTGCTTGCGTTTCCGCAGCGCAGAAGTTGGGCTTGCGTGGCGTATTTTTCCGCGAGGCAACGGCAATTGATAAGCGTCTTGTGGGCTATGCAATGAAAAAGGCCGATAACGACTTAGAGAAATGGTCGCAAGAAATTGATTCTGATCGTATCACGCTCGGTCTTGCTCCTGCTCCCGTGTTCAGCTGTCACCCTCTGATTTATAAAAACATTGCTGAATACGCAAATGAAAATGGTGATATTCCTATTGCGCTTCATTTGGCGGGAAGTCGCGAAGAGTATCGCTTCGTTAAATATGGTGCTGCGGTTGGCAGTGATGAGCGTTTCGACCTTCACGGGTTTATGGAGATTCCACCTTGGTTGCCTACGTCGGTTACTCCTGTTAACTATGTTCTTAACTGGGGCGGATTCGATGCGAAGAATGTTATTGCAGTTCACTGCATTCACGTGAACGACGAGGATATTTCAAAACTCAAAGAAAACGACGTTGCAGTTGCTGTTTGCCCGAGCTTTTCCGCTCAGGTAGGTATGGGCGTTGCTCCTGTTGGTGAATTTTTGCGTGCAGGTTTACGTGTTGGTTTGGGTACCAATGCTCCCGGAGCGCTTGACTTTGTTGATTTGTTCACGGAAATGCGCGTTGAGCTGCTGTTGCAGCGTGCGGTTAACAAGGGCGATTTCATCACGTCTCAAACCTTAATGGAAATGGGAACGCTTCGTGCGGCTGAAGTATTGCGCTTAGAAGACAAGATTGGTTCGCTTGATGTTGGTAAACAGGCTGACATTATTGCTATCGACCTTTCGGGTTCACATCAAACTCCTACAAGTGATCCTGTATCGGCAATCTTGAGTTCTGCGGGCGATAGCGACGTAATGATGACTATGGTCAACGGCAACATCCTGTTTGAGCGTGGTCAGTGGCATGTGGTAGGAGAAGTAGCTAAAAACATTGCTCACGTCCTTGAAATTCGCGGAAAGCTTCGTTCGTAGGCGTTTTCCGTTCCTCAAAGTAGCAAGGCATCTTATCGAAAAACCCGCTTTCATCTGTCGCGGGTGCGTTAAGGTTGTTTCACGATAATTGGAAAGTGTAAGTTATGGCCAAGGCAAACAAAGGAAAGCAAAAAGTATCTGCAAAGCAGCGTCAGGCGCGCGAGCAGGCACTTCTTGAAAAAAAGGCGCAGGCAGAAGCAAAGAAAGCTCGTCAAGATAAATTGAAGAGAGTTTTCATTGTTGTTGTTTGCGTTATTTTGGCTTTAGCGCTCACTCTTCCAACCATGGGATTATTAGTCCTTGGCGGAAACGCTTAAATGTACGAAATGTGACAGGATTAGCTTCCAAGTCATAAGAAAATTCTTGCATGTAAGGTGCGCGTTTAGTGCGGAGTCATGCAGGGTTAGAGATGTGAAGGTGTGCTTTGTTCGGAATTGGTGGATTTGAATTATTCATTATCCTCCTGTTTGGCTTTTTGATCTTCGGGCCCGACAAGTTACCAGAAATTGCAAAAACCGTTGGTACTGCTATATCGAAGTTCAAGAAAGCTCAGGATGAAATGAGCGCGGTCTTGAAATCGGAAGTTATGGAGGCCGGCGCTGAATCAGATAAGAAACCCAAATCAAAAACGAGCGGTAGTTCAGAAGACGATTCTGCGGTAGAAAGCTTTGCCGAGCGCAAGGCTCGTTATGACAAAGAGCGTGCAGAACGCAGACGCAAGCAACAGCTTGAGGCAAACCGTGAGGCGATGCGTAAAAGCTCTACAGAACACGCACGCGAACTTGAGCAGCAGGCTGAAGCAGGGGAATCTTCCGCTGCTGGTAAAGATTCAGCAGCAGTAAAACCAGCTATTACGGCAGATCAGCTTTATGGCAATGTTCCCATTAAGCCTGCGCCAAAGGCAAAGGCAAAACCTGCTGCGTCTGAGGGTGTAGGGAAGTCAGAGCAAACAGCTAAGATGCAATCCAAGGAAGAGGGGGAATAAGCTATGCCTATCGGACCTGCGCGAATGTCCCTCATGGAGCATTTAGGCGAGCTGCGCATGCGCCTTGTTCGTGTTATTGTGTGTTTGATTGTTGCGATTATCGTTTTTTACTTGGCAACTCCTACGGTGGCAAACTTTTTACTGCTTCCCGTCGCCGATTTTATGCCTAAGACAGAGGACGGCACGGTTGCTCTTAATGTTTTGGGCGCGTTTGATGCGTTTTCTGTTCGCATGACCATTGCGCTTTGGACATCTATTGTTGCGTGTATGCCCGTAATTCTGTGGCAAGTGCTGGCGTTTTTCTTGCCGGCACTTAAGCCAAAGGAAAGAAAATGGTTTATTCCAACGTTTTGTGCGGCTGTCGCGCTCTTTTTGTTTGGTACGGTTTTTTGCTACTGCATCATCTTGAATCCTGCCTTTGAATGGCTCACAAGCCAAGCTTCAGGGTTTGCCGAGATACTGCCTGAAGCAAGCCGCTGGATAGATATCATCATCAAGTTTGAATTGGGATTTGGCTTTGCATTTGAGCTTCCGCTGGTTGTGTTCTACCTAGTTATGTTCAATGTTATCCCGTACAAAAAGCTGCGCTCAAGCTGGCGTGTGGTTTACATCGTTTTGCTTACTTTTTCCGCCGTTGTTACCCCTGATGCTTCGCCTGTTACCATGGGTCTTATGTTTGCAGCAATGGTGTTCTTGTATGAGCTTAGTTTGCTTGCCGCGCGCATTGGTTTGAAAAAGCGTATTAAGTCGCAGGCTGAAAAGGCGGCTCAGGAAGAAAAAGAGCGTCAAGAAGCAAAAGAAGAATTGCGCTCGCTTAAAAAATCTTTCGATAAACACCTTTGGGGTGACGAGGATGGTGAGCAGTAATGCATGAACTCGGAATTATGACCGGTGTTTTGCAGGCTGTTGAAGAATCCGCAAAACAGGCAGGATCTGAAAAGGTTCTCAAGATTAGTCTTTCCGTTGGTGTAATGACTGAGGCTATCGAGGATGCTTTGCGTTTTGCCTTCGAGGCGCTTTCGGAAGGAACTATGTGCGAAAGTGCTGAACTTGAAATAATGATGATTCCTCCCGTAAGCATTTGCGCAGAGTGCGGCAATGAATACGAGCACGATCGTTTTCACATGTTGTGTCCAGAATGCGGGAGTAGCTTTACGCAGCTCATTCAGGGAAAGGAACTTCAGATTGACTCCATCGAGGTTGATCTTCCTGATGATGAGGAAGAAGCCGAAGATCCTAGCCAATTGCCTGAAACCTAAAGAAGTAAAGGGATTAAAAGCTAAGCCCTTTAGAGAAGCGAGGAAAACATGCAGATAGATATGAAACAGCCCATCTTAGACAAAAACGACCGTCTTGCAGCTGACAATCGAGCACTTTTTGCTGAGAAGAAAGTATTTGTTCTTGATTTGCTCGCCTCGCCTGGTTCAGGAAAAACCTCGACCATTTTGGCAACCATTGAAGCTTTGCGAGACACCTTCAATATCGCGGTTATTGAGGGCGATATCGCGTCTTCGGTTGATTCGGAAAAAATTAAGGCACAGGGCATTCCGGCTGTGCAGATTAATACGGGTGGCGCATGTCACCTTGAAAGCGACATGATTCGTCGTGCGGTTGATGTGCTCGATCTTGATTCTATCGATCTCATTATTGTTGAAAATGTGGGCAATCTGGTTTGTCCGACCGATTTTGATTTAGGCGAAAACATGAAGGCCATGATTCTGAGCGTCCCCGAAGGAGACGATAAGCCCCTGAAGTATCCTGGTGTGTTCCAGGCTTCTTCGGCTATTGTTCTCAATAAAATAGATACGCTTCCTGTGTTTAATTTCGACAAGGAATTGTTCGATGACCATATCAAAAACCTTAATCCTAATGCGCCCATTTTCCCTATTTCAGCAACTACTGGCGAGGGCGTTGATGAATGGGCTTCGTGGCTTGCTGAAAAAATTCAGGCTCTTTAGTGAAACCTTTGTTACCGCGAGTATTTCGCAATCATTTAGAAACATTTGCTAAAGATACTGAGTTCAGCGCCCGCTAAAAGATCATAGGAGGGGTTATGGATCTCGAGCAGAAATACCAAACAGGCTTACATGCCCTGAAAGAATATGCTTCTACAGCCGGTTTTACTGATGTAGTTATTGGACTTTCGGGCGGTATTGATTCTTCTCTTACGGCAGTTATGTGCGTTGAGGCATTTGGTGCTGACCATGTTCATGGCTTCATGCTTCCTGGTCCCTATTCAACCGACCACTCCTTGAAAGATGCTCGTGATCTGGCTGATAACCTAGGCATTGAAACGCAGGTTATTTCAATTCTTGAGCCTTATGAGGGTTTTGAACGCGCTCTTCACAAGGTGATGGGTGGCGATCTTGAAGGCTTGGCGTGTGAGAATACTCAAGCTCGTTGCCGCATGGTGTGTTTGATGGCGCTTTCGAACCGCTTTAATTGGATGCTCGTTAATACAGGCAACAAGAGCGAAGCTATGATGGGTTTCTCAACGCTGTATGGTGATACCGCTGGGGCATATGCTCCTTTGGGCGGGTTTTACAAGACGGATATTTTTGCGCTTTCTCGTTGGTGTAATGAGCGCGCCGAAGAACAGGGTGCAATTCCTCCCATTCCTCATCATATTCTTATCAAGCCGCCGAGTGCAGAGCTTTCTCCTGGGGCTGAAGATGAGAAATCGCTAGGTGTAGACTACGCAACGCTCGATAAGATTCTTATTGCGCATTACGATCAGGGCAAAACCGCCGAAGAAGTTGCGGCACTAGGCTTTGATCTTGAGCAAGTTCAAAGCATTATTGTCCGTGCAGATTCGTATGCTTATAAGCGCGCTATGGAGCCGCCATTTCCGCAAAACCCGTTCTATGTTTAATGGTTGGTTTTAATGCTTTGATTAAGCTGTCTACGGAAATTGTTTTTTGAAGACAGCTTAATTTGAATTTGGCTTATTACGCGCATGAAGACTCGAGAATATCTTTAGTTTTAAGATATTTCTCTGTGTCTTCTTTGTTAATTAAGGCTTCAATTCGAACTTTTCCTCATAGGTTTAATTCTTTCTTCATCTGAAAAAGGCCCATTCCTGCCGTTAGAGGACTTGTAAATTACGCGAAGCAAAAAGAGCTTGATTTGCCCCACGTTGAACTAAGTGTTGAGCGAAATAGGGAAACGCAAAAACATGCGAAGTAACAACAAATCAACATCTAAGTGTCACAGACTCATATTTTCTGTTTCTTGGGTTGCTTTATGTATGAAAGTTGCTAAGATGAACAACTGTTAGCACTCAAACAATGAGAGTGCTAATCAGTTTGGTAACAAGCGCAATGCATGTTTATGCAAACGCGTATGACGTAAACAAACCTATGAAAGGAAGTACGTTATGAACCTTAAGCCACTCGGCGATCGCATTGTTGTTAAGCAGGATGAGGCTCAAGAAACCACTGCTGGCGGCTTGTATATTGCTGCTGAATCTAAGGAAAAGCCTCAGACTGGTGTTGTTCTTGCTGTTGGAGAAGGAAAAGTCAACAACGAAGGCAAGCATCTTCCTATGCCTGTAAAGGTTGGCGACCGTGTTCTCTACGGTAAATACGGCGGAACTGAAGTTGACGTAGACGGCGAGAAAGTTCTTATTCTTCGCGCAGACGATATCTACGCTGCTTTTACTGAGTAAGTAATGCAAAAGGGCGCCTGCTTGGCGTGCTTGCTAAGCACAGCGTATGTGCAGCGCGCGCAGTTAAGGCGATTTTTCTTATAGAAATACTTTGATGAAAGGATATATTCATGGCTAAAGAAATTCTTTTTGAGGCCGACGCACGCAGCGGTATGGCTGCAGGCGTAAAAAAACTTGCTGATGCAGTCAAGGTAACTCTTGGCCCTAAAGGCCGCTATGTTGCTCTTGAGCGTTCGTATGGCGCTCCTCTGGTAACCAATGATGGCGTTACGGTTGCTCGTGAGGTTGAGCTCGAAAACCCTGTAGAGAACATGGGCGCTCAGCTCATTCGCGAAGCTGCTGTTAAGACCAACGACGTTGCTGGCGACGGTACTACTACCGCTACTTTGCTCGCAGACGTTATCGTAAGCGAAGGTATTCGCAACGTTACTGCTGGCGCAGATGCTTTGGGTATTCGTCGTGGTATTGAGAAGGCAACTGATGCTGTTGTCGAGGCAATCAAAAAAGATGCTAAAGAAATTACCACCAAAGAACAGATTGCGAATGTTGGTACCATTTCTGCAGGCGACGCCGTAATTGGTGAAAAAATTGCTGAAGCAATGGACGAAGTTGGTAAAGATGGCGCAATTTCTGTTGAGGAAAGCCAGACTTTCGGTATTGATATCGACGTTGTTCAGGGTATGCAGTATGATCGCGGCTACATTTCTCCTTACATGGCAACCGACACTGAGCGCATGGAAGCAGTTTTGAACGATCCATACGTTTTGCTTACCGACCTTAAGGTTTCTTCAATTCAGGATTTGGTTCCTTTGTTGGAGCAGGTTATGAAATCTGGCCGCCCACTTTTGATCGTTGCAGAAGACGTTGAGGGTGAAGCTTTGGGCACCTTGCTTTTGAACAAGCTTCGCGGCACCTTGAACGTTGTTGCAATCAAGGCTCCTGGTTTTGGTGATCGTCGTGCTCGCATCTTGGAAGACATCGCTGTTGTAACTAACGGCAAGGTTGTTTCTAAAGATTTCGGTATGACTTTGGCGGATGTTACCCTTGATGCTTTGGGAACCGCTAAGACCATTAAGGTTACTAAGGACGCTACCGTAATCATTGACGGTGCAGGTGAAAAAGCTGCCGTTGATGCACGTATTGCACAGATGCGCGCTGAGCTTGAGCGCCTTGAGAGCGAATTTGATCGCGAGAAGCTCCAGGAACGTTTGGCTAAACTCTCTGGTGGCGTAGCTGTTCTTAAGGTTGGAGCTGCAACTGAATCTGAGCTCAAAGAAAAGAAGAGCCGCATTGAAGACGCTTTGCAGGCAACCCGTGCTGCTGTTGAAGAAGGTATCGTAGCTGGTGGCGGTGTTGCTTTGATTAACGCAATTTCCTCACTCGATGATTTGGAAGTTGCTGACAAGGACGAGCAGGTTGGTGTTGATATCATCCGCAAGGCTCTCGAGGCTCCTATGCGTGCAATTGCAACCAACGCTGGTTATGAAGGTTCTGTTGTTGTTGAGAAGGCAAAGGCAATGCCTAAGGGTGAAGGCATTAACTTCGCTGATGGTTCTCAGGGCAATATGATTGCAATGGGTGTTAACGATCCTGTTAAGGTTACCCGTACCGCTCTTCAGTCTGCTGCTTCTGTTGCTGCTTTGATTCTCATCACTGAGGCAACAATCAACGAGATTCCTGCTGAAGGCCCAGACCTTTCTGCTCTCGCTGGTGCTGCTGGCGGCATGGGCGGCGGAATGGGAATGATGTAATCTCCGCTTTGCTTCTTCGCTTAGTTGCTAGATGCTTACATGCCCCTCCTTCCCTGGAGGGGCATTTTTTTATGCGCCCCGGACATTACCCTCCGGCTCCGTTGTCCGGGATGGTTTTAAAGATTTATTGAGTTGTCATGATATAATGCAAGGGGTTTTCCCCTAGCGCGTGAGCGCCAGGGGTATTAGTTGGGCGGGTCACTCTTTAGTGGCTCGCTTCTTCTTTACGGATAACGGAGCCGGAGGGTATTGTCCAGCGCAGCAAATCAAATCCAGCTCAAACCGCGTTTTCGATCTCATATATATCTTTTAGCGTTACAACTTTCCAGTCGGTTCGATTAGCAAGTTTTTCATGGGTTGCTGGCGATATATCGTGCTTAGTAAACAGCATTAGATTCGTTGCTGTATATCCTTTAATCAATCCTCTTTTGCCTTCCAAATCTTCTATTTCAGCTGTTTCATCGAACGATTCTCGATACTTACATTCGCCGATGATTAGTTGTTTTGAAATGCGGTCTGCCGCCAAGACATCAATATCGTCTTGTGCTTGTTTGTCAGGATTCGTACCCCACCACGACGAAACAGCTGTAGCAGGAATAGGAAGCTTTCCTGCTTTTGCTTGCTCGGTTAACCATTCAACGCACAAGTTTTCAAATCTATGGCCGAGATAGTCGTTTATCTGTTCTTCGGGAAGAGTGCTTACAACAGCCTGACCTAATCCAGCTTCAATATCGGATATAAAAGGCATCACAAACCTGAACCAGAACGCATAACATGGTTCCGATACACGGTAAATTCCTCGCTTGCTTGTTTCAGGATTCTCTCCAAAAGGGACTGTTTTCTTAACTATTCCAATGGATTCGAGGTTTCGTAAATAACGGGGCAAACTGGTTTGCGAAATATCTGTACGATCAGCGATTTCTTTAGCTCGGTTTGCGCCAGAAGCAATAGCACGCAAAATGGAGTTATAAAGGGCGGGTTCTTGGAACTCTTGCCTAAGTAGCCCATACGGTTCCTCAAAGAGAAACCCCATGGGGTCAAAATACAATCGAGCTAAGTTTTCACGTAAGGTTTCGTCAGGGTTTACCTGCTGAAGATAATAGGGAACGCCTCCGAAACATCCATAAAAGCGGAATACTTCTTGAGCATCAAGATTCGGCAACATTTTTGCAACATCCCTAAAACCAAGATTTCCTACTTTGATTTGTGCTGTTCGCCGACCGAAAAGCGGGCTTTTGTGCCCAAGTACCTCACTTTCCATAAAGCCTTGATTGCTCCCACACAAAATAAGAAACGCGTCAGTTTCCTTAAGAGACTTATCAATTGCCACTTGAAAAATAGAGGGAAGAGCCTTGTTGCGTTGAGCTGCATAGGGAAATTCATCGAACACAAAGATGAAGCGTTCGGAGTGTGCACGCTCGGCAACATAAGATAGCGCATCAGACCACGTTGAGAAGCCGCCTATTGTTTTTGGGAGACCAAAAAAAGCAGCGATAGTTCGATTAAAGTCTGCGAGATTATCCGCGTCGCTTTGTTCGAGGGCGGTGAATGAAAGGGTTCGTTTTCCACGACAAAACTCATTAATAAGTGTGGTTTTACCTACTCGGCGGCGACCATACACAACCGCCATTTGGAACAAATTCTTCTTATAGAGGAATTCGAGCTTTGATAGTTCTGCTTCACGTCCAACAAACATTATAACTTCTCCAAATTATGCAAACATGAATAATTCATCTGTGCATAATTATAAAGAGAAGAATCGATTACGCAAAGAGCTTAGTTTTTCCTTCTTGTTTGCGATTGGGAGGGATCCGGGAACAGGCAACGAACGAACAACGGGAGCAACGGAGCCGGAGGGTATTGTCCGGTCAAGGTAGATCGCACACAAGACAACGGAACTAGGCTGCATTGTCCGTGGAAGAGGGCGCGCTTGGCAAAAAGGGCGAACCGTAAAAGCATGGAAGAAAAAGTGCGTTTAAAGAATTGTTGTGCGATACGATAGCTCTGGTGAAGTTATGCACTTTGGCAAGGGGGAGAAATGAATGAATTCGAGAAAAACCATCTAGTTATGGATACTTCTGATGCTTTAGACGTAGTTGGCTGGGGCATTATTGGTTGTGGTGACGTGGTTGAAACCAAAAATGGTCCAGGGACGTATCTTGCTGAAGGTTCAGAGCTTGTGGGTATCTGGAATCGTACAAAATCTAAGGCGGAAGAATGGATACGTCGCCATGGGCATGGGAGCGTCTTCGGTTCAGTTGAGGAGCTTCTCGCAGACCCGTCTGTTGATATTGTCTATGTTGCAACAACTCCAAATTGTCACAAGAAATACGCTCTTGCGGTTGCCGAGGCGGGTAAACACTGCTATCTCGAAAAACCCATTGCTCTTTCTTGGGATGAAGCTCAGGAAATTAAAGCAGCTTTTAAAAAAAGCGGAACACGCTGCTTTGTTGCTCATTATCGTAGGGGAATGCCGCGATACAAAACGCTAAAGCAAATCCTTGATGGGGGAACTATAGGAAAAATCCGAGGTGTGCAGGTTATTCGAACACAGCGGCAAACTGCCGAAGAAATGCTTCCCGAAAAAGAAAAGCCATGGCGAGTACGTCAAGATATTTCGGGTGGAAGTCATTTTTACGAAGGCGATGCCCATATGCTTGATCTTATCGCCTTTTTAGTGGGAACAATTACGAGTTTCAAACTTGAAGTGGGTAATGAGACTCATTGTTACCAAGCGGAAGATACAGTTTCGCTTACTGGGCTAACCGAAAATCAGGTAATGGTTTCTGGCTTGTGGTGCTATGCAACGTATAAAGCGATTGATAAATTTCTTATCTACGGTGATAAAGGGAGTGTTGAGTTTTCGTACTACGACAATGCTGCGCCACTGCGCGTTGAAACTTTAGTAGACGAAAATGCAGTTGCCCACGAAGGAGTAATGGGTGGAGTGCGTAAAGAAGCTGAATTAAAAGTCGATCTCATTTCCGTTCCGGAGGAAAGTTACCCTGGGAATGGGCAGATTCAAGACATCGTGAATGAGTTGCGCGGTGTACCCGGAGTTATTTGTTCAAGCACCCTCGACAATGCTCTCAACACTCTCAAGATAACGTGGGCTGCCCATTTGCAGCGAGAAGAACAGCGGAAGGAAATGCGCGAGAAATAAACCTGGACAATGCCCTCCGGCTCCGTTGTCCTATTGGAGTAGTGTTGATTTAACTGGTAATCAAACGAAACAAATACTAAAGAACAGAATCAATTAGATCCGAACATTTCTGAAAAATTAAATGATCTCTACGCTAGGTCGGAAGAAATAATTGATCGTATGGATGAAGTTGTAGCAGAAATGGAAAAACTACAGAGGCGAGAACAGCTCAATCAAAAGACATCAAAGGATTTGAGCGATTGGTCAAAAATTCAGGGAAATGGAGTTTTGGAAGCTCTGGCTGATGGAAGTTTGGAAATCTTCAAAGAGCTGAAAGAAAAGTCAGAATTGGCAATTGGTGGAGTAACTAAAAAATCTATAGAGCAGATTGAATCATTGGAAAAAGTGGTAAGAGATCGTAATAAGAGATTTTTAAAAGTTACAATGCCGGAAAAAATAATTAATTACATGAAATACATTGCAATTCTTTTAGTATTAGTTTTAGCGGCTGCATGGATTCTTGAAAAATTCGTAGTGTAGTATAAAACATCTTTCGATTGTATAACCCCAGGTCAGGGTGTTATATTAATAAAAACAAGGTAGGAGGTGAATCAAGTGGCTACATATATATTAATGAACAAAAACACCCCTGTTTTGAGTTTTGAATATGATACGGACATTCATGCAGCATACAAAATAATCGAATGCTTTGATTTGAAATACGCACCGCCAGTAATACTTGATATGAAAGGAAATGTCACCAAGAAATCCCTAAATGATTGGTGGAGAGGACGTGCTATTCCTGCATCGCGTAATCATATTCAAGCATTATTGGATAGTCTGAGTATTGAAAGTACCTTAGAGCTTGCTGAAAAAAACTTCGGTTTATCTCTTTCAGATAGATATTGGATTAATGATCCGAAAAATCCTCAAAAGTGGGCTGATATCAACTTTTTTGATAATGACTTCAGTGATGATTTAGGTTTACTTACATTAGGACAGGATATGTCAGTAGATCCCAATCTGATGTCGCCAAATTCAACTCTTGGTGGAGATTTAAATAAAAAATGGAAATGTTTTAATGGAAAACGTGTTCTTTTAAAAGCTGGAACTGGTTTGACGCAGCAAGAAGTATTTAATGAGCTTATTGCAACGAGGCTTTACCAGAGGATCTTGAATGATGGTGATTATGTACCTTATACATTGATAGAAGAGGGTGGCACGGTATTTTCAGCATGTGAGAATATGTTGAAAGAAGATGAAGAATTAGTAACTGCATATGATGTTATTGCCAATAGACGTAAATCTAACTCTATGAATGACTATCAATTCTTGGTTTCTTGTTATAAAGAACTTGGGCTATCAAATATAGAGCAAACCTTAGAGAAGATGTTTACTTGTGATTATCTCCTTGCGAATGAGGATAGGCATTGGAGAAACTTTGGGGTTATTCGTAATGTGGAAACATTGGAATATACAAGAATTGCTCCAATATTCGATAGTGGTACAAGTTTATGGTGTAGATCATTCATGCTTGATTTGCATAGCTCCTATATTGCAAAACCATTTGGTTCAAAAGGAATGTCACCAGAACGTCAGTTGAATTTATTTTCCGGGTTTGAATGGCTGGATTGTTCAAAATTGAATAGTTTTGCAGAAGATGTAAGAGAAATTTTGAGCAGTAATTCCAATATTTCAGAGAAGCGTATCAACATGATCGTAAAAAAAGTTGAGAAGAATATTTTGGCTGTTCAAAATAAATGTTCTCATTTAGAAAGAGAACATTTAACTCAAACGTATACATTGGATAGTAAGGCAGAAGAAATAGAAAAGACTATACAACAATGCAAACAGCCACAACAAGTAATAAATAAAACAACGGAAGAGAGAGCGTAGGTAAATATCACTGGAAAGGAGGAAGAATATGAGCGAAAAGGATATTTATGTGTATGCCGATTGGTTGGAAGAGCCGACACTTATCGGTGTGTTGCATGTGACAACAGAACGGGGACGTGAGCGGTATTCTTTTGAATGCAATGAGTCTTGGTTAGAAAATCATGCAGACATGATGCTTGATCCTGATATATATCAGGGGATGGGAAGACAATACCCTCAAGCCGGTAAAGAATTATTTGACATATTTGCTGATTCTTGTCCTGATCGCTGGGGACGTTTACTTATGCGTCGTAGAGAAGCAATCGACGCAAGAAGTGAAGATCGTAAGCCTCAAAAACTCCTTGAAAGCGATTATCTTTTAGGTGTTTATGATGAAACACGTATGGGCGCAATCCATTTTGCATTAGAAGAAGGTGGAGAGTTTCAATCGCCAGATAAAAGATTGGCTGCACCACCCTGGGCAACATTACGTCAGCTTGAATCAGCATCATTAGCTTTTGAAAATGAACGAGATCCAGATGAAGAGAAATGGTTGCGTCAGCTTTTAGCACCAGGCTCTTCTCTTGGTGGAGCGCGTCCAAAAGCTAATGTGAAAGCACCAGATGGTTCACTTTGGATAGCCAAATTTCCATCGAAACACGATGAATGGAACTCTGGAGCATGGGAAATGGTGGCTCATGATTTGGCTAAAAAATGTGGGTTGGATGTACCTGAAGCAAAACTACTGAAATTCTCAAAAGTAGGAAGTACATATCTTGTAAAGAGATTTGATAGAGATGGTGAGCGACGGTTGCCTTTTGCAAGTGCAATGACGTTGCTTGGCTACACTGATGGCGTTGATGATGTAAGTTATTTGGAACTTGCTGAGTTTATCAAAGATCAACAAAAGGCAAGATTACCAGAGCATGATTTAAGAGAGCTTTGGACAAGAATTGTATTTAGTATCGCGATTTCAAATACTGATGATCATTTAAGAAATCATGGATTTATATATGATGGTTCAGCTTGGAAACTTTCGCCACTTTATGATGTGAATCCAAATATTTATGGTGGTTATCTTTCTCTATGTATAGATGAAGTAGATAGCACATTAGACTTTGATCTTGCCTTGTCGGTTGCGGATGAATTTTTACTTAGCGAAGATAATGCCAAGGAAATAATCAAACAAGTAACTGAGACTGTTGCATCACAATGGCAACCGCTTGCGAAACAATACGGTTTGAGCCGAGAGCAAATTTTGAGAATGCAGCCAGCATTTGAGCTTGCAACAGAGCAAGTTGAGAAGGATAGACCTGTTCAAAGACAACAGAGTTTGAGTGAAAAAATACAGGAACTTAATAAAGCGCAAACATGTTCAAATAGAGAACAAGACATTCCTAGTGGACATGATGATCCCGACGGACGTTATATTCGCAATTGATTGCGAATATACTAGAAGTTTTGGAGCGATGTCGATTTAACTGGTAATCAAACGACAATATGAAGCAGAAAATATTACTTCTATTTTTTTAACCAGCATTTATGGAAGGAATAATCTCACGCAGTTTATTAATCGTGCTGCTGAGGAAAATAAGATACTTTTCGTCAATCCGATAAAATACGAATATATGAAAAAAGATTCCCTCCGTTTTGACGAACCACAATGCTCGCCAGCGATCGAGAACCCTTATAATGTTATACGAAAATCTTCACAAATTATCAATACTGCGCCTTCATATTCCTTAAATAGCAAATTACAGAAATTAACAGAGATTCGTTTTGGAGCAGTGTCGATGTAGCTGGTAATCAACTATAAGAGGTTTAATCATGACGTTTATAGATGTTATGTCTTTTAGCGGCTGGATCGCTTTTCCTTTGGTGGTTATCTTTTTGGTGATCCTAGTTCTTAAAGATAAAAAAGACGATAAAAAATGCGAAAAGATAAAAATCGAGTATGAAAAAGAAGAGAAAAAAATTTATAAGGAAAAAGAGGACTTTCTGAAAACTTTTCCAGATTATGAAGAGTGGGTCAGTCTAAGAAAAATCTTTGTTCCTTATAGTGATTTATGGAGAAAAAATTTCCCTTCCCAGCTAGAAGCCGAAGAAGCAAAAAAGCGATTCGAAGAACTTGAACATAAGTTTTACAAGTTAGGGGAAAAATACGACGATACATCTTCAGAGCTTTATAGAAAATACCTTGATGAAAAGACAGAAATAAACAGCAGACGTGTTTTGTAATGCACTGCTCCTCGTGGCAGTTGTTTGCCTGCTGATTGCTGGACATTATTTTGAAGCAGTGCAGTTTCCTGCTTTAGCTTGCTCAGCCTGGCAAAACCTCTTCAAAAGGTCTTCATAAAAAATGGAGATTTAAAAAACAGTCATGAACAGGTAAAACTCAAAACACAATCACGTCAATTTGTGGCGAATAACCGCATGCCTCTTTGCTGATTAGGTCGAAAAAGGTATCTGGGTTAAAATCAATCCATGTGCAAAAAAGCAATAAACATATTTTTGGCAGGGTTCTTAAGTTTGCTTTTGGTCTTGTCAATGGGCGCAGCGCTATTCATTCCGAGCGAGTACGCTCATGCGGATGATCTTTCCGATGCTAAGGCTTCTTTAGATGCAGCTTCTAAGCAGCTCGATTCAATCAATGCTGAATACGAAAAAATTCAAGGCGAAATTAGCGCGCTGGAAGAGAAGATGTCTTCAACAACAAATAAGCTCATGGAAGCTCAAAATGCCATGCTCAAGGGGCAGAATGTTTTAGGTGAGGCAGTAAAGGCTTCCTATAAAAATGAAGGAGCCTCTTCTTTAGTCAGCGTTTTTTTGATGTCGGAAGATTTAGGTGATTTCCTGAAGAACATTACCTATTATTCGGCAATTCAGGAAGATCAGGCTAAATTAGTTGAAGATCAAAAGGAGCTACGCAATCAATTTCAGGCTGTGTTAGGCGAGCTTGAGGAAGAAAAGGCTCAGCAAGACGCAATGATG
>ENA-OZFE01000232-OZFE01000232.1-human-gut-metagenome-genome-assembly--contig:-NODE-232-length-25063-cov-9.828455_pt1 | contig 25063 bp, 17 predicted proteins | sample MGYA00245077_ERZ653627 | MGnify/ENA primary metagenome ERZ653627 (study PRJEB26926, sample SAMN06165121) | human gut metagenome | biome: ENVO:00009003; feature: ENVO:2100002; material: ENVO:00002003...
ATCTATCCCAACAATTGAATATAACATATTTACTTAGAGTTCCAGCTCGGCTCCTGAAGGAGCCAGAGCAAGTTTTTGACTTTCTGATCGCTACATAGCAAATCCGAACCAAGGCCATCCCAGAAGGGATGGTCAGGTTCAGGTTGTTGTGTGGCGATTTTTTATTGTCAAATTCAGCACCGTACCTTGACAACCGCATAACCGTCTGCATGGGATAAAGGAAGAACTGCTGGCATGGCTTGAAAAGTTGAAGCAGGACGAGCAGAACGCCCCGGAGAAATACAGCAACTGCGGGCAACTGTTCCGACTGCCGGACGGCTTGCCCATTGCACCGGAGCTGCTGACGAAACGGTACCGTCTGTGGAGAGCCGAGCACCCGGAGTTTGAGCAGATCGTGTTCCACGGTCTGCGGCACTCCAGTGCCACCTACCAACTCTTGCAGTCGGACGGTGACTTCAAGTCGGTGCAGGGCAACACAGGTCATGCAACGGCATCTGTCCTGATGGACACCTATGCCCACACGCAGGACAAGCCCCGGTTGGAGCTGACCGAGAAGATCGAAGCAAACTTCTACTCCCAAGACCTGACCCCAGCAGCATCCCAGCCCCGGCAAAACGAAAAGCCGGCGGCAACAAAAATCTCCGGCAAAGAGATCCTTGAAGCCATCCGGCTGATGGACGCAGACGAACGCAGAGAATTGACGAGAGCCTTGTTCGCCTAAAATTTCTTCTTTTTATGCAAAGGAAAGCAGGCTGTGCAAACCTTGCGCAGAAAAGCCCCCGATTCGGGCAAATGTGCAAACGGTGTGCAGAAAGTGTGCAGCCGCTTTCCTACATAAAGAAAGAACGCAAAATCTTACGATTTGACGTTCAATATCTGGTGCACCTCGCGCACTCATATCCGAACTTTTCTCCGCTTTCACGGCTTCCCCGAAAGCGACCGTTTCTGTACCTTCCTTATAATTAAAGGTAATAAGTACCTTATCATCGTAGAGATAGATGGCATTGATGAAGGTGTCCACCAGTGCCTGCCGCTGCTCCGGCTGGGTCATATCCAGCTTGCGGAAGCGAAGCAGCCAAAACCGGACGAACTCCTCTTTCATCTTTGGCTTAGCCAGCCGTTCCTCTGCAATGCGGGCTTGCAGTTCTTTTCGCTGATCTTCCAGAGCTTCCAGCCGTTCCTTGGTAGAGCTGGTCAGAATGCCCATCTGGATGGCATTCAGCATATTGGTGATGCCGACTTCCGTTTCTTTCAACTGCTTTTCATAGATGGGCAAATCCGTGCTTTCCTGATTTTGCAGCTCCATCACTTTGGCGATGATGGCATTCATGGAAGCATCGTCTTCCACCAGTTTCATGGTCTCGTTGACCACCAGATCTTCCAGCCACTGTTTCCGCACGGCCTTTTTATCGCAGGTCTTTTTCTTCTTGGCAGCAGCACACTTATAATAGGTGTACATCTTCCCGGTGTGGCTGACACCGCTTTCGCCAAACATCAGCGCTCCGCACTTACCGCAGTACAGCTTGGTGGTAAGCAGATAGCTTTCCTCTGCCTTATGACGGGCAGGGGCCTTTTTATTTTTCGCCAGCTTTTCCTGCACCTTGTTGAACAGGTTCGCGTTTGCGCAGCGAAGCGGAGCAATGAAAGCCCCAGTGGGGCTTTTAAGCGACAGAACGGTCTTGCGTAGCAAGATGGAGGGGTCTTACCCCGACAAGTTCACCTGACACAAGAGCCGGGATCGCATTGGGCTGTACCACATCCCGCAAACGCAACTCGCCGATGTACCGTCGATTGCTCAGCATCCGCTGAATCGTGTTATAGGACATCTCCCCGCCCATCGAGTTCTTAATGTTGTGCGCCTTTAACCAATCCCTCAGGTCAGTCATGGTCGCACCGTCCGCATACTTCTGGAACGTCTGCTCCACATACGGTGCCAACAACGGGTCGGGCTGGTAATGCCGGGTCTCATCGATCATGTAGCCGAACGGAATAGTGCCGCCATTATAAATACCCTTGAGAGCATTCTCGGTCATGCCGCGCACGACCTTTTCGGACAGGTCAGCCGAGTAGTATTCGGCGTAGCCTTCCAGCACCGATTCCAGAATGATGCCCTCCGGACCCGCCGAAATGACTTCCGTTGCCGATACCAATTTCACGCCGTTCCGCTTCAGTTGGGTCTTGTACCGGGCACTGTCGTAACGGTTCCGGGCAAAGCGGTCTAGCTTCCAGACAATGATGACATCAAAGATGCCACGCTCACTGTCTTTTATCATTTGCTGGAACTGTGGGCGGTTGTCCGTCTTGGCAGAAATTGCACGGTCGATATAATGCTTAACCACCGTGAAGCCGTTCTTTTCCGCATAGGCGGTGCATTCCCGGATCTGACCTTCAATGGATTCTTCACGCTGGCTGTCCGAGGAATAACGGGCATAGATCACAGCGGTCATGGCAGGCACCTCCCATTTATACATCATTGAACGTTGGAGCGTTCTTTCAAAGCAATGTTTCGTATAATGGATATGCCACATTTTACAGATGATTGCAAGCATTTTTTACGTTTCTCATAAGATTCATCAAAAAAACGAACGCTCTTTAAAGGCAAAACATTCACATTCCATGGTTCTATGAAAGCACCCGGAGGAATTGTGTCATTTTGACACAATTCCTCCGCTCACCGTGCCCCCTCCAGCGGCTTCAGCGCACTTTTGCGGTATTGCAGTGGGCTTTGCCCGGCGGCTTTTGCAAACCGGGTGGAAAAGTTGCTGGCATCCCCAAAACCCACTTCCCGTGCGATCTCGCTGACACTGTGGTCGGTAAGGACAAGCAGTTCCTTTGCCTGTGTAATGCGGAAGTTGACCAGATAATTATACGGTGTCGTGCCCATATACCGCCGAAACAGCCGCAGAAAATAGCTTTTGCTCATGTGCGCCTCTGCCAGCAGGTCGGCAAGGCAAAGTTCCTGCTGGTAATTTTTGCGCAGGGTCTCCGCCGCCTGCAAAATCACCTGCCGCGCGCTGGTGGTTTCGGCCTGTGCAAGGATGCTCTGGGCGCACAGAGCCAGCATCTCGTGGAGTGCCAAGCCGGTGGTCACCATGCTGTCCACGGTGCTGCGCTCCATCTGCCCCAAAAGCGTTTCAAACAATTCCTGCATCTTGACCCCGGTGAGCTGCACCGGGGTCAGTTTTTTGCCCGGCAGCAGCAGCGATTCCATGGCGGCGACCCCTGCGCCGTCCAGATGCACCCAGTAATGGTGCCAGCAGCTTTGCCCCGGGGCGGTGCAGTAGCTTTGGGGGGTGCGGCAGTTCAGCAGCAGTGCCTGCCCGGTACGGAGCTCCACATGGCTTTCCCCCTGCTCGATGAGCCCTGCCCCACGGAGGGTGTAGAACAGCAGATAGCTTTCTTTATCGGTCCGGGCGGTGGAAAAATGCTGCTGGGCATAAAACACCCCTGCCTCGGTGCAGTAATAGGGCTGGGTCAGCTCTGCCTCGCTGGGGGTAGTGCGCTTCCACAGGCTTTCCGGGGTCACATCCATATTGTAGGTCAGCATTCTTCGATTCCTCTCTTTCTGTGCCTAGTATAGCGCACTGCACTTTGCAGCGCAAGAGTAGACTTTTCACAAAGAATGCGTCACCTTTGCGGATGGAATTGCCCGCATCATACCGCTATACTGGTAGCAGTCAAAGCCACACAGGAGGCGCATTATGCAGAAAAACTATCTTGCCATCGACATTGGTGCGTCCAGCGGGCGGCACATTGTGGGATGGATGGAGAACGGCGTTCTCCGCACCGAGGAAGTGTACCGTTTTCCCAATAGCGTCCGGCGGGTGGACGGTCATCTGGAATGGGACATCGACAGCCTGTTTGCTAACGTGAAGCAGGGCATCCGGGAAGCCTTTGCAAAATATCCGAATATCGAGAGCCTTTCCATCGACACATGGGCGGTGGACTATGTGCTACTGAAAGACGGTCAGCCCCTCTACCCGATCTACGCCTACCGGGACAACCGGACACAGGCCGTGATTCCCGAAGTCCACAGCATTCTGCCCTTTGCGCAGCTTTACCAGCGCACCGGCATCCAGTTCCAGCCCTTCAACAGCATTTATCAGCTGTATGCCGACAAAAAAGTCGGGCGGCTGGCACAAGCCGAGGACTTTTTGATGATCCCGGAATATCTGCTGTGGAAGCTCTGCGGCGTAAAGGCACGGGAGTACACCAACGCCACCTCCACCGGACTCGTGAACGCTCAGACCAAAGAATACGACCCGGAGATTCTCAAAGCTTTGGGCTTGCCGGAGGCGATGTTCCCTAAGCTCACCGCACCCGGCACGGTTCTGGGTTCGCTGCTGCCCGACATTGCCGCCGAGGTGGGCGGGCAGACCAAGGTAGTGCTGTGCGCCACCCACGACACCGCCAGCGCGGTGGAGGGCATCCCCATGGAGCAGGGGGATGCGCCGTTTCTCTCCTCCGGCACATGGAGTTTGCTGGGGGTCAAGCTGGCAAAGCCCATCACCAGCCCGGAAAGCTGCCGCGCCAACTTTACCAACGAGGGCGGCGTGGGGTACATCCGCTACCTGAAAAACATCATGGGTCTGTGGATCATCCAGTGTGTGCAAAAACAGCTGGGCATCTCCTTTGCCGAGATGGTGGAGCTGGCCAAGACCAGCACCTACACCCGCATCTTTGATGTGAACGCTGCCCGCTTCTCTGCCCCGCAGGATATGCGCGCAGAGATTCGCACGGCTCTCGCCGAGACCGGCGAAGCCCCTGCCACGGATGCCGACCTCATCAACAGCATCTACCACTCGCTGGCGTACTGCTATGGGGAGGCTTTCCGGGAGCTGGAAGCCCTCACCGGGCAGCACTGGGATAAGCTGTACATTGCAGGCGGCGGCGCAAAGAACGCTACCCTGAACGAGCTGACCGCCCACTATACCGGAAAACAGGTGGTGGCGCTGCCCATCGAAGCCACCGCCATCGGCAATTTGAAAATTCAGATGAGCATTTCTGAAGGAGGAACCGTATGAGTTACGCAGAAGCAAAAGCCCGCTACGCCGCCATTGGCGTGGACACCGAAGCTGCCATTGCCCGGTTAAAGACCTTGCCCATTTCTCTGCACTGCTGGCAGGGAGATGACGTCCGTGGCTTTGATACCGACCCCACCAAGCCCCTGACCGGCGGCATCCAAACCACCGGCAACTACCCCGGCCGTGCCCGCACCCCGGAGGAGCTGATGGCAGATATGGACAAGGTGCTGTCCCTCTGCCCCGGCACCAAAAAGATCAATCTCCATGCCTCCTACGCCATTTTTGACGAGGAAAACCCGTGGGTGGACCGGGACAGGCTGGAGCCGAAGCACTTCAAAAAATGGGTGGATTTCTGCAAGGCAAGAGGGCTGGGCGCAGACTTTAACCCCACCTTTTTCTCCCACCCCAAGTGCGACCCACTGACCCTTGCCAGCCCCAACGAGGAGACCCGGAAATTCTGGGTGGAACACGGCAAGGCCTGCATCCGCATCAGTCAGTATCTGGCCGAGGAGCTGGGGCAGCCCTGCACCATGAACATCTGGACGGGCGACGGCTTTAAGGACGTACCGGCGGATCGCAAAGGTCCCCGCGACCGTTACAAGGCCAGCATCGACGAGATTTTGAGCGAGCCTTACGACTTCAAGCTGGTGAAGCCCTGCATCGAGAGCAAGGTGTTCGGCATCGGTGTGGAGGCGTACACCGTTGGCAGCGCTGAGTTTGCCCTGAGCTACGCCGCCTTCAACCGGGAAAAGTGCATTCCGCTGATGGATAACGGCCACTACCATCCCACCGAGGTGGTCAGCGATAAGATCCCCGCCCTGTTGGCCTTCTTCCCGGAGATTGCCCTCCACATCACCCGCCCCATCCGCTGGGACTCCGACCATGTGGTGCTGTTTGACGACGAAACGAAGGAAATCTGCAAGGAGATCGTGCGCTGCGGCGGTCTGGACGGCCGGGTGAACATTGCACTGGATTACTTTGATGCCTCCATCAACCGCATCTCCGCATGGACGGTGGGCTTCCGCAACGTGGAAAAGGCCCTGCTGTCTGCCCTGTGCACCCCGCATACGGTGCTGAAGGAGCTGCAGGACACCAACCAGTTCACCGAGCTGATGGTGCGGCAAGAGGAGCTGAAGACCCTGCCCTTTGGCGAGGTCTGGGACGAATACTGCCGCCGGAACGGTGTGCCGGTGGACGGTGCATGGTTTGAGGAAGTCAAAAAGTACGAGCAGAACGTGCTGAGCAAGCGCATTTGAATGAGAGAGGTTTTTGAAGATGGGTATTCTGGATATTGAAATTGTCAAAGGCTTTATGCGGATGTGCAACGATGGCTGGCTGCAGGGCTGGCACGAGCGCAACGGCGGCAACCTGACCTACCGCATGAAGGAAGAAGAAGTGGCGCAGTGCCGTCCCTTCTTTGACGAGCAGCCCCGCGAATGGGTGAACATGGGCGTGCAGGCGGACAATCTGGCCGGGGAGTATTTCATCACCACTGGCTCCGGCAAGTTCTTCCGCAACGTAGAGCCGGACCCTGTCCACAGCATCGGTATTGTGGAGATCAACGGCAAGGGCGACAGCTGGCGCATCGTCTGGGGCTTGGAGGGCGGCGCAAAGCCCACATCCGAGTTCCCCAGCCACTTTATGAATCACAGCGTCCGCAAAGCCGCCACCAATGGCGCAAACCGTGTCATCTACCACTGCCACGCCACCAACGTCATTGCCCTGACCTACATTCTGCCCCTGACCGACCGGGACTTCACCCGTGCGCTGTGGCAGAGTGCTACCGAGTGCCCGGTGGTGTTCCCGGAGGGCGTGGGCGTCTGCCCGTGGATGGTGCCCGGCGGTGCAGACATTGCCATGGCCACCAGTGAGCTGATGAAAACCTATCAGGCTGCTATCTGGGCACAGCACGGTCTGTTTGCCTCCGGCCCGGACTTTGACATCACCTTTGGTCTGGCCCACACCATCGAAAAGAGCGCGGAAATTTACGTCAAGGTGCTCTCCATGGGCGGCGGCATCATCCGGCAGACCATCACCGACGACGACCTCCGTGCTATTGCCCACGACTTTGGCGTGACCCTGAACGAAAAGTTCCTCAACTAAGCCATCTTTCTCCATTCTTTTTCATCATAGCAGAACAGGCATCCTGTCCGATACCGCCAAACGGTATCGCAGGATGCCTGTTCTGCTTTATGTTTCCCGGAATTCCATGGGCGTTTTTCCGGTGACCTGCTGAAAGACTGCGCTGAAATAATTGCGGGTGGCAAAGCCAAGCTGCTCGGAAATTTCCCGGACGCTGAACGGTGTACTTTTCAGCAGAACTTTCGCACGTTCGACCTTTGCAAACTTTACATAGTTCGTGACACTCAGACCCGTTTCTTCCTTGAATTTGTGGGTAAGGTAATATTCTGTGTAGCCCACCAGGGCGGCAAGATCTTCCGCTACGATCTTTTTGTCCAGATTCATCTCGATATAATCCACACACTTCTGGATCTGTCTACTGAGGTTCGGGTTTGTCCGGTGTTTGTGGACACGTCGGATGAAATCATCGTACATCATCATTGCAAGGGGGCTCAGCTCATCCAGCGATTTTGCCGATTCTGCCGCCTGAATGTAGCTGTCCCCCAGCGAGTACGCCTCCTCCGGGGAAAGACCACCCTCAATGGCAGCACGGCACACCAGCGAGGTGAACACGATGATGGAGGTCTTACTCTGGCGTAGCACATCGCTGCTCTGTACCGGCACACCCGCACTCATACTCATACTATTGGAAAGTGCCTGCTTGTAATTCATATCTCCGGTGCGGACCATTTGCAGCATTCCCTGCTCCGCCATCCAGATCTTATGCCGGTCGTGGGGGATGGCAGAGCTTTTCAGCCGCTCCTCCTGCGCTGTGCTGCTGTTGACACAGCTCAGCTCCAGCCGCTGCCCGGTGAGGCAGTAGTGCATCATCAGCAGATAGCGGTTCATAATGGTGTTTTGCAGGGTAGGGACTTTTTCAAGAGCTTTGTATAGCTGGATCGTCCATGCCACACTGATCTCCAGCTTGCTGTAATATTTCAGTCCGTCCTCGATCCCGCGCAGCGTCACATCCTGATAGAACACCGGCCCGATGACCCAGACGCGCTTCAGTTTTCCCTCTTCCTTTTCAAAGGCTGCGCCCCACAAAAGCCCCAGCGCCGTTCCCAAGGTAACGGGCACATCGTCCCGGTTCCCATGCTCCAGCATCCGCTGTTTGCAGCCGAACAGCTCAAATGCGCTGGCAAGGAATGCCTCGTCCGGGCAGTTGCTCCGCAAGAGCACACCTTGTGCATCATAGCACCATGTATAAACATTGCCGCCGCACTGGACAAGTTCGGAAAGCAGCATCATATTCTGGAGAACATCCATGTGTAACCCCTCCGGCTCATTGATAAAAACAGTATATCATACTTCCGCCGTTTTTTCCATCGAGGCCCGGAGCCAGTGCAGCAGGATGCCCGCAGAGATAGCCGCAGCGCCAACGTCTGCTATCAGGTGCGCCGCCGCAATGCCCTGCACGCCGCAAAGCGCATTCATCAGGTACAGCAGCGGAATCAGCAGCAGCCCCTGCCGCAAAAGAGAGAGCAGCACCGCACCGCTTGCCTTGCCCACAGATTGCAGCAAATTGGTTGCCAGATAGGTCAGGCCGATCACCGGGCTGCCCAGAACGAGATAAGTCACCAGCTGCGTTCCCAGACGGAAAGCGCCTTCTTCCTTGATGAACATCCTGATCAGCGCATTGCGTCCGGCAAAGCTGGCTGCTCCGGCAAGAACGCCAAAGACAACAGTCAGCAGGATCAGATTCTTCAAAAGCTGCTTCAGGCGTTTCGCGTCGCCTGCGCCGTAGCTGTACGCCAGAAGCGGCTGGCAGCCCATACAGATCGCCATGGCGATCATGCTGATGACCATGGTCGTCTTGCCTGCCGCCGCCATGGCTGCGACCGCCGCTGTGCCGTGGGTCACCAGCAGCCGGTTGCTGAAGGAGGACGCAAACCCGGCCAGCAGGCTGCTGATGCCGTTGGGCAGACCGATGGCCAGCAGCTCGCCCAGCATCTGCGGCTTTTTCAGAGCCGGGCGGAAGTCAACGGTCAACACCGTGCCGTGCTTAACGATGTAGCGCAGGTAGCAGGCAGTCGCCACAAGGTTGCCCAGCACACTGGCGGCAGCCGCACCGCTGACACCGAAGTTCAGCACCAGAATGAACAGCGGGTCAAAAATGCAGTTGACCAGCGTGCCCAGAAGATTACCGATCATGCCCTCTTTTACTGCGCCCTCTGCACGCACCAGCATCGCCATGCTGTTGGACAGGATGAAACACGGTGCACCCAGTGCCAGAACCTGAAGATACCGCTCCGCATAGGGAAAAATTTCTGCATTGGAGCCCAGCATCCCCAAAAGCGGCACTCTGCCCACCAGCAGACCGATGCTGACCAGAACGCCCAGAAAAAAGCTGGTCCAGAAGCAGAGCGAGGAGCAGATCTTGCCCTGCTCGATCTCACCCGCGCCAAAGCAGCGCGCGATGATGGCACTGCTGCCTGCGCCAAGCATCGTGGCCACCGCCGCAAGAATCGAGAACACCGGCCCGACGACGGAGACTGCCGCCACCTGTGCGGTGTCGCCCAGACAGCCCACAAAAAACATATCTGCCATGTTGTACAGCACCATGACAAGGATAATGATGATGGAGGGCACTGCCATGGAAAAAATGGACTTCCAGACAGAGCCGGTACGGAAAAGTGCTTCGTTCTTCATGATCTCCTCCAAAAATCAACCGCACGCAGGCAGAACGAAAGCCCCGGTCATGGGGCTTTCAGAGCGGCATCTATCACAGGTTATCCAGCGCATCCAGCAGTGCCTTCAGCGCTGCTTCCGGCAGCCCCAGCATGGGGCCGATCTTGCCAAAGGTCATGCCGTAGGCGGCTTTTGCCTGCTGATTCTCGGCAAAGCCGGGCAGATACTGCTCCACGATAGCCTTTGCAGCCTCGTTTTCCATCAGGGCTGCAATGGTGCTCTGGCTGTTCAGCTTGCCGCCGGTCAAAATTTCCGGGTGCTTCCAGCTGCTGATGCTCTGGTGCCCGGCAGACAGTGCGCCGTCCACCGGGATGGCTGCGCCGGTGATGTACCGTGCCAGACCGCTGGCAAGGAAGAGTGCCAGTGCGGCGCACTCCTCCGGGTCGCCCATCCGCTTTGCCGGGCAGTCGGATGCGAAAAAGTCCATGGCCGCAGCCGGTGCATCTCCGAAAATGCTGGTCTTGGTGTAACCGGGGCAGATGGCGTTGACGGTGATGCCGTATTCCGCATAATCCAGTGCCGCTGCGCGGGTCATGCCCACCACGCCAAACTTGGTGGCGCTGTACAATGCCTGTCCGCGCTGGGGCACAAGCCCTGCCACCGATGCCACATTGATGAGGAAGCCGCCCTCGCTGTGGCTTTTCAGGATAGCCTCTGCACCGTACTTCATCCCGGCAAAGACGCCCTCGCTGTTCAGGGAGAAGATCTTCTCGTAATCCTCTACCTCATACTCATGCAGCGGTGTGCCGCCCATGCCGATGCCTGCGTTGCTGACAACGCCATCCAGCTTACCGTAGTATGCCACCGTCTTGTCCACCAGTTCCTTGATGGCAGAAGCCTTGCTGCAATCGGTCTGGATAAAGATGGCATCGCCGCCCTTGGCGCAGATGCCGTCTGCCACAGCCTGCCCCTGCTGGGCACTGCGGGCTGCACAGACTACCTTCATGCCGTTTTCGCCGAAGCACTCGGCAATGGCGCGGCCGATGCCGCGGCTTGCGCCGGTGACGATAGCAACTTTATCTCTGACACTGTTGAAATTCATCATTTTCATAAAGCATCCTCCATTTTTTATTTTTCGTATTCACGAACTAGATTTGCAACTCTTAGTTGCTTATCCATCTCTATGGTGTTATAATAGCACTATGCCGCAGGGGCTGCAATCAGCAGTTTCCGGCGTGTCCGGTGTTTAAGCAACGGATCACGTTCCAAGCGTTGGTTAAGCATCCTTTACGAAATACATTGACGGAGGAATTGTATGGATATCCGGGTCAAAAAAACGAAGCGTGCCATTCAGAAAACGTTTATCGACTTGCTGCGGGAGAAGCCCATTGAAAAGATCACGGTCAAGGAAATTGCCGAACGCGCCGAGATCAACAAAACGACCTTTTATTCCCACTATGAAACGCTGGATGCACTCACCGCCGAAATGGAGCGGCAGACAGTCCAGCTCGTCTGCGACAATATGCGCGGCGCACAGCAGCTGCTGGATGAACCGGAGGCCTTTATGCAGGAAATGTTTGCTGCTCTCCAGCAGGCAACGGATTACCTCGGTGTGGTTCCGGTATCCGCGATGAACCGCTTTACGCAGCATTTGCGGGATGCCATTCTGGAAAAAATCAAAGGTGACAATATCGAGCCGTCCCAATATGAAAATGTCGGTGCCATCCTGATTTTTGTAATGAACGGTCTTTCCGGGCTTTTGAACACCGACGCCAAACTGGCGCAAAAGCACATCAACGTAATTGCCGCCGTGGTTGCAAATGGTGTCCATGGTCTGCATCTTTCCCACTGAACCAAAACAGGCTGCGAGAAGCATCTTCCGCAGCCTGTTTTTTGCTATTGCAGCTTATTTTTCTGCGTAACTGCCCAGCACCCCAAGGCTAGGCTTTGCGGTCCGCTCCATGGTTTCACGGTTCACGGCGATCAGGCCGAACTGCATGGCATAGCCCTTCTGCCACTCAAAGTTGTCCATCAGGCTCCAGTAGAAGTAGCCCTTCACCGGGATGCCGTCGGCGATGCAGTGCTGCACGCCGTCCAGTGCCTGCCGGATAAACGCCACACGACGGGCATCCTCGGCGGTGGCAATGCCGTTTTCGGTGACGATGAGATCGCCCTTGAATGCTTCTGCCACTTTACGGATGACGTGCTCCAGTGCCTGCGGGTAGACCTCGTAATCCATCTGGGTCAGCTCTGCGCCCTCCGGTGCCGGAAGCTGCCCCTGCGGGCCATAAAGAGTGCGGGTGTAGTTCTGCACCCCAAGGAAATCGTCCTCTTTAATGTAGGGCAGGTAGTGGGTAAACTCCTCCTGCCATGCGGCCTCGGCAAAGGCTTCGCCGCCGGGCTGTGCCTGCAAGTCGTGGAGCGAGAGGGTCAGGCCCACCTTGACTTCCGGGCAGATGGCCTTGATGGCATCCCGTGCGGCGGCATGGGCGCGCAGCACCAGCAGGTCACCCTCCGGGGTGCGCTCGCTGACAAAGATCTGGGGCTGGGGTGTGCCGAACACCTGTGCGTTTTCCATGGCGGCAAACTTCATGTTTTCCATCATCTTCTGGAAGTTCATGCCCACCTGCACCGTGCCCTCCGCAGACTTTCCGGCTGCTGCGGCATTTTTCGCAGCCTGTTCTGCCATCAGGCGGAACCGCTTGGAGATGGCGGCCAGCTGCAGGCCCATATTGGCTTCGTTGATGGTGCAGACATAGCGCAGCTCGCTGCCCAGCTGCTCCATCACATAGGTCACATATTTTTTGAAGTCCTCGACCGTGGATTCTGCTTCCCAGCCGCCCTTGCAGATGAGCCATTTCGGGCTGGTAAAGTGCAGCAGGGTGGCGATGGGCTCTACGCCCTGCGCCTTGCAGCAGGCGATGACCTTGCGGTAATGTTCGATGGCTTCCGGATCAAATTTGCCTTCCTCCGGCTCCACCCGTGCCCACTCGATGGAAAAGCGGTAGGCGTTCAGCCCGGCATCGGCCAGGAGTTTGATGTCCTCTTCGTACCGATGATAATGGTCGCAGGCAATGCCGCTGGGCTCTGTAAAGCTGGAATGGGGCAGCTGCTCCTGTGCCCAGTAGTCGCTGTTGGTATTGTTACCCTCTACCTGATGGGCTGCTGTTGCAGCACCGATGAAAAAGCCTTTTTCAAATTTCTGCATGATGGTTCTCCTTTTATCCAGAAGCAGTGTTTTCTCTTGTGCCTATTGTAACAGGTCTGTGCGGCGCAAAAAGGATAATTTTTCACGTTATTGGTAGATTTTTCGTTGAGCGAGTAGAACTGCACGAATTTTTATCCTCAATCCAAGTTTTTCATCCTGCAGTATCTGTTGCATTCTGTTATTCTGGTGTCAGGAAAAGCGGAAACCGGTTCACACAAAAAGGAGGAAAATCATTATGTTCCAAAAGAAACCCAGCGCCAGTGAGGTAGACGGTGTCCAGTACCGCCGTGCAAAGCTCTGGCAGATCATCTGTTATGCCTGCAACGCCTTTGTGGGTATGAGCGTCTACTCTCTGATCGGTATGGCCAGTTATTCGGCCAGCATCGGCTACGGCATCACCACCGCAACCGTGGGTCTCATCCTGATGCTGGCCCGCATTCTGGACGGCTTTACCGACCCGATGCTGGCCTTTGTTTACGACCGCGTCAACACCCGTTTCGGCAAGCTGCGCGTTCTGCTGATCAGCGGCTACCTGATCGAAGCAGTCGGCCTGCTGTGCATGTTCAACCTGTGCTCCAGCAAGGGCTTCGGCCTGCCGGTGTTTGCCCTGACCTACATTATTTACATCATCGGCTACACCGTCACCAACATGACCGCCCAGACCCTGCCTGCCATCATGACCAACGATCCCCGGCAGCGTCCCACCATCGGGGTCTGGTCCACTGCCCTGAACTACGCCGTGCCCATGGGCATGAGCATGCTGATCTACACCGTCATCCTGCCCAAGTGCGGCGGCACCTTCAATCAGGACTTCCTCAGCACCGTCTGCACCATCGTCCTGATCATTGCCGGCATCGGCACCCTGATCGTCTGCGCCGGTATCTCTGCCTACGATAAGCCCGAAAACTTTGAGGGCACCAACAAAAAACACGAGCCGCTGAAAACTGCGGATATTCTTGAGGTGCTCAAGCACAACAAGCCCCTGCAGTGCTACATCGCCTCCAACGCTTCCGACAAGCTGGCACAGCAGGTGGGCAGCCAGGCCATCATCAACACCATGCTGAACGGCATCCTGATCGGCAACATGGGTCTTGCCACCACCCTTGGCGTGATCAGCATGGTGCCTTCTATCTTCTTTGCAGCCTTCGGCGCAAAATATGTGGGCAAAAAGGGCAGCAAGAAGGGCATCGTGACCTGGACCTGCATCAGCATGGCCATCACCTCTGTGCTGATCCTGTTCTTCATCTTCACAGATACCCGTCAGATCGGCGTGATGGGCAGTTGGAACATGATCGTTTACGTGCTGCTGACCCTGCTGCAAAACGGCTCCAATATGTGCATCACCACCTCCAACACCTCTTATATGGCTGACACCATCGACTACGAGCTGGACCGCAGCGGCCGTTACATCCCGGCTGTGGTCTCCGGCACTTACAGCCTGATCGACAAACTCATCACCTCGGTGGCTGCTGTCATCGCCACCGGTGCCGTGGCTATTCTGGGCTACACCACCACGATGCCCCAGCCCACGGATGCCTACACCTCCGGCATCTTCTGGATGACCCTTGCCATCAAGTACGGCCTGCCGATGCTGGGCTGGGTCGTCACCCTGCTCGCCATGGTGGGCTGCCCCCTGACCAAGGAGGAAATGGTCAACGTCCAGAAGCGCATCGCAGATAAGAAAGACACCCTTCGTCATGAAGTAATTGCAGAACATATGCAGTAACACCCTGCAAAAACCGAAAGGGCTCATGCGCTCTTTCGGTTTTTGCTGATTCTATCCATTTTTCATAAAGGAGTTTTTACCATGAGCAAGACCATCCTGCTGAATCATAGCAATTGGCATTTTACCAAGGAGAACCCCGGCATCCCCACCGCCGTGATGGGCGAGGCCATTACCCTGCCCCACACATGGAACGCCGTGGACGGTCAGGACGGCGGCAACGATTACTACCGCGGCACCTGCTGGTATACGCTGGCTCTGGCAAAGCCCGCCATCCCGGCAGGCGGCAAAGCAATTTTGCAGTTGGACGGTGCCGCTATGACCGCTGTAGTCTACCTGAACGGCGAAAAGCTGGCCGAGCACAAGGGCGGCTATTCTACCTTTCGGGTTGACCTGACCGAACATCTCAAAGAGGAAAATCTGCTGGCGATCAGCGTGGACAACAGCGACAACGACACCGTGTACCCCCAGAAGGCAGACTTCACCTTCTACGGCGGCATTTACCGCGATGTAACTCTGCACATCGTTCCGGCAGAGCATTTCGCTTTGCCCGCAAACGGCGCACCGGCTCTGAAGGTGACCCCCATCGTCACCGACCTTGCCGCTAAGACCGCCGAAGTCACTGTGGAAGCCGCCGTGGTGGGTGCACAGAGCGTTACCTTTGCGCTGGAAGGCCAGAGCATCACCGCTCCGGCGGAAAACGGCACTGCAAAGGCTGTTTTCACCCTGGACAATGCCCGCCTGTGGGATGGCGTGGACGATCCCTTCCTTTACACCGTCTCTGCCAAGCTGGACAACGGTGAAGAGACTTCTGCCCGCTTCGGCTGCCGGAAGTTTGAGTTTGACCCCCAGAAGGGCTTCATCCTGAACGGCCGCAGCTATCCGCTGCGCGGTGTTTCCCGCCATCAGGACCGCAAGGGGGCCGGCATTGCCCTGACAAACGAAATGATGGAGGAGGACATTTCCATCATTCTGGAAATGGGTGCCAACACCATCCGGCTGGCGCACTACCAGCACGCACAGTATTTCTACGACCTGTGCGATGAAAAGGGCCTTGTCATCTGGGCAGAGATTCCCTACATCACCATGCACATGACCAACGGCCGTGCCAACACCCTGACCCAGATGGAAGAGCTGATCGTCCAGAACTACAACCACCCCTGCATTGCCGTTTGGGGCCTGTCCAACGAGATTACCGCCGCATCCGCTGTCAATGAAGATCTGCTGGAAAACCACCGTCTGCTGAACGAGCTGGCCCACAAGCTGGACCCCACCCGGAAGACCACCATGGCAAATGTGTTCATGCTGGAGACCACCAGCCCCATTCTGGAGATCCCGGACGTGAACAGCTACAACCTCTATTTTGGCTGGTATCTGGGCGAACTGGAGCAGAACGACGAGTTCTTTGACAAATACCACGCCGATTACCCCGACCACTGCATCGGCTTTTCGGAGTATGGCGCAGATGCTAACCCCCAGTATCAGAGCAGCCACCCGGAAAAGGGCGACTACACCGAAAGCTATCAGTGCGTTTACCACGAGCATATTGCAAAGATGATCGCTGACCGTCCTTGGCTGTGGGCGACCCATGTGTGGAATATGTTCGACTTTGCCGCCGATGGCCGGGACGAGGGCGGCAAGCACGGCGAAAACCAGAAGGGTCTTGTCACCTTTGACCGCAAGCTGAAAAAAGACCCCTTCTATCTCTACAAGGCCTACTGGAGCAAGGAGCCCTTCGTGCACCTGTGCGGCAGCCGCTATGTGGACCGCGCCGAGGATGTGACCGAGATCAAGGTCTACTCCAATCTGCCAGAGGTCTCGCTGTACAAGGACGGTCAGCTGGTGGAGACTAAGCAGGGCGACAAGGTGTTCGCCTTCCAGCTGCCCATTACCGGCAAGCACAGCATTGAGGCGCGCTCCGGCGAGCACAGCAGCGTAATTCTGGTGAACAAGGTGGACACCCCCAACCCGGACTACGCCATGGACAACCGCAAGAATGTGACCAACTGGTTTGACGGGGAGCTGGATGCCAGCTGCTGGTCGGTGAAGGACAACATGGCCAAAGCCATGGCAGACCCCAAGGCTGGCCCCATCCTGAAGCAGATCTCCGATAAGGCCGCCGCTGCCCGCGGCGATGTGGCCGCCGCCGTGAAGGATAACCCGGCTCTGGTGGCCATGATGGAGCGCGCCATGCAGCGGATGACCATTGAATCCATGCTGATGCAGGCAGGCGCTTCCGAGGAGGACATCAAGCAGCTGAACCGTGTATTGCAGGGTATTTCCAAGGAGTGAGTTTCGATGAGACAGACTTATTGCAACCCCCTTGATCTGGGCTACCGCTATCAGCACATGAAGGAAGGCCCGCGCGTGGCGGGTTTCCGGGAGGGTGCAGACCCGACGCTGGTTTATTTCAAGGGCAAATATTATCTCTTTGTTTCCATGTCGGCAGGCTTCTGGTATTCGGAGGATCTGCTGAACTGGGACTTCCATGCAGACCCCGACCTGCTGATCTACGACTACGCACCGGATGTGCGGCAGGTGGGCAATTACCTCTATTTCTGCGCCAGCCGCAAGGGACGCAACTGCCCCATTTTGCGCACCGCTGACCCCCTGACTGAGCCGTTTACCGAAGTGTCTGCCCCCTTTGCCTTCTGGGACCCGGATCTGTTCTGCGATGACGATGGCCGGGTGTACTTCTACTGGGGCTGCTCCAACATCTCCCCCATCTACGGGGTGGAGCTGAACCCGGACACCATGACCCCAATCGGTGAAAAGCAGGAGCTGATCTTCGGCAATGAAACCGTACTGGGCTACGAGCGCCCCGGCAACAACGGCATCGTGGACCGGGAAGCCAGCGTGCTGTACCAGTCCATGAAGCAGTTCTATGATCCCAAGACCGGCAAGCTGAATCTGCCGCCGCAGATGGCAAATATCCCCGGTCTGAGTGTCGAAAGCCTGACTGCCATGTTCAACGCCATCGGCAAGCCCTACATCGAGGGTGCCTTTATGACAAAGCATGACGGCCTCTATTACCTGCAATATGCCTGCCCTGGCACCCAGTACAACACTTACGCCGACGGTGTATACACCTCCCGTTCTCCGCTGGGCCCCTTTGTGCGGCAGGCATCCAATCCGTTCTCCGCAAAGCCCGGTGGCTTCATTACCGGTGCAGGCCACGGCAGTACCATTGCCGACACCTACGGCAACTGGTGGCACGCTTCCACCATGCGCATTTCCGTCAACTATGACTTTGAGCGCCGGGTGGGGCTGTTCCCTGCCGGGTTCGACAAGGACGGCGTGCTTTACTGCAACCAGAACTTTGCCGATTACCCCCACCGCATCCCGGCAGACCGCTTTGATGCCGCCAGACAGCAGCCGGAATGGATGCTGCTGAGCTACAAAAAGCCGGTCACGGCCTCCAGCACCGCAGAAAACAGCAGCCCGGAATGGGCAGTCAATGAGGACTGCCGCAGCTGGTGGAGCGCCGCCGGTGCAGAGCCGGGTGAATGGCTGTGTGTGGATCTTGGCAAAGAGAGTGATGTCCGCGCCATTCAGGTAAATATGGCGGACGAAAAGCTGGTGGTGGACTTCCCTGCCGACAGCTACGGCGATGACCGCAAGACCCGCCACATCGAGACCCGGCCCCAGATCTCCCACTACACGGTGGAGACCAGTGTGAACGGAGCGAGCTGGACGCTGCGCGAAAATGTTGCCCGCGAGTGCTCCAACGGCTACTACGAATATGCAGACGGCATCCGTGCCCGGTACGTCCGTGTGACCGGCGGTGCGCTGCCCTACAGACAGGCGCTGCGCATCAGCGGCCTGCGGGTGTTCGGCAACGGCGAGGGCGCAAAGCCCGCGCAGGCCGAAGCCGCCGGGGTTCGCGTGGATGCACTGGATGCAAAGATCACTTGGAAGCATATCGAAAATGCACAGGGCTGCAACGTCCGCTACGGCGTTGCGCCTGATAAGCTCTATCTGAGCTGGCTGGTGTACGATGCAGACGAAGTGACCCTTTCCACCCTGACCGCCGGGCAGGAATACTACATCTGCGTGGACAGCTTTAACGAAAACGGCATCACGCCGGGTAAGACTTTCAAACTGGAGGGGTAAAATATGCCCATCAAAGCTGTGCAGCAATTTATGCTGGGCACTGTACTAAGCAATGAGCAGCAGGCAAAAGAGACCCTTGCTGCCATGAAAGCCGCCGGGTACGATGGCATTGAATTGTGTGGATTTATGATCCACCCCATCGGCTTTGTGGTAAAGCTGCTGACCAAGGCCGCCGGGATGCCGGTGGGCAAGGGCGGCAATCTGGACTGGCACAAGCTGGTGCAGGAGGCCGGCCTTCGGGTGGTCAGTCTGCACACCGACCTTGGCAGTTTGGAACGGGATGCCCACGCAGTGGCCGAGGAGGCCAAAAGCTTCGGCACACAGTATGTGGTCATCACCGGGATGTACCGCTTTGATTACGGCGATGAAGCCGTTATGCACCAGCTTGCGCAGCGGCTGAACAAAGCCGGCGAGACTCTGACAGCCGAGGGCATCCACCTGCTCTACCACAACCACAACTGCGAGCTGCGGCATGTGAACGCAGAAAAGCGCGCCTACGACATCCTCTTAGAAGAGACCGACCCTGCCTTTGTCAACTTTGAGTTTGACAGCTACTGGTTCACCGAGGGCGGTGCAAATGCGCTGGCATGGATGCAGCGGCTTGGTCCCCGCATGAAGCTGTGGCACATCAACGACCGGGGCACCCGCATCACCGGCAGTGCCATCACGCCTATCCTGAAAACCGACAGCATGGAGCTGGGCACCGGCAACATGGACTTGGACAGCCTGATGGCGCAGGCCCTTGCCGTGGAGGTGGATGCCGTTATTCTGGAAAGCCACCGCAATTGGGTGGACAATTCCCCCATCAAGAGCTTCCAGCTCAGTGCAAAATACCTTGCGCAAAAATTCTGACCTGCCATTCTCTCATTATTTTCTTCTTCATTATCCCCATAAAAGCAATGCCCCGCACCGGTTACTCCTTCCGGTGCGGGGCGTTGTGTTTTGCGGGGAATCTTTTTGCGTTACAGGGTGTGGGTGCCCGGCTGCAAGGTCAGGCTTCTGCCATCCGGGAGGGTGACTTCTGCGGTTCTGTTGCAGGGCACGGTGATGGTGTAGGTCACGGCATCGCCTGCATACTGCCAGCCGCTTTCAATGCGCCCCACCGGGGAATCGTACACTGCTTTTGCCCAGCCCAGAGCCGGGTTCGGGGTGGGGGCGATGGTCAGGGTCTCCCCTGCCAGATGGATGCCGCACACGCCACCGAACAGCCAGCCGCAGATGGCACCGTAGGAGTAATGGTTCAGGGATTCGCTGGGGTGGCCGTTTGCGTCAATGCCCGTCCATGTCTCCCAGACGGTGGTAGCGCCCTGCTTGACCTCATAGAGCCAGCTGGGAGCGGTGTCCTGTAACAGCAGCTTATAGGCGGTGTCGGCATAGCCGTACTTTGCCAGCACCTCGCAGAGGAAGGGTGTAGAAAGGAAGCCGGTGTTCAGGTGATAGCCGTTTTCCGCCACCATCCGGTTCAGGGTATCCGCAGCGGCTTGGCTCTCCTCCTCGCCCAGCAGTGCAAAGGCAATGGCGCGGACGTATTCGCACTGGCGGTCAGAAGTGATTTTCCCATTGTCAGTAAAGGCGGCGCGGTACGCCTTTACCGCCTTTTCTGCCGTGTCGCGGTACTGCGCTGCGTCCTCTGCCTTGCCCAGCGCCTGTGCAATTTCTGCCAGAAGCCGCCCGGAATAAGCCAGATACGCCGTACCCACGCTTTTGCGCGGGTTCATCATCGCCTGCATGGGAGTAATGCCAGGCTCACACCACTCGCCGTAGTCCAGACCGTTCAGCACCGTGTACTTGGCGTATGCCCCGGTCTGCTGTTCCTCGGTGGTCTGCTGTGCACGGCCAAGCAGGAACGCATACCACTTCTGCATCATCTCGTAGTTGTCCGCAAGGATCTTGCGGTCGCCGGTGCGCTTATAAAGGACGTAGGGCACCAGAATGGCGGCATCGCCCCAGCCCGCCGACATACAGAGCATGGGGGTCATGTAGCCGGGGCGGCTGGTGGGCGGCGCAATGTTCGCCATGCGTCCATCCGGGTACTGGTTCAGGCGGCATTCTGCCAGCCATTTTTCCACCACCGGGTAGCAGTCCATCAGGGTCAGGCCGGTCTCGATGAACACCCCCATATCGCCAGTCCAGCCAGCGCGCTCGCGGGTGGGGCAGTCGGTGGGGATATCGCAGAAGTTGCCTTTCTGGCTCCACACACTGTTTTGCACCAGCTGGTTCACATCGGCATTGCCGCATCCAAAGCTGCCGGTGACCGGCATTTCCGAATAGACGGCGTGGGCGGTAAACTCCGCCTCGGTCAGGTCGATGTCCGTTTCCACCTTTGCATACCGGAAGCCCATAATGGTAAAGCTGGGCTTGTAGTGGTTCTCGCCCTCTTTGCAGACGAGTTCCAGCAGCTGTGCCGTGCCGCCCTCCTTGTGGCGGTTGCGGTCCTGAAAGTTCTCCTGCGTAAAGTTGCCGTTCTCGTCCAGTGCTTCGCCGCACAGCAGCTTGATTTTCTGCCCGGCGTGGGCGGTCAGCTTCATCTCCACGTAGCCAGCCATGTTCTGCCCAAAGTCCAGCACGGTCTCGCCGCCAGGGGTGCGCAGCAGCCTGCCCGCAAAGGCTTCCTGCTCCCGGATGGGCACGGTGTTCATGCCGGTGATGGGCAGGGTGTTCGGCTCGGTCTTTACGCCATGCCAACCGGAAAGTTCCCCTTCCAGCCGGGCATCGTACACCTCGCCCTGCTGCAGATCGTTCTGGCAGATGGGACCCTGCTGGGTGGCCTCCATACTGCTGTCCGAAACACAGACCGCCTTGCCGTCCACTTCCAGCTGGAACAGGACAGCCAGTTCGCTGCCGAACAGGTCACGGTCACCATCCACACCGGAGGTGCTGCGGTACCAGCCGTCGCCCAATGCGATAAGCAGTTCATTTTCACCGTCACGGACAAGCGCGGTCACATCGTAGGTCTGTGCCCCAAGGTGCTTATCCGCAGTAAAGCTGCCGGGGGCAAGCACCATGTCGCCGACCCGCTTGCCGTTCAGCCATGCCGCATACAGCCCCCTGGCAGTAATGTACAGCCGCTTGCCTTCTCCCGCCGGGGCGGTGAACGTTTTGCGCAGATAGCTTGCCGGGCGGTGGGGCTGATAAGGCTGCGCCTGCCCCTTGCCGGAGGCTTCCAGCGCCGCCTGCTTCTGCTCCCAGTTGGGCTTTGCAAAGGCGTTGATGGCATCGGTGCAGTCGATGTCCGGCTCTTCTGTTTCCGGGCAGACCCACACGCCCTGCCAATCCGACTGCGCAAGACCCGTTTCAAACTCAGCTTCGCTCCATGCGCCGGGCTGATCGTTTTCATCCCACAGGCGGATGCGCCACTGTCCCTGCGTCTTGGGCGGTACAGCGGCGGGCGTTTCGGTGTGCATCCCACTGCCCAAAACCTTTCCGCTCGTCCACAGCGTTCCGGCTCCGGCGGTCACTTCAATTTCGTAGGCAGTCTGGCGCACACCTCCGGCGCACTGCCACGACAAAAACAGCGTCCCGGCATCCATGCCGAGCGGCGCAGAAAGATGGTTCGTTTTCAGATTTGTTGCTTGCATCATCTACATCTCCTTTTTCCGGTTGATCTCTACTCTTATTATAAAGGGAATCCCACGGAGTATGGGTGCGAAAATTTGTGTTGTCGGTCAAAAAGTCGTGTCATTTATTATAATCCAAAAATTTCATCTTACTTCACGACTTTTCATCCGTACTGTCTCCGGTTTTCCTGTTATACTTTGGGCAAGAAAATCAGAGGGCTGCGGACTGCCCTCAAACGAAAGGAAGGCATTACAGAATGGACATTGAAAAGATCCTCCAGCAGATGACACTGGAGGAAAAAGCAGACTTCTGCTCCGGTTCGGATTTCTGGCATACACAGCCGGTGGAGCGGCTCGGTGTGCCTGCCGTGATGATGAGCGACGGCCCCAGCGGTCTGCGCAAACAGGACGAGCAGGGCGACCATCTGGGCATCAACGAAAGCATCCCTGCGGTCTGTTTCCCGTCCAGTGCGGCGGTGGCTTCCAGCTTTGACACCGCTCTGGCAGAAAAGCTGGGCGAAACGCTGGGCAACGAGTGCCGCGCCGAGAATCTGGCCCTGCTGCTTGGCCCCGGTCTGAACATCAAGCGCAGCCCGCTGTGCGGACGTAACTTTGAGTATTTCAGCGAAGACCCCTATCTCAGCGGTGAGATGGGCGCGGCACTGGTCAACGGCATCCAGAGCAATGGTGTGGGCAGCTGCATCAAGCATTTTGCCGCCAACAATCAGGAGACCGACCGGATGGTCAGCGACAGCGTGATGGACGAGCGCACCCTGCACGAGATCTATCTTCCCGCCTTTGAAACGGTGGTCAAAAAGGCAAAGCCGCTGGGCGTGATGGCCGCCTACAACAAGCTCAACGGCACCCACTGCTCGGAGAACAAGGAACTGCTGACCGACATCCTGCGCAAACGCTGGGGCTATGAGGGCATGGTGGTGACCGACTGGGGCGCAGTAAAAGACCGCGCCAAGGGCATCGCCGCCGGACAGGATCTGGAAATGCCCGGCGGAAGCGGCCGCGGCACAAACTCGATCCTTTCTGCCATCAAGGCAGGAACGCTCTCGGAGGAGGAGTTGAACGCTACCGTCCGCAACCTGCTGCGGTTCGTGGATTCTGTGACCAAAACTGAAAACGCGAGCGCCGTATTTGACCGGGACGCAGACTACCGGATGGCAGTTTCTGTTGCAGAGAACTCTGCGGTTCTGCTGAAGAACGAAAAGGGCGTACTTCCTCTGGCAAAGGGCTGCAAGGCGGTGTTCCTTGGCGAATTTGCGCAGCACCCCCGGTATCAGGGCGGCGGCAGCAGCCATGTCAACAGTGCGAAGGTCAGCTGTGCGCTGGAGCACGCTCCCGGTGTAGCCTATGCACAGGGCTACCGCACCGATGAGGATACCGTTGATCCTGCGCTGGAACAGGCCGCCGTGGCTGCTGCTGCAGACGCAGAGGTCGCCGTGATCTTTGCCGGACTCCCGGAGCGGTACGAGAGCGAAGGCTACGACCGCACCACCCTTGCCATGCCGGAAAATCAGAACCACCTCATCGCCGCAGTCGCTGCGGTACAGCCGAATACCGTTGTCGTCCTGCACAACGGTTCTGCCATCGAAATGCCGTGGCTCAACGATGTCCCGGCTGTTCTGGAGCTGTACCTTGCCGGTGACGGTGCCGGAGAAGCCGCCGTGAATCTGTTGTACGGCGCTGTCAACCCCAGCGGCAAGCTGGCAGAGACCTTCCCCCGGAGGCTGAGTGACACCCCGGCTTATCTTTCCTTCCCCGGCGAGCGAGAGACCAGCGTTTATACCGAAGACGTATTCGTCGGCTACCGCTACTACGACACGAAGGAGGCGGACGTTCTGTTCCCCTTCGGTCATGGCCTATCCTACACGACCTTTGCATACAGCGATCTCCGGCTGAGCCGCAGCACCGTCCCCGAGGGCGAAGACGTACAGGTCACCGTCACGGTAAAAAATACCGGCGCAGTCGCCGGCAAGGAAACGGTGCAGCTCTATGTAGCACCGCCCAAGGGTGAGCGTCACCGTCCGGTCCGGGAACTGAAAGGTTTTGCCAAGGTGTCCCTGCAGCCAGGTGAAAGCAAGGAGGCGCAGTTCACACTGGACAAGCGCAGCCTTGCCTATTATGAGCCGGAACTGCATGATTTCTATGCAGAAAGCGGCACTTACCAGATCTGCGTTGGTGCATCCAGCCGGGATCTGCGCCTGACCGGCTTGCTGGAATGGCAGGCAGCGCAGCCGCTGCCGGTACACTTTACCGCAGCCTCCACCCTGAAGCAGGTCATGACCCACCCGGTGGGTGCTGCCATCATCGGACCGATTCTACAGCGTATGGCCGCAGCCGCAGGCAGCGCCACCGGAAAAAAGGACGATGATGATTCTTCTCTGTCCATGATGATGGGAATCCAGCTGAACACGCTGATTGATTTCCACGTCCTGACCGAGGAGCAGCTGAACGGCATCCTGAGCCAGATCAATCAGGCGTAAGGCAGGGATTGCACGATAAAATAAGTCCTACTCTCTCCACTTTACTATCATAAATTTTTCAAAAACCTCTTGACGAATTCTGCATACAGTGGTATTTTCTTGTAAATCCCACCGTTCTTGTGGATTGGTCAAAAGCCATCCACAAGATGTGGTCGTGTTCATTTTGAACACAGCCACAGAAAGTGGTTGGT
>ENA-OZFE01000236-OZFE01000236.1-human-gut-metagenome-genome-assembly--contig:-NODE-236-length-24892-cov-20.363732_pt1 | contig 24892 bp, 27 predicted proteins | sample MGYA00245077_ERZ653627 | MGnify/ENA primary metagenome ERZ653627 (study PRJEB26926, sample SAMN06165121) | human gut metagenome | biome: ENVO:00009003; feature: ENVO:2100002; material: ENVO:00002003...
CGTCAAGTACATTTGCCAGCGGGAGCTCATCCCGCGCAGCGAGGTGGACAGCCTGCCCCGCAAACCAAAAAGGCCCGCCGGTGTTGGCGCACCGACGAGCCCAAGGGATGATGGATTTTCCCAATCACATCACCCCGATAATATCACAAAATCGGAGGTTTTACAATGAAAGGAATCCTGATCGAGCCGGGCAAAGCCCCGGTCGTCACCACCCTGCCGGACACGCTGCAGGGCATCGAAGCCATGCTGGGCTGCGATTGCACGCAGAAGGTGCTGCCCCGCACCCCGGCGGTGCTGGTGTACGGCATCCTCGGCAAGGGGCTGAACCGCATCTACCGCGGGCAGAACATCTACGGCACCATCCTGTGCTACGGGTGGAAGAACAACAGCCTCGTGCCCATGAGCAAAGACCTGCAGGCCGAGCTGCTGGACCGCCTGAAGGACACGGAGGTGCGGGTATGACGGACTACACCATCAGTTCCAAGATTTCCAACGAGATGGTTTATGCCTGTTACCGCGGCCGGTTCTGGTACTGGAACGGCAGCATTTGGAAAGAAAGCCGCATCATGACGCATAGATTTGAGCTGGCCAGAGCGGCAGACAAGAATCTGACCCCACAGTCGTTTCTGACCAATGGCGCGGAGTTCGCCCCGCTGGACGAGTACGAAATCGACTGCGCAATGCTGGACGCATTAGAAAATGCCAAGCCCTGCAAAAATGCCCCCATCGACCCAGTGGAAGAGGATTCTTCCTCGAGTGTTCCTGCTTCCTGCATCTGCTCTACCTGCACCTGTGGCGGGTGCAAAGAAGAATGCTTCGGAAACTGCCACAGCTGCGGCCATCCCGTGCAGGAGTGCAACAGTTATCAGACCGAAGGCGAAAAGCATTTAACTCCCGCTCACTCTGCGGATGTTGACAAACCGGAAGTGCCCGGAACCCAGACGACACAGAACAAGCCCCTGACCACGATCCCGGACGAAATCCGCCCGGCGTTCGATTACTCCGGGCTGGATGCACAGACGGTGGATGACCTGCACTTTGCTGAGGATGAGTACCGTCACGGCAAAAAACTGGCCGAGCGCGGCCTCGTGCACATGGGTAATGCCATTGCTGCTGCCCATGATGCGCTGTGCGGAGTTGTCCAACAATTGGACAACTCCAAGCACGGCAACCGTGGCGATGATTCTTTCCGGGCATGGTGCTGTTCCATTGGCATCACCAAGTCAACCGCCTACAACCTGCTGCAGGTCTCTGCCCTGATGGACGGCAGCAGCCCCCGCCAGCGGGCCATTCTGGAAGCCCTGCCGCCGACCCTGCTGTATGCCGTGGCAAAACCCAGCGCCCCCGCAGAGCTGGTGGAGCAGGTCAAGAGCGGTGATATCACAACGCACAAGCAGTATCAGGAAGCCCTTGCCCAGATCAAAGCCGAGAAAGAGCGGGCCGATGCTGCCGAGGCTGAGCGGGACAAGCTGCTGGGTGCCCAGAATCGGGCTGCTTGGGCGGAAAGCCACATCCAAGATGTCGAAGCCCAGCGGGATGCCGCCCTTGCGGATGTTCAGGGCCTGACCGAGCAGAACGCCAAGCTCCAGCAGAGCTACCACGATGCAGACGAGAGCCGCATTGCGGCCAACCTCCAGCGCCAGAAAGCTGAAGCCGAGCGCGACAGGGCCGAAGCCCGCGCCAAGGACGCGGAGAACCAGCTGGCAGGCTCCCGGCAGGTGGCCGAAGCGGCAAAGCTGCGGGGCGACAAACTCAAGGCCGAGAACGACGCGCTGAAAAGTCAGCCCATCACCGCCGTGGTGGACAAAGAGGAGACCCGGCGGCAGGCAAAAGAAATGGCCGACGCCATGAATGCCGAGTTGCAGGCAAAGCTGGACGCCGTCACCGGGAACGCCGAGCAGGACGCCCGGAACGCTTACGACAGCGTCCTGCTGGCCAGCCGGGCCATGCTGAACACCTGGCAGATGGTAAAGCCGCAGTTCCGCAAACTGCCGGAAGAGCAGCGGGAGGCTCTTGCCAACCAGATCGTCCACACCATCGGCAGCATTCAAGGGGAGGTAACGAAATGTCTGTAAAGATCACGGCGCTGGAAGCCGAGAACGTCAAGCGCATCAAGGCCGTTGCGCTCACCCCGTCGCCCACCGGGCTCACCCTCGTGGGCGGCAACAACAATCAGGGCAAGACCAGCGTGCTGGACGCCCTGGCGTGGGCCCTGGGCGGGGACCGTTTCCGTCCGGACGCCGCACAGCGGGACGGTGCTATCGCTCCTGCTCACCTCAAGGTCACACTGTCCAACGGCGTGGTGGTGGAGCGCAAGGGCAAAAATGCCAGCCTGACCGTCACCGACCCCACGGGCCGCCGCAGCGGCCAGCAGCTGCTCAACGCCTTTGTGGAGCCGCTGGCCCTCGACCTGCCCCGCTTCATGGACGCCAGCGACAAGGAAAAGGCTGACATCCTGCTGCGCATCATCGGCATTGGGGCCGAGCTGCACACCCGGGATCTGGAGATCAAGGGCCTGTACGACAAGCGCACCTTCACCGGTCAGCTGGCCGCCCAGAAAAAGCACTTTGCCGAGGAAATGATCTCCTACCCGGAAGCCCCGGACGAGCCGGTGAGCGCCTCCGAGCTCATCCGCCAGCAGCAGGACATTCTGGCCCGGAATGGCGAGAACCAGCGCCTGCGGGCCCAGTATGCAGAGCTTGAACAGCAGGTGCAGCAGTGTGTGGACGAGCTGAAGCGCACCCGGGAACGCATTGCCACACTGCAGCAGCTGGCAGATGAACTGGACGCCAAGCACACCAAGTTGTTCAATCAGCGGGAAACTGCAAGAAAGACCGTCTCCCAGCTGCAAGACGAATCCACCGCCGAGCTGGAAGCCTCCATCCGGGACATTGAGGAGACCAACCGCAAGGTGCGGGCCAACCTGGAAAAATCCCGGGCTGAGGACGAAGCCGCCCAGTACGCCAGCGAGTACGACCGCCTGACCGAATCCATCCAGCAGAAGCGTGCCGACCGCATGGCCCTGCTGAACGGGGCCGACCTGCCCCTGCCGGGCCTCAGCGTGGAGGACGGTGTCCTTACTTACAACGGCAAGCGCTGGCGGGATATGTCCGGCAGTGACCAGCTGCGGGTGGCCGCCGCCATCGTGCGCCGGCTGAACCCGGACTGCGGCTTTGTTCTGCTGGACAAGCTGGAGCAGATGGACATGACCACCCTGCAGGAGTTTTCCGCCTGGCTGGAAGCCGAGGGCCTGCAGGCCATTGCTACCCGCGTTTCCACCGGCAGTGAGTGCCAGATCATCATTGAGGACGGCATGGTCAAGGACGCCGTGCCGCCCGAAGAGAAGCCCCAGCCCCGGAGCTGGACGAAAGGAGCGTTTTAAATGAGCAAGTATGCAGTCACCAGCGGCATCCAGACCGCCCCCGTCAAAACCGTGCTGTACGGCCCGGAGGGCATCGGCAAAAGCACCTTTGCCTCCCACTTCCCGAGCCCTGTGTTCATCGACACCGAGGGCGGCACCAAGCGCCTGAACGTGGCCCGCCTGCCCCAGCCCACCAGCTGGGCCATGCTGCTGGACGAGGTGGCCGAGGTGCGCAAAGGCAACGTGCCCTGCAGCACGCTGGTCATCGACACAGCCGACTGGGCCGAGCGCCTGTGCATCCAGGCGGTGTGCGCCCGTGCCAAGGTCAACGGCATCGAGGATTTTGGCTACGGCAAGGGCTACACCTACGTCAAGGAGGAGTTTGCCAAGCTGCTGGACGCGCTGGAAGAGGTGCTGAACGCCGGCCACAATGTGGTGGTGCTGGCCCATGCCGCCATCACCAAGTTTGAGCAGCCGGACGCCGTGGGCAACTACGACCGCTGGGGCATGAAAACCAGCAAGCAGGTGGCCCCGCTGCTGCAGGAGTGGTGCGATATGCTGCTGTTCGCCAACTACAAGACCGTGGTGGAAAAGGCGGGCAGCAGTCCATCCGCCAAAAACAAGGCCAGCGGCGGCCGCCGGGTCATGTACACCACCCATCACCCCTGCTGGGACGCCAAGAACCGCTTTGGCCTGCCGGAAGAAGTGCCCTTTGAGTACACCAGCATTGCCCACTGCCTGCCCGGCGGCAGCGCACCGGCAGCTACCCAGACGCCGGTGCAGCACGCCCCGGCTCCTGCCCCGCAGCCCAAACATCAGCCGGATGCCGACATCCTGCCCACCCCGCAGGCACAGCCGGAACCGCCCCGTGAAGAGGTTCCTAAGGCCCTGCTCACGCCGGATCTGGTCGCCCTGGGCGTGCCGGAAAAACTGGCTCCGCTCATGAGCGCCAACAACGTGACTCCGGAAGAGCTGCAGCATGTAGTGGGCGAGCGGGGCTACTTCCCGGAGGATATGCCCATCAAGGACTACCCCATGGATTTTGTGGAGGGCTGCCTGATCGCCGCATGGCCGCAGGTGCTGCAGATGGTTCTGGACAGCCGTGACCTGCCGTTTTAACGTACATTAAATAAAGGAGAAGCATTATGAACGAGATGAACAACGAAGGTTTCGCTTTGGGTTGGGATGACGAGTTTACCAACGAGCAGCAGGAATTCGTGCTGCTGCCGGAGGGCGAGTACCCCTTTGAAGTGACCCAGATGGAGCGTGCCCGCTATGAGGGCGGGGCCAAGCTGCCGCCCTGCTCCATGGCAAAACTGACCCTGCGCATTTATGGCGGGGCCAAGGGCGACACCACCGTGACCCACCGCCTGTACCTGCATACCAAGACCCAGGGTCTGCTGGGCGCGTTCTTTGAGAGCATCGGCCAGTGCAAGCGGGGCGAAACCTTCCGCCCCCGCTGGAACGAGGTGGTAGGTGCCAAGGGCATCTGCAAACTGGGCATCCGGGAGTACACCAAACAGAGCGGCCCTCACGCCGGTGAGACCGGCCAGAGCAACGAGGTGCAGCGCTTCCTGCCGCCCCCGGCACCCAAGGCGGCACCCTCGCAGGGCTGGACGCAGGGGGCATTCTGATGGGGCAGGAACTGAGACCCTACCAGCAGCAGGCCCGTGACCGCATCCACGCCGAGTGGGACGCCGGCCACACCCGCACCCTGCTGGTGCTGCCCACCGGCACCGGCAAAACCATTGTGTTTGCGTCGGTGGCTGCCGATCAGGTGCGTGCCGGCGACCGGGTGCTCATTCTGGCGCACCGGGGCGAGCTGCTGGAACAGGCTGCCGACAAGCTGCAGCGTTCCACCGGCCTTGTCAGCGCCGTGGAAAAGGCCGAATCCACCTGCCTGGACAGCTGGTTCCGGGTGGTGGTGGGCAGCGTGCAGACCTTGCAGCGCACCGCCCGGCTGGAACGCTTCCCGCAGGATTATTTCGGCACCATCATCATCGACGAGGCCCACCACGCCATCACCGACGGTTACCGCCGCATCCTGGACTACTTCAGCGGGGCCAAGGTGCTTGGCGTCACCGCCACGCCGGACCGCGGCGACATGCGCAATCTGGGCGAGGTGTTCGACAGCCTGGCCTTTGAGTACAAGCTGACCGACGCCATCAAGGAGGGCTATCTGTGCAAGATCATGGCCCAGACCATCCCGCTGCAGCTGGACATTACATCCGTGACCATGAGCGGCGGCGATTACGCCGTGGGCGACCTGGGCACCGCGCTGGACCCCTATCTGGAGCAGATCGCCGCCGAAATGGCTCGGCGCTGCAAGAGCCGCAAAACGGTGGTGTTCCTGCCGCTGATCAAGACCAGCCAGAAGTTCCGGGACCTGCTGAACACCTACGGCTTCCGGGCTGCTGAGGTCAACGGCCAGAGCGACGACCGCAGGCAGGTGCTGGCCGACTTCGACGCCGGCAAATACAATGTGCTGTGCAACTCCATGCTGCTCACCGAGGGCTGGGACTGCCCCTCCGTGGACTGCGTGGTGGTGCTGCGGCCCACCAAGGTGCGCAGCCTGTACAGCCAGATGGTGGGGCGCGGCACCCGCCTTTCCCCGGGCAAGACCGACCTGCTGTTGCTGGATTTCCTGTGGATGACCGACAAGCACGAGCTGTGCCGCCCGGCAGACCTGGTCTGTGAGGACCGCGCCGTGGCCCGACAGATGACCGAGACGCTGGCCGAAAGCGGCTGCCCGGAGGACATCGAGGAGGCCGCCGCCCAGGCCAGCGAGGACGTGGTGGCCCAGCGGGAAGAAGCCCTTGCCAAGCAGCTGGAAGAGCAGCGCCGTAAAAAGGCAAAACTGGTGGACCCGCTGCAGTACGAAATGAGCATTCAGGCCGAAGATCTGGCCGGGTATGTGCCCGCCTTTGGCTGGGAGGCCGGTCCGCCCAGCGAGCAACAAACCTCCGCGCTGGAAAAGCTGGGCATCCTGCCGGACGCAGTGGAATCCGCCGGCAAGGCCGCCCTGCTGCTGGATCGCCTGAACAAGCGCCGGGACGAGGGCCTGACCACGCCCAAACAGATCCGCTGTCTGGAAAAGTACGGGTTCCAGCATGTGGGCAACTGGAGCTTTGAGGCCGCCCGCCACATGATCGATCGCATAGCGGCTCAGGGCTGGCGCGGCGTGCCCAAGGGCGTGAACCCCCGCACCTATACCCCCGCTGCGGAGCCGCCTGCTGCAGACAGTCCTTTTGATTTTGGATGGTAACGTGAATGGACAATGCGAATGAACTCAAAGAAGCGCTGGATTTTCTCAGCCCGTCCGCCCTGACCTACGACGAATGGATCCTGGTGGGCATGGGCCTGAAGGAAGCCGGCCTGCCCGTGGAAGCATGGGAACAGTGGAGCGCCCGGGACGGGGGCCGCTACCACAAAGGCGAGTGCGCCAAGAAGTGGGCCAGTTTCCACGGCGGCGGGGGCAGCCCCGTCACGGCCAGCAGTATCTTTCAGCTGGCCTATTCCAGCGGATGGAGAGGCCCTGCCGGCCATGCACTGGACTGGAACGACGACATCTCCGCCGGGACGAACCACACAAACGGCCAGCTGGTAGACCCCCGTTGGGTGGAAGCCCACGATCTCGCCCTGCCGGAACAGTGGGACCCCGTGGACCAGCTCAGGCGCTACCTGCAGGCCCTGTTTGAAGAGGACGAGTATGTGGCCTATGCCACCGAGAGTTTCATGGCCGACGACAAACGCCGCCCGGCCAAGGGCAGCTGGACCCGCACCGCCGGGCAGCTCCTTGCCGAACTGGGCACCTGCGGCGGGGATCTCGGCAAGGTGCTGGGCGACTGGGACCCGGAGGTGGGTGCCTGGATCTGCTTCAACCCCGTGGACGGCACAGGCCGCAAGGACGCCAACGTCACCGCCTACCGCTACGCCCTTGTGGAGTGCGATAACATGGAGCTGGGCAAGCAGCAGGCCATCATCAAGCAGCTGGAGCTGCCCTGCGCCGCGCTGGTGTACTCCGGCGGCAAGAGCGTCCACGCCATCGTCAAGGTGGACGCCCCGGACTATGCCGAGTACCGCAAGCGGGTGGATTACCTCTACGCTGCCTGCCAGAAAAACGGCCTGACCCTCGACCAGCAGAACCGCAACCCCAGCCGCCTGAGCCGGATGCCCGGCATCCTGCGCGGCGACAAGCGGCAGGTGCTTCTGGAGACCAATTTCGGCAAGAGCTGCTGGGACGAGTGGGTGGACTGGCTGGAAGCCGAGACCGACGACCTACCGGACACCGAGAACCTCGCCGCCGACTGGGAGCACCTGCCCCCGCTGGCAGACCCGCTCATCTTCGGGGTGCTGCGCAAAGGGCACAAGATGCTTCTGGCGGGCCCCAGCAAGGCCGGCAAGAGCTTTGCCCTCATCGAGCTGTGCATCGCCATTGCCGAGGGCAAGCCGTGGCTGGGCCAGTTCTCCTGCGCCCAGGGCAAGGTGCTGTACATCAATCTGGAGCTGGATCGGGCCTCCTGCCTGCACCGCTTCAAGGATGTGTACACCGCCATGGGCCTGCCGCCGGAGCACCTGAAAAACATTGACATCTGGAACCTGCGCGGTGCGTCCGTGCCCATGGACAAGCTGGCCCCCAAGCTCATCCGCCGGGCCCAGAAAAAGGGCTACATGGCCGTGGTGCTGGACCCCATTTATAAGGTAATCACCGGCGACGAGAACAGCGCCGACCAGATGGCCAAGTTCTGCAACCAGTTTGACCTTGTGTGCCGCGCACTGGACTGCGCCGTGATCTACTGCCATCACCACAGCAAAGGTGCCCAGGGCGGCAAGCGCAGCATGGACCGTGCCAGCGGTTCCGGCGTGTTCGCCCGTGACCCGGACGCCATGCTGGATATGACCGAGCTGACGCCCACCGATGCCATCCGGGAACAGCTGCGCAACAAGGCGGCCTGCCGGGTCATCAAGGCCATGCTGGACAAGCGCGGCCATGCCGATGCCTACGGCCCGGACGATACCCTCAGCAAGAGCCGGATGCTGGCCGTGGCCAAGGAGTGCCTGGGCCTGGCCGACCTGCGCGCCATCGACGCAGAGGTGGCCGCCGCTGAGAAAAAGGCCGACGGCATGACCGCGTGGCGCATCGAGGGCACCCTGCGCGAGTTTGCCCGGTTCGACCCGGTCAACCTCTGGTTTGATTACCCGGTGCACAAGCCGGACAGCGGCCTGCTGGAAAATCTCCAGCCGGACGGAGACGTCAAGGGCTTTGCCGCACGCGGCGCGGAAAAGCGCTGGGGCAGCCGGGAGAAGCTGGCCAAGAACAAGTCCGTGGAGCTGTCCACCGCCTACGAATCCTGCACGATGGACGGCAAGGTCACTGTCTACGCCATGGCCGAGTATATGGGCCTGAAGCCGGACACCGTGCGCCGCCGCCTGAAAGCGGACGGCGGTTACTGGATTGACGGCACCGACGTGGGCCGCAAGGAACCCGGTTCGGACGGATGATTACAAACTGCAATATTTTGTTTTACAGAAAGTACAAAAACGGTAAAATGCCCGCATAATCCGTCCGCGTCCGGCTTCCGGATTTCGGAAAATGCCGCATTTTCCTACGGATCCGGGACGGAAAATGCCTATATATAATAGCATAATCCGTCCGTGTGTGATGGGGATCCCGGAGGATGGGCGTACACAGCCCCATCCATCCGGGGAACCCTCCCCATCACGTTGGCCTGAACTGAAAAAAAGAAAAACGAGGTGAACCCCATGTACATGCAATTCTTCGTCCCCATGCAGCCGCCCACCACCACCCACAACGCAAAGCAGCTGCACGCCTACATGAAGGGCGGGCAGCCCCACGCGGTGCTCCACGACAGCCCGGAACTGAAAGCGACCCGCGCCAAGCTCCACGCCTATCTGGCACCCCACGCGCCCAAAGCGCCCATCCCGGCAGGCCAGCCGGTACGGCTGCTGGTCAAGTGGTGCTTCCCCACCGAGGGCAAGCGCCGCAGCGGCGAGTGGCGCACCAGCAAACCCGACACCGACAACCTGGAAAAGGCCCTCAAGGACGAGATGACCCGACTGCACTTCTGGGCCGATGACGCGCAGGTGTGCAGCGAGATCGTGGAGAAGTTCTGGTCGGACCCCTGCGGGGTGTTCGTCCGGGTGGAGGAGCTGGCATGACCTACGAAGAGAAAAGACGCTGGCTCAGTCGGTACGGGGACGCTATGGTAAAGGCCAAGCACCTGCGAGATGATTTAGATGAAGCAGAACGTGACACCGGTTGTACCACGCAGCAACTGACCGGAATGCCGGGCGGCAGCGGTGATGGGCAGAGTCTGGCACGAACTGTAGAACGTATTGAACGAGCCGAGAAAGCCTTGAATGCACAGATCATGCTGTGTGATGATCTCCACGCCGAACTTATGGCCCGACTGGAGGATGTGGACGACCCGAAGGATTACGAGGTCCTGCGGCTGAAGTATCTCCGCTTTCAGGACTGGGAGCAGATTGCACAGAAGATGAGCATCTGTGTACGGCAGGTTTACCGTCATCACCGTAAAGGTGTGGATGCTTTGGAACTGTGACAGATGTCAGTAAAACGTCAGTACGACGTCAGTGACATGTCTTTGATTTCATGATAAAATAGTATCATCGCAAGAGCCCGCAGGAAAGGTTTACTCCCTTCAATCCTGCGGGCTTTGTGCTGCCCGGCTGACGCAGAGGATCACCTTTACCGACCAACAGCCTGAATGTACCAGCCGGGCCTTTTTTGATATTTTCCGCCGTCCGCAGGGGCGGCTTTTTTCATACCCCCGGGGCCTGCAAAGACCCCCGGGGTCATTTTGTACCCCGGCCTTTCAAAACACCCCCTGCCTGCAAAAGGCCTCCTCCCCCTTGAGGAGACCGGCAGGCAGCACACCCCAAGGAGCTGCCCATGGCAAAGACTGTTGCACGCCCGGATCGGGACGGCACCCACCGGCTGGCGTTTGAACGCAACAAGAAAAAGATCTACGCCACCCAGACCGTGTGCGGCATCTGCGGCAAGCCTGTGGATTTCAGCTACAAATTTCCGCATCCGCTTTCGCCGTGCATCGACCACATCATTCCGGTGGCCAAGGGCGGCCACCCCAGCGACCTCGCCAACCTGCAGCTGGCGCATTTCTGGTGCAACCGGCAGAAGAGCGACAAGCTGTTTACGCCTGTGGAGCAGCAGACGGAGCCGGATGCAGATGCCTCCATGGCCCTGCCGCTGAGCACCGACTGGACGGCGTACCGCAGCCGCTGAGACGGCCCGCAGCGCCGCCGGGACACGCACGCAGGGACGGGGGGCATCCCCCTCCCAGGGGGCCCTCTGACCTTCCCAGACCGTACTGTGAATATTTTCTCGTGAAAGGAGAATCCACCGCCCATGACCGACCTGAAAGGCATGGCCTATCTGCGCCGCCGCCTGAACCAGAAGCGCAGCCGAGTGCTGACCCGCTACAAGTATTACGAGATGAAGAACGCCGTAAAGGACTTTGGCAAGGTCACCCCGGATGAGTTCCGCTTTTTCAGCGAGACGCTGGGCTGGTGCGGGAAAGCTGTGGACGCTCTGGCCGACCGGCTGGTCTGGCGGGAGTTCCGGGATGATAACTTTGACCTGAACTCCATCTACCAGATGAACAACGCAGACACCCTGTTTGACAGTGCCGTGCTGTCGGCCCTCATTTCCAGCTGCTGCTTTCTGTACATCAGCCCGGACGGCAGCGGCTACCCCCGGCTGCAGGTCATCGACGGCGGCAATGCCACCGGCATCATGGACGAGGTGACCGGCCTGCTCACGGAAGGATATGCCGTGCTGTCCCGTGACCCGGAGACGGACAAGCCCCTGCTGGAGGCCTACTTCACGGCGGACAGCACCTGGTATTACCCCGACGGCCAAAAGCCGTATCAGGTGCCAAACCTCGCACCGGCCCCGCTGCTGGTGCCCGTCGTATACCGCCCGGATGCCAAGCGGCCCTTTGGCCACAGCCGCATCTCCCGTGCCTGCATGGGCCTGCAGCAGGGTGCCCTGCGCACCCTCAAGCGCAGCGAGATCAGCGCCGAGTTCTATTCCTTCCCGCAGAAATATGTGCTGGGCACCTCCAACGACGCCGAGCAGATGGACAAGTGGAAGGCCACCATCTCCAGTTTTCTGGAATTCACCAAGGACGAGGACGGCGACAAGCCGGTGGTGGGCCAGTTCACCCAGCAGAGCATGAGCCCCTACACCGAGCAGCTGCGCACATTTGCCGCCCTGTTTGCAGGCGAGACCGGCCTGACGCTGGATGATCTGGGCTTCGTCACCGACAACCCCTCCAGCGCCGAGGCCATCAAGTCCAGCCACGAGAGCCTGCGCCTGGCGGCCCGCAAGGCACAGCGCACCTTTGGCAGCGGCTTCCTGAACGCCGGGTATCTGGCCGCCTGCATGCGGGACGGCATCGCCTACCAGCGTCAGCAGCTCTACCTCACCCGCCCGGTGTGGGAGCCGGTGTTCGAGCCGGACGCCGCCACCCTGTCCGGCATCGGGGACGCCGTGGGCAAGATCAACACGGCCATCCCCGGTTATTTCGGTGCGGAGAACCTGCGGGACCTGACCGGCATCCGCTCCGAGAGCTGAGGAGGCACCCATGGCCGACAAGGACATTGCCCCGGAGCTGCTGGAGCGCATCCGGGCCGACTTCCGGGCGCTGCTGGGCGACGCAAAGCCCGCCGCCGACACCTACGCTGCCGCTGCGGATTACGCCGAGCTTGTGGGCAGCGCCCTGGCCGAGGCCTTCCGCCGCAACCTGACCGCCGACGCCCTGCCGGACGGCAGGCTGTACTGGAACATTGCCGACCGGGTGGTGCGCCCCCTGCTGGAAGAGGAGCACCTGCTGGTGGCGGACGCTTCCGCTGCCGTGCAGCAGGCACTGAACCAGCAGGCAAATCTCGGCATTGCCCCGCAGCGGGCCGTGCTGCCCACCGACGCTGTGGACGACCTGCTGAACAAGGTGTCCACGGCGGAGCAGTTTGCGGATGTGGCGTGGGCACTGGACGAGCCGGTGCGTACCTTCTCCCGCATGGTGGTGGACGACACCCTGAAACGCAACGTGGATTTTCAGGGCAAGGCCGGGCTGCGGCCCCGTGTCATCCGCACCGCCGAGAGCCACTGCTGCAAATGGTGCAGTGCGCTGGCCGGCACTTACGATTACCCCCGTGTGCCCAAAGACGTTTACCGCCGCCACGAGCGCTGCCGCTGCCGGGTGGAGTACGACCCCGGCGAAGGACGGCGGCAGAACGTGTGGAACAAGACGTGGTCGGAGGATGAGGAATCCCGGCAGGCACGCATTCAAAAGATTCAAAACCCATCGACAAACCGAGACGATTCTGCTAAGATAGAAGCACGAAAACAGATTGGGCTGCCGCCGGTCGATTCACCTGAGATCAAGGCCATCAAGGCCGCAATGTCCGAGCAGGTGCTTAGTCTGCCGGAAACCGCACAGGAGGCTCTCCGGCAGTATACCGGCTTTACGGCGACCCGTGTGAACTTTGCCATCCGGAACGGAAAAATCACACCGCAGATCCAGGAGACCATTTCCGCATTGGATAACGCGCTGGCTTCCGGCGTGATGCCGCAGAGCGTCACCCTGTACCGGAACACAGCGCTTTCTTTTCTAGGGTTCGGGCTTCCCAAAAATCCGACCCTGCAGGATCTGCAAGACCTTGTGGATCTCACACCGGAATTTCCGATATTTATATCAACCAGTTTTCAGAATCTGCATCTTCCGGGCCGTGACACGCTGATTCAGCTGCATGTTCCGGCAGGATATAAGGGCTGCCAGTTCCTTCAGCCTGTAGCGCTTCCCAAATTCAAAAGTCAGGACGAAGTCCTGTTTGCCCGTGGGATGCAGTATCGTGTGCTGGATGTTGGTAGAAAAGACGACCGATATTTTTTAGAGATCGAGGTGCTCCAAAATGTCTAAATTTTTGCGTGAAGAGGATATCAGCATGGGGTTCCGTGCTCCACTTTACAGCGTGCCGGTCTGTATCCCGGAATGCAATGTCTGTATTCACCGGGATGGACCGGGCAAATGCAAAAAGTTAGGAACTCCCCCCGATGATCTTCGTTTCGGAAAGCGCCACGATTGCCCGGACGCCGTCCTGAATACCAGCCATTTTTTATATCCCGAATACCAAAAATTGTACCCGGAAGAGTGCAAGGTCTCTGCCAAAAAGTAAACTTTCATCCACGGAATATCCTAGTTTAACCACTGTATGCCCTCAAAAAGGCACAACAGTGGTTTTTTCATGCCGTTTTAGCTCATGTTGGCAGAGCCGTGGTCTCCAAAACCACAGGTCACTGGTTCGATTCCAGTAAACGGTGCCATCATTTTCATGCAAAGGAGGAACCCAGTCCACCATGCCGCGGACGCGAAAACAGACAGCCCCGGCAAGGCTGGGGCGTCAGACGCCCACCGCTGCCGTGGTGCTGCCCTACACCAAAACCTTCGGCCAGGACGCCATCGACCTGTACAACTCCACCGGGCGCATCGCCCAGCAGTGGCAGGAGCTGCTGCTGTATGACATCCTTGCCCGCAACGAGGAGGATCTGTGGGTGCATACCAAGTTCGGCTATGCCGTGCCCCGCCGCAACGGCAAGAACGAGATCGCCGCCATCCGGGAGCTGTACGGCCTGCAGCAGGGCGAGAGCATCCTGCACACCGCCCACCGCACCACCACCTCCCGGGCCGCCTGGGAGCGGTTGTGCCACCTGCTGGACAAGGCCAAGATCCCCTATAAATCCATTCAGGCCGTGGGCCGGGAGCACATCCAGCTGGAAGAGGGCGAGGGCCGCATCGAGTTCCGCACCCGCTCCTCCAAGGGCGGCCTGGGCGAGGGCTTTGACCTGCTGGTCATCGACGAGGCCCAGGAGTACACCGACGATCAGGCCAGTGCCCTGAAGTATGTGGTCACTGACAGCGAGAACCCGCAGACCCTGTTCTGCGGCACCCCGCCCACGCCGGTGTCCTCCGGCACGGTGTTCCTCAAAATGCGCAACGCCGCCCTGCGGGGCGACACGCAGAACACCGGCTGGGCCGAGTGGAGCGTGGAGCAGCAGACCGACCCCCACGACGTGGAGGCCTGGTATCAGACGAACCCCAGCCTCGGCACCATCTTCACCGAGCGCAGTGTGGCGGATGAGATCGGCGATGACCCCATCGACTTCAACATCCAGCGTCTGGGGCTGTGGCTTCGGTACAACCTCAAATCGGCCATCAGCCGGGCAGAGTGGGACGAACTGAAAACCGACACCCTGCCCAAGCTCACCGGCAAGCTGTATGCCGGCATCAAGTTCAGCACCGACGGCACCAGCTGTGCGCTAGCCGTTGCGTGCCGCACCAAAGACAACGCTATCTTCGTGGAAGCCATCGGCTGCCATCCTACCCGGGACGGCAGCGGGTGGCTTCTTGATTTTCTATCCAAAGCCGACCTAGCCGCCGTGGCGGTGGACGGGGCCAGCGGGCAGCAGCTTCTGGCCGACGCCATGAAGGCCGCCCACCTCAGGTCCCCCGTGCTGCCCACGGTCAAGCAGGTCATCACCGCCAACGCCGCCTTCGAGCAGGCCCTTTTTGCGCAAGCCCTGTGCCATGCCGGCCAGCCCGGCCTTGCGCAGGCTGCTTCCAACTGCGAAAAGCGGGCCATCGGCTCCAACGGCGGCTTCGGTTACCGCTCTCTGACCGAGGGCGGCCACATCGAGCTGCTGGACAGCATGATCCTGGCCCACTGGCAGTGCGCCGAGGGCAAGGGCAAGCGCCGGCAGCGCATCCGCTATTAACAGGCCACCCGGGCCTGTTTTTTTGTTGCCATAAAGGAGGGTATTCCATGGCAGAAGCATTTGAACCCATCACCACGCAGGAGGCGTTTGAGGCCGCTGTCGCTGACAGGCTGGCCCCTTACGCCGACTACAACGACCTCAAGGCCCAGAACGAGGCCCTCGCCGGGCAGGTGGCGGAGCTGAACACCCGCTGCCAGACCTACGAGACGGACGCGCTCAAGACCCGCGTTGCCCATGAGGTGGGCCTGCCGTTCGACCTGGCGGGCCGCCTGACCGGCTCCAAGGAGGAGGACATCCGCAAGGACGCCCAGAACCTGCTGCAGCTGATCAAGCCCAAGACCCCGCCCGCACCCCTGCGCGGCGACCCCGACCCCAGCGGCAGCGGCAAAAAGGCCGCCTGGCGCAGTTTCGCAAACCAGCTGATGAACAACGAGTAAAGGAGAACACATCATGGCAGATATTCTGAGCAAAGGCTCCCTGTTCCCGGAGGAGCTGATCCCCGGCTTTATCCAGAAAACCACCGGCGCGTCCGCGCTGGCCAAGCTCTGCGGCGCAACGCCCATCGCCTTCAACGGCCAGAAGGAATTCACCTTCACGCTGGACAAGGAAGTGGACATCGTGGCAGAAAACGGTGCCAAGGGCAAGGGCGGCATGACCGTGGAGCCCATCACCATCGTGCCCATCAAGATCGAGTATGGTGCACGCGTGTCCGACGAGTTCCTGTACGCTTCCGAGGACGCCCAGATGGACGTTCTGAGCGCCTTTGCGGACGGCTTTGCCAAGAAGGTGGCCAAGGGTCTGGACCTCATGGCCTTCCACGGCATCAACCCCCGCACCGGCTCTGCGTCCGGCGTCATCGGCACCAACCACTTTGACAGCAAGGTCACCCAGGCCGTGACCATTGCCGCCTCCGACAAGCCCGACACCAACGTGGAGGCCGCCATCGCCCTGGTGCAGGGCGCGGAGCGGGACGTTACCGGCATGGTGCTGGCCCCCAGCTTCAAGAGCGCTCTGGCGGCCCAGACCACTACCGACGGTGCCAAGCTGTACCCGCAGCTGGCCTGGGGCGCAAACCCCGGCGAGGTGAACGGCCTGCGGGTGGAATCCACCTCCAACCTGTCCGCCGGTTCCAGCCTGGACCGTGCGCTGGTGGGCGACTTCACCAACTGCTTCAAGTGGGGCTACGCCAAGGAGATGCCCATTGAGGTGATCCAGTACGGCAACCCCGACAACGACGCGGATCTGGGTGACCTGAAGGGCCACAACCAGGTGTACCTGCGCGGCGAGGCCTACATCGGCTGGGGCATCCTGGATCCGTCCGCATTCGCCCACATCAAGGCCAACGCCTAAGGAGGACACGCCATGCTGTACCGCAACAAGCGCACCGGCGCTGTGATCGAGACGCCCTGCCGCGTTTCCGGCGGGGACTGGGAGCCCGTCAAGGCAGAAAAGGCGGCCAAACCCAAGGCTGCCGCCAAGGAGAAACCGGAGGCTGCTGAATGAGCTACGCCACCGTGGAGGACATGACCGCTCTGTGGCGTCCCATGACCGCCGCCGAGCAGGCCCGGGCGTCCCCTCTGTTGGAGGTGGTGTCCGCCAGCCTGAATGTGGAAGCCGCCAGGGTGGGCAAAGACCTGCCCGCCCTCACCGCTGCAGACGAAGCCCTGGCCCTGGTGGCCAAGAGCGTCACCGTGGACGTGGTGGCCCGCACCCTGATGACCAGCACGAACCAGGAACCTCTGACCCAGTTCACCCAGGCCGCAGGCGGCTACTCGGCGTCCGGGTCCTTTCTGGTGCCCGGCGGCGGCCTGTTCATCAAAAAATCGGAGCTGGCCCGGCTGGGCCTGCGCCGCCAGCGGATGGGAGTGATCGAACCCTATGGCTCTGATTGAAGGCATCCCCGTCATCCTCTATGAGCGCACCCAGACCGGCGAGGATGCTTTTCACGCCCCGGTTTACACCGAAACACCGGTCACGGTGGAAAATGTGCTCATCACGCCGGTGGACAATGCCGCCGTGGTCACCGACCTGCAGCTCACGGGCCGCCGGGTGGCCTACGAGCTGTGCATCCCGAAAGGCGACGCTCACCGCTGGGAGGGCTGCACCGTGGAATTTTTTGGCCAGAAATGGCGAGTGTACGGCGGTGCCTCCCAGTACATCGAGGCGCTTGTGCCCCTCGCCTGGAACAAGAAAGTGCAGGTGGAACGGATTGAATAACGTCAAGGTCAGGCTGAACAAGAAAGGCGTCGGCAAGCTGCTGAAAAGCAAGGAACTGGCCGACGGCCTGAACCGCCTTGCCTTTGCGGCCCAGAGCCGCCTGGGCGACGGGTACGAAGCCGTGTACTACACCGCACCCACCCGTGCCGTGGCGGAAGTCCGGGCGGAAAGCTATGCCGCCCGCAAGGAGAACTCCGACACCAATTCCATTTTAAAGGCCCTGAAATGATCGAAGAAATCATCCTGAATTACCTGCGGGAAAACCGTTTTCCCTGCTTTATGTCCGTGCCGGAGAACCCCTCCGGCAATTTTTGTGTCCTGGAAAAGACCGGCTCCGGCTGCGACGAGGGCATTTACACCGCCACGCTGGCAGTGCAGTCCTACGGCGGCACAGACTATGAGGCCGCCCGGCTGAACCACCGGGTGGTGCAGGCCATGCAGGCCGCCGACACCCTGCCGGAGGTGATTTCCTGCAGGCCGGTCACCGACTACAATTTCCCGGACACCACCCGCAAGCGGCCCCGCTACCAGGCCGTTTTTTCTATCACTCATTACTGACCTGTGAAAGGAGAACTACACATGGCAGACGCAACCAAAGTAACCGCCGCCAAGCCCAAAGTGGGCGGTGCCATCTGGCGTGCCCCGCTGGGCACCCCGCTGCCCACCGACGCCAAGGCCGAACTGGACAAGGCTTTTAAGTGCCTGGGCTACGCCTCCGAGGACGGCGTGACCAACAGCAACTCGCCCTCCAGCGAGAACACCACCGCCTGGGGCGGCGACACCGTGCTGACCCAGCAGACCGAGAAGCCCGACACCTTCCAGTACACCCTGCTGGAGGCCCTGAACGTGGAGGTGCTCAAGTCCGTGTATGGCGACAGCAACGTCACCGGCACGCTGGAGACCGGCATCACCGTGAAGGCCAACAGCCAGGAGCAGGCCGACTGCAGCTGGGTCATTGAGATGGTGATGAAGAACAAGGCGGTCAAGCGCATCGTCATCCCGGATGCCGCCGTCACCGCCGTGGGCGATATCACCTACGCCAAGAGCGCCGTGGGTTACAACACCACCCTGACCGCCGTGCCGGATGCCCAGGGCAACACCCATTACGAGTACATTCTGGGCGGCACTGCTGCCGCCCAGGCCGCTGCCAAGACCAAGGAGGTGCAGGCATGATCACTGCAAAAACGAACGACGGCTTTGAAATCGAGATGGACGAGAATTTCCTGGATGATTCGGAACTGCTGGAAAAGGTGACGACCGACCCGAATGAAGTTGCGTCCACCTTCCTGCTGCGCGACAAAATGTTGACGCCGGAGAACAAAAAACGCCTGTATGATCATTTGCGCAATGAAAAGGGCATCGTTCCCATGAGTGCCTTGAGTGCAGCTCTGATGGAACTGGTCCGTAGCTCTCGGGCCGGAAAAAACTCTGCATCCTCGCCGAACTGATCGCATCGGACGAGGACGCGCTCATCTGCGATTTCGCGCAATATTACCATGTGCTGGACTGGCGCAGCCTGCCGCTGCGTCTGGCGGCTACCCTTGCTGCCGGCCTGCCGGAGGACAGCCGCAGCATGATGAAGGCCAGCGGCAAGACCGTGCCGCTGCACATCGAGCTGCAAGCCTACACCGCCGACCGCCTGACGCAGATCCTGTGGGGCCTGAGTAACGACACCCGGACGGTGCCCTCTGTGCTGGCAGACCTGCACGGCCTGTCCGCGGACAGCGATACCGACGTGCAGAGCTACGACAGCCCGGAAGAGTTTGAGGCCGCCCTTGCGGCCCTGAAAGGAGGTGGATGACCATGCCGGACAGCATTGAGCTGGCAAAAGCGTATGTGCAGATCGTGCCCTCGGCAGAGGGCATCCAGGGCAAGATCACCGAAGCCCTAGGCGGGGAGCCTGCGGCAGCCGGTGACGCCGCCGGACAGTCCCTCGGTGCCCAGCTGGTGGGCACCCTGAAAAAGGTGATCGCGGCTGCCGGCATCGGCAAGATCATCTCGGAATCCATCAACCTGGGCGGCGCGCTGCAGCAAAGCCTGGGCGGTGTGGAAACGCTGTTCAAGGACAGCGCCGACACCGTTAAGGCCTACGCTGCCCAGGCCTACAAGACCGTTGGCCTGTCGGCCAACGACTACATGGAGCAGACCACCAGTTTTGCCGCCAGCCTGCTGTCCAGCGTCAGCAAGGACACCGACGCCGCTGCCCAGCTGGCCAACATGGCTATGGTGGACATGGCCGACAACTCCAACAAGATGGGCACCTCCATGCAGGACATCCAGAACGCCTATCAGGGGTTTGCCAAGCAGAATTACACCATGCTGGACAACCTCAAGCTGGGCTATGGCGGCACGCAGGCCGAGATGCAGCGTCTGCTGAAGGATGCCGAGAAACTCTCCGGCGTGCACTACGACCTGGGCAATCTGGCCGATATGTACAGCGCCATCCACATCATCCAGCAGGAGATGGACATCACCGGCACCACCGCCAAGGAAGCCGCCACCACCCTGACCGGCAGCTTTGCCGCCATGAAGGCAGCGGCGGAAAACGTGATGGGCAACTGGTCCACCGGTGCCGATCTGACGGAACCGCTGCAGGCGCTGGCCGACACGGCACAGACCTTTCTTGTGGATAACCTGCTGCCCATGATCGGCAATGTACTGGCAGGCATTCCGGAAATCGTTTACAGCCTTGTGCCGGAGCTCCTGCAGACCGGCACCGAGCTGCTCAGCTCCCTGGCACAGGGCTTCACCGAGGGCATCCCGGAGTTCTTCTCCACCGCTCTGCCGCAGCTGCTGGCATTTACAGACCAGCTGCGGGACAACGCGGCCAGCTTTGTGGACGCCGGCCTGAACCTCATCACCCAGCTGCTGAACGGCCTGATCGCAGGCCTGCCGGACCTGATCGCCTATGTGCCGGATATCATCATCAACATCTGCGGGGTCATCAACGATAACATGCCCAAGATCCTAGCGCAGGGCATGTCCATCATCGTGCAGCTGATCGCCGGTCTTGTACAGACCGTGCCCAGTCTGCTGGCCAACTGGAAAAAGATCCTGGAGGCGGTGCTGTCGGTCATCTCGGCCATCAACTGGCTGAACATCGGCAAGACCATCCTCACCGGTGTGGCCAATGGCGTGAAGAGCATGGGCTCCAGCCTGCTGAACGCCTTCAAGGGCGGCTTTTCCAGTGCGCTTGCCTGGATCAAGAGCCTGCCCTCGCAGGCGGTGCAGTGGGGCAAGAACCTTATCCAGAGCTTTATCAACGGCCTCACCGGCAAAGGCGGTGCGGTTGGTGCAGGAGCCATCGCAGCCACCGCCGGTGCCACCATTGCTAAAACCGCCAGCGGGAACGACTGGTCCTCCGTCTGGGCGGACGCCAACGCCGACGTGGCCGACAGCGCCCAGTCCATGGCGGAGGTGGTTGTTCCGGCCTATACCAAGTCCGGGGACGCCGCCACCAAGGCCAGCAAAAAGACCAAGGCCGCCGCACAGGCCACCGAGGCCCTGCTGTGGTCCCTGCAGGACGCAGGCCACACCGACACCACCAATGCCCTGGGCAAGGTGACCATCCAGACCACCGAGCTCACAGAGCACCTGCGTAAGGGCAGCGAGGAGTATGACCGGCTGACCCGTACCGTGACCGAGTCCGGCAAGGAGCTGGTGAACGGTGTGGTGAAAAACTACAAGACTGTCACCAAGTATGTCACCGACCACGGCAAGACCACGGCCCAGACCCAGAAGACCTATGAAGAGATCGCTGCCACCGTCCGGGACACGGTCACCTCGACCTTTGACTCCGTCGTGGACGGCGTCCAGACCACGACCCAGACGGTCACCGAGACGCTGACCGATGAAACGACCCAGCAAAAGCAGATCATCACCAAGACCTGCACCGACATCGTCAACGGAATGCTGGTGACCAAAGAGCAGGTGGAGACCATTGCCGCAGACGGGGCCAGGACCACCGCCGAGACCATCAAGGAAGCCAGCGCCAACACCTTCTCCGGCCTGCTGAAAGGCTGGCAGGAAGAGGCCGACAAGGGCATCCTGGGCACCTTCGACACGCTGGTGACCGCCATCAAGAAACAGGACTGGAAGAGCGTGGGCGAGTGGGTGCTGTCTACGCTCTACACCGGCCTTGCCCCGGAAGCCAAGCAATGGATCGACAAGCTGGGCACCAGCCTCATCCAGCAAATCAACGGCGTATTGCTCAAGGGCGTGCAGGGCGTCTCGCAGGGGGCGTGGAACCTCGGCGGGCAGATCGCCCAGGGTGTCACCAGCGGATTTGGCAGCATCGTGGATCAGGCCGGCAGTCTGGCCCAGATCCTCACCAGCACCTTTGCCTCCCTCAAGGCTCCGCTTGGCGCTGCAGCCACCAGCATCAGCACGGCGCTGTCCGGCGGACTGCTGTCGGCATTCCCGGCCATTTACAGCGCCCTGGGCGCCCTCATCTCCACCATTGGCTCTGCCTTTGTGGGCATGCTGCAGGCCATCGGCGCAGCACTGCTGCCCACCGGCATCGGCACGCCTCAGGGCATTGCCATGATCGCCGCCGGCGCGGCTCTGGTGGCCGCCATTGCCGCCATCACCGTGGGGCTGGGCGTGGCGTTCAAGCGCAAGCACACCAGCTCCGGCAGCGCGGCGGGCAGCACTGTGGGGGCCTCCGGCACCCTATGGGACTACGAGCAGCCCCGCAGCCTGCCCCAGCGCACCCAGCGGCCCAACATCGAGGTCAACCAGTACATTTACAGCAAAGCGCAGACGGCCGCCGACCTGATGCGTGAAGCGCAGTATGAGCAGAGAAGGGCGGTGCTGCAGGGTGTTTGATGCTGTTTTTACCACTGGCACCGGCCAGAGCTTCGCTTTTGGCTATGCCGCCGGCGTGCTGTGGAGCTGCGACCCGCTGGGCGACCTGCCCGTGGAGCTGGAGACCAGCCAGGGCTACCAGCAGGTGGGTGCCACCGTGGACAGCCGGAGCATCTCCGGCGTCACCCGCACCATCACCGGGCGCATCCTGCGCAACGCCGACTACTGCAAGCGCCAGCTGCGGGACATTTTTGCTCCCGGCGTCACCGGCCGCCTGACCGTGGCCGGAAAATACTGGTGTGACGCCGAGGTGCAGCGCTGCCCGGCCATTTCGCCGGCAGTGCTGTGGCCAACCTTCAGTTTCCAGCTCTACTGCCCGAACCCCTACTGGCACAGTGTGGCCAAGACCACGGCAGCCACCATCAAGGTAACGCCCGTGTTCCGGCTGCCGGTGTGCTACACCTCGCATCAGTACGGCATCCGGGAACAGGCCAGCTACATCCGCATCCTCAACAGCGGTCTGGACACCCGGAGCTGGAAGCTCTCGCTGACCGCCCGGGGCGAGGTGGTCAACCCCGGCGTCATCAACCCGGAGACCGGCGAATATCTGCGCTTCATCACGACCCTGCAGGACGGTGACGAGCTGCAGGTCTACCGGGAAAACGGCGAGCTCCGGGTGGAGCGGGTCATCGACGGCAAAGGCTACGACGTCCTTTCGTTGCTGGACGGCAGCAGCACCCTCTGGACGGTATACCACGGGGCGCAGGCATGGCAGCGCACGGCGGATTCCGGCGACGGCTGGCTGTTTCTGTCGCTGACCATGCATGCCGCATTTACCACGATCATCACGGAGGGTTCCAATGGCTGAGATCACATCCGCCCTGACGGCATCCGGGTACAAGAGCCTCTGCGTCTATAACGACCGGCTGGAGCTGCTGGGCCGCATCGAGAGCTGGCTGTCTCTGGTCTGGCCGGAGCGCTACAACGTCTACAGCAACGTGCAGGGGGCTCAGCTGGAGCTCCACGACACCACCGCCCTGCAGGCCCTCTGCCGCCCGGACCGTTATCTCTGGCTGGTCGGCAGCGACCGGCTCATGCGCATCGTGTCGGCCCAGAAAGCCGATCACAAGCTGGTCCTCTACACCAAGGACGCCGCCTGCATCCTCGACGAGCGGGTCAGCACGGGCACCCTGAGCAGCTTTGCCGTGGAGGACACGCTGCGTGGTCTGGTGTCCGGGGCCGCCGCATGGCCCTGCCTGGAGCTGGGCGACCCGGCCGGTCTGGCCGACGCCTACGCCGGAGAGGTCAAGCCCGGCAGCCTGCTGAGCATTGCAGAGCAGGTGTGCCAGGAGCTGGACATCGGCTTCCGGGTGCGGTTCGACCAGCAGCAGAACAAGCTGCTGTTTGAGCTGTACCGGCCCAAGCTGGACCCCAACGCCCGCTATGCGCCCCAGTACGGCAACCTGACCGACCTGGCCTATACCGAGAGCATCACGGACTACAAGAACATCTGCACCGTGGTGGGGGCCGACAGCACGGTGACCGTGGGGGCCACCGACAACACCGGGACGGCCCGGCGGGAGATGCTGCTGGATGCCTCCAGCAAGAAAAAGGAGGACGGCCAGTCCCAGAGCGAGTACCTTGCCGCCCTGCGCACGCTGGGCGAGCAGGAGCTGGCGAAGCACACCCGGCTGGAGAATTTTGAGTTCACCCCCACCGGCCCCGTGACGGTGGGCAAGGTGGTGGCGGCCAGCCTGCCCGGCACCGACATCCAGGCAGCGGCCCGCATCACGTCGGTGACCCTGCAGTCTCAGAAGGGTGAAAATACGGTCAGTACCGAGATCGGCACCCCCATCCTCAGGAGGAAAAACACATGAGCATCATTACCTATCCGCTGGACGGCGTGACCTACAGTGCCGAAGATGTAGCCACCTACCTGTGCACCCGCACGTCCGGCGTCTACGCAAAGGACAGCAATTTCGCCGTCAGCATCACCGGCACCCGGCAGATCACCATTGCCCCGGGCCTTGCCTGGATCAACTACGACGACTTCAAAGGCGTGTCCGTTTGCAGCCGGGAGGACACGGTGCTGACCGTGCCCGACGCCGACAACACCCTCAACCGGGTGGATCGTGTGGTGCTGCAGTTTGATACGTCGTCCAACCTCACCGCCATCCGACTCAATACCGGCACGCCTGCCGTGGCCGCTCAGCCGCCCGACATCCTGCAGAACCACAACCAGTACGAGCTGGGCCTGTGCACGATCTCTGTCCCGGCGGGGTCGGCGGCGGTCACCTCCGCCGACATCACCGACACCCGCACCGATGAGGCCGTCTGCGGCCTCATGCGGGACGGCGTCACCGGCATCCCCACCGAGACACTGCTGGCCCAGTACACCGCCATCCTCACCGCCATGCAGCAGAGCGGCAACGCCCAGCTGCAGCAGCTTGCGGAGAGCATCAAGGCGGTGGATTCCGGCAGCTTCTACACCAAAGAGCAGGCAGACGCCAAGTTCGGCACGCCTTACAGCCTGCCGCCCGCTACGGCAGACCAGCTGGGCGGCGTGAAAGTGGGCGAAGCGCTGGACATCGCCCCGGACGGCACCCTCAGCGCCAAAACGCTCAATGACAAGATCGCTGCCGCCGTGGCGGTAAAGTCGGAGCCCCGGCTGG
>ENA-OZFE01000237-OZFE01000237.1-human-gut-metagenome-genome-assembly--contig:-NODE-237-length-24880-cov-19.860181_pt1 | contig 24880 bp, 18 predicted proteins | sample MGYA00245077_ERZ653627 | MGnify/ENA primary metagenome ERZ653627 (study PRJEB26926, sample SAMN06165121) | human gut metagenome | biome: ENVO:00009003; feature: ENVO:2100002; material: ENVO:00002003...
CGCATCCACGAGATCACCGAGATGCAGGTGGCCAACATGGGCAACTACGCCCACGGCAACCAGCCGGCGCAGCACATGATCTACCTCTACAACTACGCCGGACAGCCCTGGAAGGCGCAGTGGTGGGCGCGTGAGGTGATGGACCGCCTCTACATGGCCCGTCCCGACGGCTACTGCGGCGACGAGGACAACGGCCAGACCTCGGCCTGGTATGTCTTCTCGGCGCTCGGATTCTACCCGGTATGTCCCGGTTCGGACGAGTACATCCTCGGGTCGCCGCTGTTCCGCCGTGCGACGATCCATCTCGAGAACGGGGCCGAGATCGAGATCGACGCTCCGGAGAATGCCCCCGAAAACCGTTATGTCGGTGCGATGCAGCTCGACGGCAAGCCCTGGGAGCACAACTTCCTCCGCTGGTCCGACCTGCGTGACGGCGCCCGGGTGCGTTTCGACATGCAGGCCGAGCCGGAGACCGGACGCGGGACCGACGACGGGGCGCTGCCCTATTCGATGAGCCGTTGAGGCTGTCGATAAATTGTCGATAGAATATCTGCCCGGGAATTTTGAAAGTCTGTCGAAAAGCGTTACTTTTGTATCGTTGTTCCGACAGGTAAAATGAATCCGATCTGCGACATAGACCAACGTGAGCGAAAGAGGGAGCAGTGCCGTGCCGCTGTATTCCATTCGTTGTGTCGCGCAGGGCAGATGCAGGGTGTACTGTCCCGTCGAATCGGGGCCTCCGCCTGCGGAGTACTCGGATAAACAGCAGACCGCCATGACCCATTGTGTCGTGGCGGCCTGCTTTTTTCCTTTCCGGGGTTTGCGCCCGGGGTGTCGGCGCGGACCGGCGGAGCAACGGGGTTGGGTGAAACTGAAAAACAAACGATAGCAAATATGAAAGTTGGCGTAATTATGGGCTCGGTGAGCGATTACGAGGTAATGGCCGATGCCGTGGCGATGCTCGAACAGTTCGGCGTCGATTTCGAAAAGAGGGTGGTCAGCGCGCACCGCACGCCCGATCTGCTGTGTGAATATGCCAAGACGGCCCGCGAGCGGGGCATCGGCGTGATCATCGCCGGAGCCGGCGGCGCGGCCCATCTGCCCGGCATGGTGGCGTCGATGACGACGCTGCCCGTAGTCGGCGTTCCCGTGAAGTCGCGGGCCCTGAACGGCCTGGATTCGCTGCTCTCGATCGTGCAGATGCCGGCCGGTGTCCCCGTGGCCACCACCGCGATCAACGGAGCCAGGAATGCCGCGCTGATCGCCGTGTCGATCCTCGCGCTGCAGGATCGCGGGCTGGCCGACAAACTTGATGCCTTCCGCGCCAAACAGACCGCCGACGTCCTGAATGCCGAACTCAAGTAGCGATGAAGACGATCGGAATTATCGGCGGGGGGCAGTTGGGCCTGATGATCGCCCAGGAGGCCCGCCTGCTCGGGGTGCGCACGGTGTGTCTCGATCCGGCGGCCGATGCACCGGCCGGAGCCGTCTGCGACGATCACATCGTCGGCCGTTTCGACGACCCCGAAGCGGTCGAGGAGCTGTGCCGCCGCAGCGATGTGGTGACCTATGAGTTCGAGAACGTGCCGGGGGAGATCCTGATTCCCCTGTGCGAAAAATACAACATCCCGCAGGGTTACCGGCCGCTCTACGATTCGCAGGACCGGCTGCGGGAGAAGAGCAACGCCCGCGACCACGGACTGCGCACGCCCCGCTTCGCGGCCGTGGACGACATGGTCTCGCTGCGTGCCGCCGTGGCCGAAATCGGCCTCCCGGCCGTGCTGAAGACCCGCACGCTCGGGTACGACGGCCACGGACAGCAGGTGCTCCGCACGGAGGAGGATCTCCGCAAGGCCGGGCCGCTGCTCGCCGTGCCGTGCATCCTCGAGGAGTTCGTGCCGTTCGATTTCGAGGCCAGCATCGTCATGGTCTCCGACGGCGAGCGGGTCGTCAGCTTCCCCATCGGGCGGAATGTCCACCGCGACGGGATTCTCGACCTGTGTTTCGTCCCCGCCGAGGTCGATGGCGCGGTACTTGCCCGGATGAAGTCCGAGAGCGAGCGCTTCATGCGCGACTGCGGCTATCGGGGTATCCTGGCCATCGAGTATTTCGTGCGGCAGGGGGAGATCTACTTCAACGAGATGGCCCCGCGTCCCCACAACTCGGGCCACTACACGATCGAAGGCGCGACGACCAACCAGTTCCGCGAACTGGTGCGCTATCTGGCCGGCATGCCGCTCGAGGAACCGCGGCTGGTGGCCCCTACGGTGATGAAGAACATCCTGGGGCAGGACCTCGAAGAGGCCCGCAGGGTGGCGGCCGAGCACCGTCCGGGTGTCTACGTGCACCTCTACGGCAAGAGCGAGAGCCGTCCCAAGCGCAAAATGGGGCACATCACCTTCGTCGGCATGCAGGCCGGGGAGTACGAACGCGACTGGGCGGCCCGTTTTGTCTGACGGGTGCCGCCGGAGTTTTGAGAACCTGAAAATACACATACGAAAACGATGAATACGACCAATTACCGCATCTTTGTGGAGAAACTTCCCCGGTTCCGCGTCGAGGCCGACAGCCTGCGCCGGGAGTTGAACGCCAACCTCAACCTCTCGCTCGGGAGCCTGCGGCTGCTCAACGTCTACGACCTGTTCGGTTTTACGCCCGAACTGCTCGAGAAGAGCCGCTATACGGTCTTCGGCGAGGTGGTGACCGACGAGGTCACCAACACGTGCGATCTCGAGGGGCACAAGTATCTGGCCGTGGAGTATCTTCCCGGACAGTTCGACCAGCGGGCCGCTTCGGCCGTCGATTGCGTCCGTCTGATCGACCCCTCGGCCGACGTGCGCATCCGCTCCGCGAAGCTGCTCGTCTTCGACGATACGGTCAGCGACGAGGAGCTGGCCCGCATCCGCCACTACTACATCAACGCCGTCGAGTCGCGCGAGAAGGACCTCGGCCGCCTCTGCGACATGGAGCAGGCCGAAGTCAAGCCCGTCGAGGTGCTCGAGGGCTTCCGCGACATGTCCGACCAGGAGCTCGACGACTTCTGTTCGTCGCACGGCCTGGCAATGAATGCCGACGACCTGCGCGAGGTGGTGACCTACTTCCGTTCCGAGGGGCGCGATCCCTATGAGACCGAGTTGAGGATCCTCGACACCTACTGGAGCGACCACTGCCGCCACACGACCTTCACCACCGAACTCGAGGGAATCACCGTCGAGGAGTCGTTCGTCAGGGAGGAGATCGAGGGCTCGCTGGCGCTCTACCTGCGCATCCGCCGTGAACTGGGCCGCGAGCACAAGAGCATCTGCCTGATGGACATGGCCACGATCGGTGCCCGCTACCTCCGTCAGCGGGGGCTGCTCGACGACCTGGAGGTCTCCGAAGAGAACAACGCCTGCTCGGTCTATGTCGATGTCGATGTGGACGGGCGTGCCGAGAAGTGGCTCCTCCAGTTCAAGAACGAAACCCACAACCACCCCACGGAGATCGAGCCCTTCGGCGGCGCCTCGACCTGTCTGGGCGGTGCGATCCGCGACCCGCTGTCGGGCCGCAGCTACGTCTACCAGGCCATGCGCGTCACGGGTGCCGGAAACATCTACCAGAAGGTGAGCGATACGCTCGCCGGCAAGCTGCCGCAGAGCGTCATCTCGAAGAAGGCCGCCGCGGGCTATTCGAGCTACGGCAACCAGATCGGTCTGGCCACGACCCACGTGCGCGAGATCTACCACGACGACTATGTGGCCAAACGCCTCGAGGTCGGAGCCGTGGTAGGTGCCGTGAAGGCCTGCAACGTGCGGCGCGAGCGCCCCGCAGCCGGGGACAAGATCATCATGCTCGGCGGACGCACCGGGCGTGACGGCATCGGCGGAGCCACCGGTTCGTCGAAGGAGCACAACGCCAAGTCGCTCGAGACGTGCGGCAGCGAGGTGCAGAAGGGCAACGCCCCCGAGGAGCGCAAGCTCGAGCGGCTGTTCCGCCGTCCGGAGGTGACGCGCCTGATCAAGAAATCGAACGACTTCGGCGCGGGCGGCGTCAGTGTGGCCATCGGCGAGCTGGCCGACGGACTGGACATCTACCTCGACCGCGTGAAGACCAAATACAGCGGACTGAACTCCACGGAGCTGGCTATCAGCGAGTCGCAGGAGCGCATGGCCGTGGTGATCGAGTCGAAGGATGTCGAGGAGTTCATGCGCTACTGCCGCGAGGAGAACATCGAGGCGGTGCATGTGGCCGACGTGACCTCGACAGCCCGCATGCGGATGTTCAACGGCGACCGCAAGGTTGTCGATCTGAGCCGTGAGTTCATCGACAGCGCCGGCGCGAAGCACTATGCCGAAGCGAAGATCGGTGAGGTCGAGAACCGCGATCCGTTCCGCCGCGACCTCACCGGCGACAGCCTGGCCGAGCGCTTCGCGAACAACCTCCGCGACAACAACGTCGTCTCGCAGCGCGGACTGATCGAGATGTTCGACTCGACAATCGGCCGTTCGACCGTGCTCATGCCCTTCGGCGGCCGCACGCAGCGCAGCGAGACGCAGGTCTCGGTGCAGAAACTCCCGACCGACGGATACACCGATACGGCCAGCATCATGGCCTTCGGATACAACCCCTATGTGGCTTCGTGGAGCCCCTACCACGGTGCGGCCTATGCCGTTGTGGAGGCTGCGGCAAAGGTCGTGGCAGCCGGAGCGCGCTACGACAGGATGCGCTACTCCTACCAGGAGTATTTCGAGCGCATGACGCACAACCCCGAGTCGTGGGGCAAGCCCCTGGCCGCGCTGCTCGGCGCCCTGAAGATGCAGGTCGAGCTCGGCCTGCCGTCGATCGGCGGCAAGGACTCGATGTCGGGAACCTTCCAGCAGATCAACGTCCCGCCGATGCTCATGGCCTTCGGCATCACCACGGTGAATGCCTCCACGGTGATCTCCACCGACCTCAAGGCTCCCGGACACCGCCTCTACCTGATCCGCCATACGCCGCAGGAGAACTACATGCCCGATACGGAGCAGCTCAGGCGGAACTTCACCTTCGTGAGCGATGAAATCGAGCGCGGCAAGATCCTTGCCGCCTGGTCCGTGGGCTTCGGCGGTGTGGCCGAGGGCCTGGCGAAGATGGCCTTCGGCAACGAGGTGGGGGCCGAGGTGACGATGGACGAGGCGAAACTCTACGAGTATGCCTACGGCTCGATCCTCGTCGAGTGCGAGGGTACGCTCGAATATCCCGCGGCCGAGCAGATCGGTATCACGGTGGCCGATGCGGCCCTGACGGTGAACGGCGTGCGGATGCCGCTCGGAGAGCTCTACCGCGCCAATACGGAGCGTTTTGCCGCGATCTATCCCGACAAGGGGGACAACTCGGCCGAGGTGATGACCTCGACGCCCGCGCCGCGCCGTTTCGTCTATCCGGGTGAGGCCACGGAGCACCCGCGCGTCTTCATTCCGGTATTCCCCGGAACGAACTGCGACTACGACACGGCCAAGGCCTTCCGCCGCGAGGGGGCCGAGGTGGTGATGGACGTGCTCTGCAACATCGCCGGCGACGACATCCTCCGCTCGATCGAGCGCATGAAGGAGCAGATCCGCCGGGCGCACATCTTCGTGCTGAGCGGTGGATTCTCGGCGGGAGACGAACCCGACGGAAGCGCCAAGTTTATTGTCAATGTTCTGAACAACAAGGATATCCGGGAGGAGATCCATGCGCTGCTCGACCGTGGCGGACTCATCCTCGGCATCTGCAACGGATTCCAGGCGCTGGTCAAGTCGGGCCTGCTGCCCTACGGACGGCTGGGCATGGTGACCAAGGAGTCGCCGACGCTCTTCCGCAACGACATCAACCGCCACATCTCGCAGATTGTGACCACCCGCGTGGCGACCACCGCCTCGCCGTGGCTGGCCGGATTCGAGCTGGGCGAGCTGCATGCGATCGCCGTAAGCCACGGCGAGGGCAAGTTCGTCGTCTGCCGCGAGCTGGCCGAGCAGCTCTTCGCCAACGGACAGGTGGCCTTCCAGTATGTCGGCTCCGACGGGCAGCCGACGGCCGAGGCCCCCTTCAACCCCAACGGTTCGTCGTATGCCATCGAGGGCATCATCTCGCAGAACGGTCAGATCCTCGGCAAGATGGGCCATACGGAGCGTTACGAGAAGAACCTCTTCAAGAACATCGCCGGCAACAAGGAGCAGAACCTTTTCCGCAATGCCGTCGATTATTTCCGCAAAAAATAACACGCAAGCAATACGGACCAAAGCACAAAACAGAAGAAGTACCATGAAACAGCTTGAATTGCTCTACGAGGGCAAGGCAAAACAGGTTTTCAGTACGGACGATCCCGACAAGATCATCATTCACTACAAGGATACCGCCACGGCGTTCAACAACGTCAAGAAGGCGACGATCGAGAACAAGGGCGTGCTTACCAATGCCATCTCGTCGCTGATCTTCCGGGAACTCGCGAAGGCCGGCGTGGAGACCCACTTCATTGAGCGGCTCAGCGACCGCGACCAGCTGTGCCGCCGCGTGGCGATCTTCCCGCTGGAGGTGATCGTGCGCAACGTCATCGCCGGATCGATGGCACAGCGCCTCGGCATCGAGGAGGGCACACAGCCGTCGAACGTCATCTACGACCTGAGCTACAAGCGGGACGATCTGGGCGATCCGCTCATCAACGACCACCATGCCGTGGCGCTGGGTGCCGCGACCTACGAGGAACTGGATCGGATCTACGAGATGGCGGCCCGGATCAACGAGGTGCTCAGGGAACTATTTTCCCGGATCAACATCCGGCTCGTGGACTTCAAGATCGAGTTCGGCCGCACGTCGGACGGACGCATCGTTCTGGCCGACGAGGTGTCGCCCGATACGTGCCGTCTGTGGGATGCCACAACCAACGAGCGGCTTGACAAGGACCGTTTCCGCCGGGACCTGGGCCGGATCCGCGAGGCTTACGAGGAGATTCTTGCACGTTTAACGAAAATTACCGAATAGACGATGATGGAGTTGGTTCAAGACCGCGAGTTGCATGAGGAGTGCGGCGTGTTCGGCATCTTCGGGGTGCCCGATGCCGCGTCGCTGACCTATTACGGCCTCCATGCGCTGCAGCATCGCGGACAGGAGGGCGCCGGAATCGTGGCCGTGGACAACGGCTCGTTCCGCCGCATCAAGGGCAACGGCCTGGTTACCGAGGTATTCAACGAGGCGAAGCTCGCCACGCTGCGCGGCGACATGGCCATCGGCCACGTGCGCTACACGACGGCCGGGGGCGGCGGCATCGAGAACGTGCAGCCGTTCCTTTTCCGCCACAATTCGGGCGATTTCGCCATGGCGCACAACGGGAACATCGTCAATTCGAAACTCCTGCGCGACTACCTCGAGAACAAGGGCAGCCTCTTCCAGTCGTCGTCCGACAGCGAGATTCTGGCCCACCTGATCAAGAAGGAGACCCGGTTCCGCGACCGGCCCCGCATCTTCGCCATCATCGACGCGCTGAACATGCTCGAGGGCGCCTTCGCGTTCCTGATCATGACGGCCAACCGCATCTATGCCTGCCGCGACAAGTACGGACTGCGTCCGCTGTCGATCGGCCGCCTGGGCGACGGCTGGGTCGTATCGAGCGAGACGTGCGCCTTCGACGTGCTGGGCGCGGAGTTCGTGCGCGACGTGGCCCCCGGCGAGATCGTCACCATCGACCATCAGGGGCTGCGCAGCCGCGACTATTCGATGTACAAGCGTTGCGAGATGTGCGCGATGGAGTACATCTACTTCGCCCGCCCGGACAGCGATATCGAGGGGTGCAACGTCCATGCCTACCGCAAGGAGTCGGGGCGCCTGCTCTTCCAGGAGGCACCGGCCGAAGCCGACATCGTCGTCGGCGTGCCCGATTCGAGCCTCAGCGCCGCGATGGGCTATGCCGAGGCGAGCGGGCTTCCCTACGAGATGGGACTCATAAAGAACAAATACATCGGCCGGACCTTCATCCAGCCGACGCAGGAGCTGCGCGAGAAGGGCGTGCGGATGAAACTGTCGGCCGTGCGGACCATCGTCCGCGGCAAGCGGGTGGTGCTCGTCGATGACTCGATCGTGCGGGGTACGACCTCGCGGCGCATCGTCACGATGCTCAAGGAGGCCGGGGCCACCGAAGTGCACGTGCGCATCGCCTCGCCCCCGATGACCAATCCCTGCTTCTACGGCGTGGACACCTCGACCTACGACGAGCTGATCTCGGCCCGCAAGAATGTCGAGGGCGTGCGCGAGGAGATCGGGGCCGATTCGCTCAGCTTCCTCTCGCCCGAGGCGCTGCTCAAGGCCGGCAACCGCAAGGAGCTGTGCATGGCCTGCTTCACGGGACACTATCCCACGGCGCTCTACCAGCCGCTCGACGAAGCGAACAAAGACGGAAAATGTTAGCAAACAAAACTATCGCATACTATGGCACAAAGTTATGAAAAGGCCGGCGTGAACCTCGAAGCCGGATACGAGGTGGTGCGGCGCATCAAGAAACACGTGGCATCGACTTCGCGGCTCGGCGTCATGGGCAACATCGGCGCCTTTGGCGGCATGTTCGACCTCTCGGCGTTGAATGTGAAGGAACCCGTGCTGGTGAGCGGCACGGACGGCGTGGGCACGAAGCTCAAGCTGGCGTTCGAAATGGACAAGCACGACACGATCGGCATCGATGCCGTGGCGATGTGCGTCAATGACGTGCTCGCGCAGGGCGCCGAGCCGCTGCTGTTCCTCGACTATGTGGCCGTGGGCCACAACGAGCCGCAGAAGATCGAGGCGATCGTGGCGGGAGTCGCCGAAGGCTGCCGCCAGGCCGGCTGCGCCCTGGTGGGCGGCGAGACGGCCGAAATGCCAGGCATGTACGCCGAGGGCGAGTACGACATCGCCGGATTCACGGTGGGCGTGGTCGAGAAGTCGAAGCTCATCGACGGGTCGAAGGTCCAGGCCGGCGACGTGCTCGTGGGCGTAGCCTCGAGCGGCGTGCACTCGAACGGATTCAGCCTCGTGCGCAAGATCCTTGCGGACAACTTCCTCGACCTGCACCGGTCGTATCCCGAACTGTCGAACAAACTCCTGGGCGAGGTGTTGCTCACCCCGACGAAGATCTACGTCCAGCAGGTGCTCGATGTGATCCGCAACTGCGACGTACACGGAATCAGCCACATCACGGGCGGCGGATTCGACGAGAACATCCCCCGCATCCTGCACGACGGCCAGGGCCTCGAGATCGAGGAGGGCTCGTGGGAGATTCTCCCCGTGTTCCGCTTCCTCGAGAAGTACGGAAAGGTGCCCCACCGCGAGATGTTCAACATCTTCAACATGGGTATCGGCATGGTCATCGCCCTCGATGCCTCCGAGGCGCAGCGGGCGATCGACATCCTGACTGCCCGGGGCGAGAAGGCTTCGGTGATCGGCCGCGTGACCGGCACCGAAGGGGTCGTAATCCGGTAGCGCGATGCGACGGCTTGCGGTTTTCGCCAGCGGCAACGGCACCAACTTCGAGGCGATCGCCCGGGCCTGCAGGCAGGGCGTGCTGGCTGCCGAGGTGGTGCTGCTGGTCTGCGACCGCCCCGGAGCCCGCGTCATCGGCCGTGCGGAGGAGTTCGGCATTCCGACCTTCGTCTTCGACCCGAAGGCGTACGGCTCGAAGGAGGAGTACGAGCGGCAGATCGTGCAGCGGCTCGAGGAGGCTGGGGCGGAGCTGGTCTGTCTGGCCGGATACATGCGCATCCTCGGGGCGACGATGCTGGGGGCCTGCGGCGGGCGGATCGTCAATATCCATCCCTCGCTGCTGCCCGCCTTCCGCGGGAAGGACGCCATCGGGCAGGCCTTCGACTACGGGGTCAAGGTCTTCGGTGTGACGATCCACTGGGTCGATGCGACGCTCGACGGCGGGCGGATCATCGCGCAGCGCGCATTCGAATACGACGGCCGCGACCGGGCAGAACTCGAAGCCAGGGTACATGCCGTCGAGCATGAACTCTACGTCGAGACGCTCGGCCGGCTGATCGCCCGAACAGAGGAGAGGGGCTGACTCCCTTTCGGCGGAGGCAGCCCTCCCGGGCGGCTGCACGCCATACCGCGGGCCTTCGGGCACCGCGCGGAACCCGGGAAACAAGTGAAACCAACAAACAAAGAAGAAATACGAACTATGCGAGCATTAATCAGCGTAAGCGATAAGACCGGCGTTGTCGATTTCGCCCGGGAACTGCGTTCCCTCGGGTGGGAGATCATCGCCACGGGCGGCACGATGAAACTGCTGCGGGAGAGCGGCGTCGAGGTGATCAACATCAGCGACGTGACGGGCTTCCCGGAGATCTGCGACGGCCGCGTCAAGACCCTCCATCCCAAAGTGCACGGCGGCCTGCTGGCCCGCCGCGACGATCCCGAGCACCTGAAGGCGCTCCGCGAGAACGGCATCGAGTTCATCGACATGGTCTGCGTAAACCTCTACCCGTTCCGCCAGACGATCGCCCGGCCCGACGTGAAGATGGAGGACGCCATCGAGAACATCGACATCGGCGGTCCGTCGATGCTGCGCTCGGCCGCCAAGAACTGGGCCGACGTCACGGTTGTCTGCGACCCGGCCGACTATGCGCAGGTGCTTGACGAGATCCGTCGCGGCGGCAATACCGGGAAGGAGACCCGCCTCAAGCTCTCGGCCAAGGCCTATACGCACACGGCCGAGTACGACGCCATGATCGCCACCTACATGCGTGCGCAGGCCGGGCTCAACGAGAAGCTCTTCCTTGAGTTCGATCTCGTGCAGTCGCTGCGCTACGGAGAGAACCCCCACCAGAGTGCGAAGTTCTACCGCGAGGAGCACGAAGTGCCCTATTCGCTGGCCTTCGCCCGCCAGCTCAACGGCAAGGAGCTCTCCTACAACAACATCCAGGACGCCAATGCCGCGCTGTGCATCGTGCGCGAGTTCTCCGAGCCCTTCTGCGTGGGGCTGAAGCACATGAACCCCTGCGGGGCTGCCACGGGCAAGGATGTCGTCGAGGCGTGGACCAAGGCCTACGAGGCCGACAAGGTCTCGATCTTCGGGGGCATCGTCGCCACGAACCGCGAGGTGACGCGCGAGGCCGCCGAGTTGATGAAGCCGATCTTCCTCGAGATCATCATGGCTCCGAAGTTCTCCGAGGGGGCGCTCGAGGTGCTCTGCACGAAGAAGAACCTGCGCCTGCTCGAGGTGGACATGTCGCAGGGCGCGGTCGATCCGAAGCAGTACGTGAGCGTGAACGGAGGCCTGCTGGTGCAGGACCTCGACGTGACGACGCGGACCGTAACGGCCGACATGTGCGTGACCGAGGCGAAACCCGCCGAGGGGGTGATGGCCGACCTGAACTTCGGCTGGCACATCGTCAAGCACGTGAAGTCGAATGCCATCGTCGTGGTTCGCGACGGCCGTACGCTGGGCGTCGGCGCCGGACAGATGAACCGCATCGGTTCGGCCGAGATCGCGCTCAAGCAGGCCCATGCCGCCGGATTCACCGAGGGGCTTGTGCTGGCGTCGGACGGCTTCTTCCCCTTCGACGACTGTGTGGCCCTGGCCGCCGAATATGGTGTGACGGCCATCGTACAGCCCGGAGGTTCGATCCGTGACGAGGATTCGATCCGCAAGGCCAACGAGAAGGGCATCGCCATGCTCTTCACCGGCGAACGTCACTTCAAGCACTGATCCGCCATCGTGCGGGCGGCGGATTCCGTACCGCTGCCGGACGGGACAGGCGTATGCCGCGGGCATGGGCCTGCCCCGTCCGATTTCGGTGATTTACGGTTCAACAGCAATCAAAAAAAACAAAATTCTGCTTCCTATGAAAGTGCTTGTTATAGGTTCCGGCGGCCGCGAACACGCCATCGTCGATGCGCTGACCCGATCGCCGCAGGTCGAAAAGATCTATTGTGCTCCGGGCAATGCGGGCATCGCCCGTCAGGCCGAGTGTGTGGCCATCCGCGACACGGAGGTCGGCCGGTTGCGCGATTTCGCGTGCGGAGAGGGCATCGGCCTCACGGTCGTAGGTCCCGAGGCTGCGCTGGCTGCGGGCATCGTGGACTGCTTCCGCGAAGCGGGTCTGCGGATCTTCGGTCCGACGAAGGCGGCGGCGCGCATCGAGTCGTCGAAGGAGTTCGCCAAGGAGCTGATGGCCCGTTACGGCATCCCGACGGCCGGCTACCGCACCTTCACCGACTATGAGGCCGCACGGGCCTATGTCGCCGCACGGCCCTTCCCGGCCGTGCTCAAATACGACGGGCTGGCTGCCGGCAAGGGGGTGGTGATCGCCCGGACGATGGAGGAGGCCGACGAGGCGCTTCGCCAGATGCTGCTCGACGACAAGTTCGGCGAGGGCAAGGTGGTCGTCGAGGATTTCCTCGAGGGTCCGGAGTTCTCGCTGCTCTGCTTCGTGTCGGGCCGCCGCGTCTGGCCGATGGTCCTTTCGCAGGACCACAAGCGGGCCTACGACGGCGACAAGGGTCCCAACACGGGCGGTATGGGCGCCTATACGCCGCTGCCGTTCATCACGGCCGACGACGAGCGCTATGCCGTCGAGCGGATCATGCGGCCGACGGCCGAGGCGATGGTCGCCGAGGGGTGTCCGTTCGAGGGGGTGCTCTACGGGGGGCTGATGAAGACGGCCGACGGCATCAAGGTGATCGAATTCAACGCCCGTTTCGGCGATCCCGAGACGGAGGTCGTGCTGCCGCGCCTGAAGAGCGACATCGTCGATATCTTCTGTGCCGTGGCCGACGGCCGCGACGCGCCGCTCGAGTGGGACGACCGTCCCGCACTAGGCATCGTGCTCGCCTCGAAGGGGTACCCGGGCAGCTACGGGAAGGGTCATGAGATCAAGGGGCTCGACAAGGTCGAGGGTACGGTCTACCATATGGGTACGAAAGCCGACGGCGACCGGATTCTGACGGCTGGAGGCCGCGTGCTGTTCGTCGTGGGACGTGGCGCGACGCTGGCCGAGGCACGGGCTGCGGCGCTGCGCGATGTGGCCCGCATCGAGTGCGACAACCTCTTCCATCGCTCCGACATCGGACACTGGGCGCTGGACGACAAGGATGTGTAACGGACAATCAAACGAAAGAACTTAGGATATGGTTATCAGTGGAAAAGAGCTGTCGGCCCGGTTGAAGGCCGAGATGGCGGAGCAGGTGAGCACGTTCCCGGCCCGGTATGGCCGCGTGCCGCACCTGGCGGTGGTACTTGTGGGCGACAACCCGGCGAGCGTGAGTTATGTGACCGGCAAGGCGAAGGCCTCGGCCGAGGTGGGTATCCGCAATACGACGATCCGCCGGCCGGCGGATATCTCCGAGGCGGAGCTGCTCGACCTCATCGCCGGGCTGAATGCCGATGCGGAGGTGGACGGCATTCTGGTGCAGCTGCCCCTGCCGAAGCACATCGACGAGGAGAAGGTGATCGCGGCGATCGACAAGTCGAAGGATGTGGACGGGTTCCACCCGTTGAATGTGGCTGCCCTGTGGCAAAAGCAGCCCTGCACGCTGCCCTGTACGCCGAAGGGGATCATCAAGATGCTGAAGGCTGCCGGCGTGGAGATCGCGGGCAAGCGGGCCGTGGTGATCGGACGCAGCAACATCGTAGGTCTGCCGGTCTCGAAGCTCCTGCTCGACGAGAACGCGACGGTGACCATCGCCCACAGCCGCACGCGCAACCTCGGTGAGGTGACGCGCGGTGCGGAGATCCTCGTGGTGGCGATCGGCCGCCCGAAGTTCGTGACGGACGACATGGTTGCCGACGGCGCCGTGGTGATCGACGTGGGCGTGAACCGCGACCCGGAGACGGGTAAGTTGTGCGGCGATGTCGATTTTGCGGCCATCGAGCCCAAGGCTTCGGTCATCACCCCCGTGCCGGGCGGTGTCGGTCCGATGACGATCTGCTGCCTGATGGAGAATACGATCGAGTGTTTCCTGCGCCGGCACGAGTAGCCGGACGGCGGAGCATGAAAAACCGGAAACCCCCGACGGAGGTTTCCGGTTTTTTCGTGCCGTATGGGGCTCAGGCTTCGTTGGGCGTGGCGGTGAGTTCCCCGGGGAGAGGTGCTGTGTCCGTGCGGCGCCACACCATGGCGAGGTCCGCGGCAGCATTGCCCGTGCCGAAGTCGAATCCGTCGGGCGAAAGAAACCGGGTCGGGACTGCTCCCGCGAACCCGAAGCGGCCGTAGAATCCGTGCAGCCACTCATCGCCGGGCGTGGGGATCAGGAAGGCCGCGTCGTCGCCCCGTTCCGCGATGAGCGCCATGGCCCGACGCATGAGCTGCGAGGCCAGGCCGCGGCGGCGGAATGCGGGGTCGGTGGCCACGCCGTAGATGTAGGTCGTGCGGCCCAGGCCGGTGGTGAAGGGGATGAGGTGGAGCATCGCCGCGGTACGCCCCTCCAGCTCGACGGTGAGCATCCGGCGGCGCGAATAGTGGTGCATGAGGAACGAATCGACAAACTGCTCGTCGTCGCCGAATACCTCCTGCCACAGCCGTTTGCAGGCCAGTTCGTCGGGGTGGAGGTGGATGGCCGTGAACTTGTGCTGGAGGAAGGCCGGGTGGTAGGAGAGTTTGGCCTGCCGCAGCCCCTCCAGTCCGAGGTCCTCCTCGCGGTTGATGAGCGTGAAGCGCTCGGGAAGGTGTTGGGCGAAGAGCTTGTTGATGATCGTGAAGGCGCCGTCGAAGGCCGTGTCGGCCTTCTCGACATGGGTCACGAAGGTGTGGTCATTGACTGCCGAGCCGTAGGTGAAGGCTGCCAGACGGTCTCCCACGTAGATGCAGCCGCCCGTGAGGCCCAGCTCGTCGAAATGCCCGAAGGCCCGCTGCATGGCGCGTTGTTCGGCGCACAGCTCCGAGGTGTGTCCCTCGTGCGAGCGGCGCCATTCGCGCTCGAGCGTCATGCACTCGGCAAAACGGTCGGGGGTCAGCGGCTCGTAGCGGTAGTCGGGATATTCGGCCGTGAAGCGGTTGATGTGGTTGCGTTTGGGCTGGTAGCGCCGGCCGGCGAGGGTGCGCAGATCTTCGGCCCGGTAAACGTAGTCCTCCAGCGCGCGGTCCGACTCGAAGGCGAACGCCCCGAGGTGCATGCGGCGGATCATGTCGCGCCCTTCGTCCGTCAGCCCGATGATCCGCAGCCTTTGGCCGTGGGCATGGGCGTCCTCGCGCAACAGGGGGACGATCGGGGCGAAATCCCCTTCGCCCACGGGTTGCATGTAGCCGATGCGTTCGCCTCCGTCGATATGGAAGCGGATGACCAGGAATCCCTGGACCTCGGCCCATGCGCTGCGGTAGACCTCCTGCCAGCAGAACATGTTGGCGAAGGCCATGTCGCAGTTGCAGATGCCCGAGGGCATCGTATGTCTTTCGATGACGGCCCGGTCCTCGAGCCGGATGGGATGGAATTCAATCATGCGCGGTGTAGTTCTTGCGTTCGATGCGGGTGTAGTACTGCTGTACGAGCGCCCGGAACTGCGACAGCAGCGAGTCGGCCTGCGGACCGGCCGGTTCGGCGGCAACCGCGTCGCTCTCCCCGTCGAAGGCGATGACGCCCCCGTCGGTCACTGCACGAAACATGCCGTCGTAGGAGACCGACCAGTGCGGGCGTTCGGGTTCGTTCAGCACGTCGCGCCCGAAGGCGAAATAGGGTTCGCGGTTGCCCGTGAGACCCAGCAGCGTGGGCATGATGTCGAGCTGCTGCGAGACCTCGCCGATGCGTCCGTGCAGGGCCCCGTCGGGGGTGTAGAGGAAGCCGATGATGTGCATGTTGCCCGGGTATTCGCGCGTGGCGGGATCGAACTTCTCGGACGACACGTGGTCGGCCACGAAGACGAAGATCGTGCGCCGGAACCACTCCTCGCTGCCGAAGCGCTCGAAGAAGCGGCGGAAGGCCATATCGTCGTAGGCTACGCCCTTGTGGATTTTGGTGTAGCCTGCGGGCAGCGTCGCGGCATATTGCTCCGGCACGACGAAGGGGTGGTGCGACGAGAGGGTGAAGAGCGTGGCGAAGAAGGGTTCTGCCGTTGCCGAGAGCTCCTCGCCCATGAACTGCAGGAAGGGTTCGTCCCAGATTCCCCAGTAGCCGTCGAAGTCGCCCTTGCCGTGCTTCTGCTCGTAGTCCTCGCGGCTGACAAGCCGTTCGACACCTGCCGAGCGGGCATAGGCCCCGAAGCCCATCGACCCGTGTTCCGAGCCGCAGAAGAAGGCCGTGGCGTAACCCCGGTCGGCGAGGATGGCCGGCAGCTGCCGGCTGGCGCCGAGCGACTGCGGCATCAGCACAAAGGGGGTGCGGAACGAGGGGATGCTGCCCAGCACGGAGGGCATGGCCTGGATCGACCGCGTGCCGTTGGCGTACATCCGCTCGAAGCAGAGCCCGTTGCGCATCAGCGAGTCGAGGAACGGGGTGAAGCCCTGCTCCTCGCGGCCGGCATAGAGGTCCGGGCGCAGGTGGGCGGAGTGCTCGGCCGACATGCTCTCCATGATGAAGATGACGACGTTGCGTCCCGAGAGGTCCACGGCTGCCGAATCGGCCGGCTGGTGGATCGGCGTGAAGCGGCGGGGCAGCTCCTCGTCGGAGAAGTACTTGCGGTAGCGGCTGCTGCCTCCGCCCTCGATGGTGCGCAGGATGCAGAAGGGGTTGCTCAGGATGAGGTTCGCCTTGCCGTTGTCGGCCGTGTAGAGCGTGGCGTTCGAGAGGGTGATCGGCCGGGTCATGCGGGTCATGCCCCCGCGGGCGCCGGCAATGCTGAGCCCTGCGGCCAGGGCCAGGATCGCCGTGCCGCCGGCATAGTAGGGCCAGCCGCGGCGCAGCAGGCTCTCTTCGCGGACCTTCCGCCCGTAGCCGGCGGCCAGCAGAAGGGTCAGCAGCAGCCACACCGCGGCGAGCGGCCAGTTCTCGGCCATGAACTTGCCGGCGAGCTGCAGCGAGTTGTCGTTGTTGGCGAAGAAGATCTCGTCGGCCGTAAAGCGCTTCTGTGTGTAGCGGAAGTAGACGGCATCGGCCAGGTTCACGGCGACGACGGCGAGCGAATTGACCGTCACGTAGTAGATGCGGAGCATGCGCCGGTACCAGGTGCGTTCGCGCAGGTGCAGCGGCAGGAGCGACAGCAGGATGAACAGGCCGTCGGCATAGACGACCGACACCGTGTCGAAGCGCAGGGCGCCGACGAACAGGTCGCCCAGTTCGGACCACGTGAGCGGTCCCAACTGGGCGGCGTTGTAGATCCAGAAGGCTACGCGGCAGAGCATCAGTACGACGTAGAGCAGTACGATGCGCCGCACGAGCATTCCGAGCGGGGTCCGGAGCAGGCGGGACAGCATGGTCTCCGGGTGTTTATTCGCAGGCCTTGAGCGACATGTCGAGCGATCGGATCTGGTGGGTCAGCGCCCCGACCGAGATGAAATCGACACCGCATTCGGCATAGTCGCGCATGGTCTCGAGCGTGATGCCGCCGCTCGATTCGGTCTCGCAGCGTCCGGCCACCTTCTCGACGGCCAGGCGTGTCATTTCGGGCGTGAAGTTGTCGAACATGATGCGGTCCACGCCTCCGGCGGCGAAGACCTCGTCGATGTCCTCCAGCGTGCGGACCTCGCACTCGATCGGGAGCTCCTTGCCCCGGGCCTTGAGGTACTCGCGGACGCCGTGGATCGCCTTGCGGATGCCGCCGGCGAAATCGATGTGGTTGTCCTTCAGCAGGATCATGTCGAAAAGCCCCATGCGGTGGTTCTCTCCGCCGCCCAGCTTCACGGCCATCTTGTCCAGCACGCGCATGCCCGGCGTGGTCTTGCGCGTGTCGAGCACCCGGGTGTGCAGTCCCTCGAGGCGCTTGACGTAGACGGCCGTCTGGGTCGCCACGCCGCTCATGCGCTGCATGATGTTCAGCACGATGCGCTCGGCCTGCAGCAGCGAGCGGAGACGCCCCGAGACATAGAAGGCCACGTCACCCGGTCGGACGCGCGAGCCGTCCTCGAGCACCTGTTCGAAGCGCATCTCGGGATCGAGCCGCCGCAGGACGATCTGGGCGATCTCGATACCGGCGATCACGCCCTCCTGCTTGCAGAGCAGGCGCATGCGTCCGTGTTCGTTTTCGGGGATGCACGAGAGCGACGTGTGGTCGCCGTCGCCGATGTCCTCCTTGATGCAGAGTTCGATGAGTTCGTCCACGAAGGGCTTGTATTCGGGTTTCATAGACTACGTGTTTTTGTGTTATCGTACCGTTTTTCCCTGCAAAGGTAACACTTCGCGGCGGATGTCCGCACGTGCGGGGCTATTTTTTTACCAGCAGCAGCCCCTCGTACTCCATGCGGTAGGTCCCCAGTCTGGGGACGTCGCACGTGAAGGAGATGCGGCAGAGGATCTCCTCGACCGAGCCCTCGACGTCGGTGAGCGTGTACGAGGGCATGTCCTGGTAGCTGTAGCCGCCGCCCACCTCGTTCGGAAGCCGGACCTGCGGTACGGTGCTGGCTGCCGTGAACGAGAGCGAAGCCCCTTCGCCCGGAGTGTAGGGCATGCGGTGGATGCGCATCTCGAGGGCCGGCATCGCGGCGGCGAAGCGTGTGGCGTGCATGTAGATGGTCAGTTCCTTGCCTCCCGCAAATTCGAACCAGGCTTCGGGATCGGTGTAGGTCGAACCATCGGTCACATGGGTCACCGTGGCCGTTCCGTAGAAATGCATGTTTTGTCCGGAGTAGACGCCGTCTACGATCTCCGGGTTACTCGTCGCGTACCGGACGCCGTCGTCCGCCTCGTCGTTGCAGGCGGCCGTCACGATGGCCGCAAAGCTCAGCAACAGCAGTTTTTTCAGCATGTTCAATCGATGTTAAGGGTTAAGGTGATGCCGAAAGTACGGGGCCGTCCGCGCTGGACGAACTCGTTGCCGATCGACTTGAAATAGAATACGTTGTAATCGGTACCGGTGAGGTTGCGCCCCCACACGCCGAGCGACCATCGGCGGTGCTCGAACCTTATGGAGGCATTCACGAGGGCGTAGAAGGGCTCCCTCAGGGAGTTCTCCTCGTTCCACTCGATGGGCCCGGCACCCTGGACGCCGGCCTGCACGACCACGTCGCCCAGCCAGCCGAGTCCCGTCGGGCGGCTCCATGTCGCCGCGGCCGAGAAGGTGTGCCGCGGGGCGTAGGGGACCCGCTTGCCGGCGTAGTCGTCGTTTCCGCTGCGGTAGCGCAGGAAGCGGGCGTCGGTGTATCCGTAGGCGACGTTGAGGTCGAGGTCGCGCCGCGGGGAGATCTGCAGCGAGAGCTCCGCCCCGCGGCTGCGCGTGCGGCCCGCGTTGGTCATCATGCGCCCGGTGGTCTGGCCTTCGGGGAAGACGGTGAGCTGCTGGTCGCGGACGTCGATCCAGAAGAGGGCGAAATCGCCCCTCACGGCTCCGTCGAGGCACGAGAAGTGGCCCCCGAGTTCGTAGTTCCAGCTGTATTCGGGCTTGTAGGACATCAGGTCGGGCTCTTCGTAGGTCAGTCCCGAGACCATCAGCCACTTGATCTTCTCCTGCAGGATGTCAGAGAACATCTGCGTGTTGAAGCCGCCGGCCTTGTATCCCCGGGAGACGGAGAGGTAGAGGTTGCGGACCGGGTCGAAGGCATAGAGAACCGAGAACCGGGGCAGCAGCTCCAGGTAGGAGTGTGCGGAGCTGTTCTTTTCGTCGATGGCGATCTGCTGCGCAAAGGGGGCGCCGCCGTTGATGCTCAACGTGTAGTCGAGGTCGGCCCGGCTCCGGTAGCGCAGCTGCGTGCGTTCGAAGTCGGCGCGCAGCCCGGCAGTCAGCTGCCAGCGCCCCAGTTCGAGACGCGATTCGTGGTAGAGCGCCGCCCCCCAGACCGGCATCCGGAACGCCGACGAGAGCAGCAGTTCGTCGGCATCCATCGCGTAGACCAGGTCGGGTGACGTGTTGGCGTTGTCGAGGATCAGCCGCTCGATGCCCGTGCGCTTGAAGTTCACGGGGGCGTCCATCCTCCCGTGACGGTAGAAGCCGAAGGCACCGAAGAGCCATCCGTAGCGTCCCCCGCCGCGCGAGCGGAAGACCACATCCTCGGTGATGGCGTGTTCGCGCACGGCCTGCAGCAGGGTGAAGTAGGGGAGCGGCGTGAAGTCCTGGTCGAGCGTCATCGCGTCGTCGGTGTACTGGTAGCTGGTGATCGACGAAATGGTGTAGCGGTCGGCGTCGTAACGCACGGTGAGACCGTCGCTGACCGACGTGCGGAGGTAGGAGCAGGGGTCGTTGTAGGCGATTTGCCCGGGGCGGAGGATCACCTCGCCCCCTTCGACGATCTCCTTGCCTGCATAGGCGTAGGGATAGCCGCCTTGTTCGACCCGCGACACCGCGAGGGTGTTGTCCAGACGCAATCCCCGGCGGTTGTCCCACTGCATCTTCCAGCGCCCTCCGGTCTGCCACTCCCGGTCGCAGGTGCGGTGCGTGTATTCGTTTTCGAAGAATCCGTCCGTGCGGGTGTAGAATCCCGTGAGGGAGATGCCCACGTTGTCGGAGATCCGCCCGTAGGCCGAGGCGCGGAGCCGGCAGGAGTTGGCGCTGCCGTATTCGGCCAGCAGGCGTACCCCTTCACAGGCGAGCGGCGAGCGGGTGTAGACATTGACCACGCCGCCCATCGTGTTGCGGCCGTAGAGGGTCGATTGCGGGCCGCGGAGCACCTCGATGCGTTCGATGTCGGCCAGCTCCGTGTCGAAGCCGTTCTTGTTGAGCAGCGGCACGTTGTCGATGTTCATCCCGATAACCGGCTGGTCGATGCGGGCGCCCAGTCCGCGGACGTAGATCGACGAGGTCATGCGCGATCCGTAGTCCGGAGCGTGGAAGTTGGGCACCGTGAGGGCGACCTCCTTGAGTGCCGAGACGCCGCTGCGCTCGATTGCCCGGCTGCCGATGATCGACGATGCAACGGCCGTCGAGCGCAGGACCGGGCCCTGCTTGATGGCCGTCACCTGCACCTTGTCCACGACGATCACCGTATCGACCGCCGCGTCGCTCCGGGCCGTATCGCCGCCGGGGCCGGGGTGCTCCGCCACGCCGTCGGCCCGGCCGCAGAACGGCAGGAGTGCGAGCGGCAGCAGTATGTCGAGCAGTCGGGGTTTCACTTTGGACACGGGTTCGGTTTCCGGGTGCAAAGTAACGGGTTTTCCCCGAAAGTTGCAATCCTTATTTATGAGGAGGAGGCTGTGGGAGACGGTGCGCCGTCAGATCTGCTCCGGATCGACGTAGCCCATCGTCACGGCGTAGATCGTCAGTCCCGAGACCGAGCGGATGCCCAGCTTTTCGGTCAGGTTGCGGCGGTGCGAGATGACGGTCGTCAGGCCGATGTGGAGCCGTTGGGCGATCTCCTTGTTGAGGCAGCCCTGCGCCACGAGGGCGAGGACTTCGGCCTCGCGGGCCGAAAGTTGTGCGGATTGCGGCTGCGGGGGGATGCCTTCGGTGTGGTCGCCGTGGTGCGCCCCGTGGTGCATCCGCATGATGTCCCGGGTCAGGTCGCCCTCGGGACGCAGGATGTCCAGGCACCGGAAGCCGGCGAATTCGGGCTGCGGCTGCCCGCTGGTGAGCAGGATGACCCGTTTGCGGACCGGGGCGAAGAGTGCGCTGTGGCCCACGAAACAGCGCGTCGCCACGAAAAAGTGGAAGTAGCGCTCCATGCCGCTCTCCTCGAGGGCCCGGGCGTCGTCGAATGCATCGACCTCGGCCATCGGGATGAGTTTCTCGAGGATGGACTTCAGACCGAGGGCCGTGAGGATGCCGGGGGTGAGGATGGCTATGGCGGGGCGGGGCTGCATCTATTCGTGGTGATAGGGTTCGTTGCGCAGGATCGTGAAGGCGCGGTAGATCTGTTCGGCGAAGATCGCGCGGACGATCTGGTGCGAGAAGGTCATGCGCGAGAGCGAGAGCAGCGAGTCGGCGCGGGCGTAGACCTCGTCCGAGAAGCCGTAGGGGCCGCCGATGACGAGTACGAGGCGCTTCAGCCCGCTGTTGAGGCGCTTCTGGAGCCATTGCGCGAATTCGACCGAGCGGTACTCCGTGCCGCGCTCGTCGAGCAGCACGACGTAGTCGCCCTCGGTCAGCTGGCGCAGGATGGCCTCGCCTTCGGCCGTGCGCTGCTGCTTGGCGGTCATGCTGCGCGTGTTGCGCACGTCGGGCAGCGTCGTGACCGAGAAGCGACAGTAGAAGTTCACCCGCCGGACGTATTGCTCGACCAGCGCGGCGACCTCCTTCGAGTCGGTCTTGCCTATGAGGATCAGTTCGAGGGTCACGGCCGCAGCGTCAGAGGTCGGTGTTCCATTCGCCGTCGGCGTCGCCGTAGAGAATCGGGCGTGACGGCTCGACCGATTTCAGCCATTCGTAGGCCTTGTACATGTTGTATCCGTTGCCGGCCGCTCCGCCCAGCTCGTAGGCCACCACGCAGGTGAAGTTGCGCGAGCGGTAGTACATCGCCTTGACGCGGGCGAGGAATTCGTCGGCCAGCGACGGGTCGTTGGCCGGTGTGCCGCCCACGGTGCGCCTTGCCCGGCGCTCCGAAGGGGCGATGTTCGCCCGGTCGATGACGTAGAGGCCCACCTCGTCGCAGAGTTCGTAGAACCAGGACGGCTGCGGGTAGTCGGGGCAGACGGTGTTCTTCCCCTGGGCCTTCAGCTCCTTCAGTCCGGCGAGGGTGGTCTTGCGGTCGGCGGCCGCATTGTAGGAGGCCTTGACCAGTTTGAGCTCCTTGCCCAGCCGCATCAGCCGCCCGTCGATCAGTTCGGTCTTCCCGAAGCCGATCTTCATCGGCATGTACTCCTTGTAGACTCCGTCGCGGCGCGTGAAGAGCATCACCTTGTACAGGGGCGGGTTCTTCGCCCCGGCCTCCCACTTGTTTTCATAGGTGTGGTAGATGAGCGGGCTGAAGCGCACGGTGTCGGTCGAGCGGCCCGGAATCACCACCTCGCGCATGTTGAATTCGAGCAGTTTGCCCTGAGGCGAGTAGATGTCGTAGCCGACGGTCACCGGCTCGTCGTAGTTGAACGAGTTGCGGGCGATGATCCGAAGGTCGAGCATGCCGAAGTCGCGGCCCAGCGTGTCGGGCACCAGGGCGATCTCGAAGTCGCGGATCGCCCGCTTGTTCTGGAAGTAGAAGTAGCTTCCGGAGAAGGACTTGCGCTGCACGGCGTCGGCGTTGAGCTCCTCGGCGCGTCCGGGTCGCATCAGGATGCGGATCGAGTTGGCCCCCTGGCGGATGTAGGGGGAGATCAGGTACTCGGCCGGGGTGGCCGGGTCCTCGGTGTCGGCCACCACGCGGTCGTTGATGCGCAGCGTGTAGCCCGCACCCGCATTCTCGATGTGCAGGAAGACGTCGCCGTCGCTCCACACGTAGGGAATGTCGAACTCCCCGCCTACGACGGCGATCCCCTCGCCCGCCACGAGTGTCTGCGGCTCGAAGGCCTTCCAGTAGCCGCCCGCCTCGCGGTTGCGCGCCTCGGCGTCGTGGCGCGTGTCGTAGGGGACGACCTCCGTGCGGTAGATGCGGCCTCCTTCGGCCTTCTCCGGCGCTGCTGCGGCCGGCGATTCGGGTTGCTGCGCCCGGACGGCCAGTGCCGCCGTCAGGAGCACAGCCGTGCATATCGTTCGTTTCATTGCCTGTGGTTCTTGCTATGATTCGGACAAAGGTACTTTTTTTTTGCCAAATCGCAAATAATAGCTAACTTTGTCAATTCGGAAAACGAACTGAAACCGAATTAATACCGAAGATATGAAAACGCAGAGAATCGTAGAAATTCTGAAGTCGGGAGCCGTGGACTCCGACATCGTCGTCAAGGGTTGGGTACGCACCAAGCGCGGAAACAAGAACGTGGCCTTCATCGCCCTCAACGACGGATCGTGCGTTGCGAACATACAGGTCGTGGTCGATCTGGCGAAGATCCCCGACGAGCAGCTCAAACCCATCACGACGGGGGCCTGCATCCGTGTGGACGGACGCCTGGTCGCCTCGCCCGGATCGGGGCAGGGCGTCGAGGTGCAGGCCGAGCGGATCGAAATTTACGGTACGGCCGACCCCGATACCTATCCCCTGCAGAAGAAGGGCCACTCGCTCGAATTCCTGCGCGACATCGCCTACCTGCGTCCGCGAACCAATACGTTCGGTGCCGTGCTGCGCATCCGCCACGCCATGGCCTACGCCATCCACGAGTACTTCAACAGGCAGGGATTCTACTACTTCCACACGCCCATCATCACCGCCTCGGACTGCGAGGGCGCCGGAGCGATGTTCCAGGTGACGACGCTCGACCTGAACAACGTACCCCGAACCGAGCAGGGACAGGTCGATTATTCGAAGGACTTCTTCGGCCGTCCGTGCAACCTGACCGTCTCGGGACAGCTCGAGGGTGAGCTGGGAGCCCTCTCGCTGGGCCGTATCTACACCTTCGGCCCCACGTTCCGCGCCGAGAATTCCAATACTCCGCGCCACGCCTCGGAGTTCTGGATGATCGAGCCCGAAGCCGCATTCTACGACCTGGAGGACAACATGGAATTGGCCGAGGACTTCCTCAAGTACCTGATCCGCTATGCGCTCGAGAACTGCCGCGAGGACCTCGAGTTCATGAACAAGATGTGGGAGCCGGGGCTCATCGACCGCCTGAACTTCGTGCTTGAGAACGACTTCAAGCGCCTCGATTACACCGAAGGCATCGAGATACTGAAGGCTTCGGGCCGCAAGTTCGAGTTCCCCTGCGACTGGGGTTGTGACCTGCAGTCGGAGCACGAGCGCTATCTGGTTGAGGAGCACTTCAAGCGCCCGGTCATCCTGATCAACTACCCGAAGCAGATCAAGGCTTTCTACATGAAGCAGAACGACGACGGCAAGACGGTGCGCGCAATGGACGTTTTGTTCCCGGGAATCGGCGA
>ENA-OZFE01000252-OZFE01000252.1-human-gut-metagenome-genome-assembly--contig:-NODE-252-length-23980-cov-23.682466_pt1 | contig 23980 bp, 19 predicted proteins | sample MGYA00245077_ERZ653627 | MGnify/ENA primary metagenome ERZ653627 (study PRJEB26926, sample SAMN06165121) | human gut metagenome | biome: ENVO:00009003; feature: ENVO:2100002; material: ENVO:00002003...
CCGTGTCGTAACGGGTGACGCTCTTTTTGAGAATGAGGGTTACTTTCATGGTTCAGCAAGATCTAGGGGCTTGAGACAAAGATAGAAATCTTTCCCCACATTTTCCCCACACATGCTGAAAAATCTTCAATGCCCTTTCAGTGATTAAAACAAACGAGTGAATATATAATACTGAAAATAAGTGAAATATGGTGAAATTTACACATATATCCAATTATTCCGATTTAATGGGATTTACTATATTCAAATGCGGCTCCGGGTACCAGGAAAAATCCCAATCAACTTTCATACAGTTGGTTGGGATTTTTGTTATGCCTGCCGTGTCCGTGTTTTTGCCGAAGTCGGGGAACAGATGGAATTTTTCTATGAGGGCTTCAGCGCTCTTTCAAATCGGCAAACCAATAGGAATAGGCCCTTGCTGATCCTTCCTTTACGGTTTTGGCGGGGCCGGTCACAAATAATATCGAGCGTGGAGCGGTTTTTCAAAATAAACCGCTATCTTTGTTCCAGATTTGGTTTTCCGTTTCCCGTCGGGATGCGGAAATGAAAAGGGAATCGGGTGCAAGTCCCGGACAGTCCCGCTGCTGTGAAGCTCCGTGTAGGGTCCGAACATCTCAGCCACTGGTCCGCAAGGATCGGGAAGGCTTCGGAACAGGAGTCAGTCAGAAGACCTGCCAGATCGATTCGACGTCGGGAAACCCCGTGGGATGGGTAGCCGATATCGGTAAATATTGCCTGTGTTTTTAGGGGATTGTCCGCTCGGCACGTGGGATTCTGGCGGGGTGTCGGTGTATTGTAGTACGCCGTGTTGTTCTGCTGAATGGCCATGCAGGGTTTGCAGCTTGGAGTAGGAGTATGGTTATAATTGAATATCGTATGAACATTGTCTTATTTGGAGTATCGGTCGGTATTGCCGAGGAGGTTGCGAAACGCTACAATTTGAAAATCATTAATTCTCCCGACAAGTTCGATGCGTCGGGAACGCTGGTCCTTTTGCAGTCGATCCCCTCCCCGCGCTATCTGCTGGCTGTCTACAATGCCATGTTGCGCCATGAGGATGACGTGGATGCCGTCATTCTGTGCAGCGTGGAGTCCTGCGAGGCTGCCAGTACGGTGCGGTATTGCACCCCGCAGGGAAAATTCTATACATTGAGCGGAGATCTGGATCGCGACGGGGTGCTGGCGGAACTTTGCGCCCTCCTTGACTCCCTGTTTGCCAAAGGGAACCGGATCAATTTATAAAGATGGAAAACGGCGGGTAGTGTTCATGCCCATACCGGGAACGGAGAGGGGAAGACAACAGCGGCCTTCGGCTTGGCGGTGCGTGCCTTGTGCGCAGGGAAAAATGTCTATGGCGGACAATTCGTCAAATCGATGAAATCCAACGAAACGAAAATAGAACGGCTGTTCAACGGTTCGGACCCGACATTCGGCCGTATCCACACCGAACAGCCGGGCCGCGGATGCTTTGTCGAAAAAGACCCCGAGCCTGCCGATGCGGAGCCTGCGCGTCAGGGATGGGCGCGATGTACGGCTCTGCTACACAGCAGGGAATGCGATGTCGTGATTCTCGACGAGCTGACCATCGCCCTGCATTTCGGGCTGCTTCCTACATCTCTCGTCCTGAATGTCCTGCACTCCCGCTGTCCTTCCGTCGAGGTGATCATTACGGGACGGTATGCGCCCGGAAAATTGCTCGATGCAGCGGATCCGGTCACCGATACGGGCGAAATGAAGCGTCATTATACCCAAGGCCTCCTTTCGCGAATCGGGATTGACCGGTGAGATTATTCGAGACGACGGTAGTAATATAAATTCCGGTCGTCATCGGCCAATACCTCGGGATGCATGATTGCGATCAGGTCGTGCAGCACGACATCGGGCCGAACGACCGCCGACTCCCAATAATCGTTGCCTCCGGCGGCGTTCAGCCGTTTGTTGCAATTGTAAACGGCACCGTTTCTTACGCATCGGGTGTTTGCGAATTTCGGGAACTGCGATTTCAACTCCGCAAGCGATGCGGCGCTGCCCGGATTGAGCCACAAGTCAGCTGCAGAAGTCAGCATATAGGCTTCTTCAAGGTCGATAGGAAGTGAACGGTTCGAGGTGTTCCTCTTGTAAATATAATCCCCTCCGGCATCGGCAATCAGCCGGGCGACATAACTTTCGGTTGATGCCATGAACCACGAACCGGCATAAGGGCTATTGATCATCACCCTGGGATTGTCCGCAGCCCCCTCCGTGACCTTTTCTTTCAGCGTATGGTATCTTTGGGGAATTGGCGCGAAAAACGATTCGCCCATTTCGCGGCTGTCGGTAATTTCCGCCACGGCGACCAGCCATTCGGCCTTACCGAGCGGAGATTCTTCCAGATATTCGCCGACATAGCAGAACGGAATTCCCATTTCCGACAGTTTCGGTTCCATCCCGCTGGCGCCGCTGATGCCGAACAACAATACGAGATCGGGATTCAATGCCAGCAGTCGTTCATAATCGACGTTGCCGTCGAATCCGATATCGGCTACCGCATCGGAATGGGTCGTGACATATTCGTTGGTAATATAATCCTTGCCCGAAACTCCGACTACCCGGTCCGGTAAGTAAATACTTGATTATCAAATAGTTAAATTGATTACAATCGATTAATATGGCGCTCTTTACGGGCGCCTTTTTTGTTGCACAAGTATCGTTGATAATCGTTGCTAAGCCTTTTTACGCCATTTTTTGTACCTCCTGTGTACCTCACCACGAAAATCCGTGGATTATCGTTGGCAAGGTCGTGGAGAAAGTTGAATATGGTTGAATATAGTTTAAGATGGTGAAATAAAACTGGAGAAATCAAGGAGAAATAAACCCTAAAAATTCAAGTAAAATGGCAAAGAGCAACATTAGAATTAAAAAGATTTGTGAGTGGTGTGGTCAAGAATTCGTAGCCCAAAAAGTAACTACGAAATACTGCTCACACAGATGCGCGAATTTGGCTTATAAACAGGCCATACGAGCAAAACGGATTCAGCAGGAAGAGCAAAGGATTCAAATCGTTAAGACTGAAAAGCCTTTGATGGATATTAAAGACAAAGAATATTTGTCGATCGCTCAGGCTGCTACTTTGTTGGGGCTTTCACTGCAAGCTGTTTATAAAATGATTTATACTGGACATCTTGCTGCTTATAAGTTGAGCAGTAGGCTTTCATTTGTTCGGCAGAGCGATATAGAAGAGATGCTTAAAAGAAACCCATACAAGAAACGACAACCTAAAGACACTCTTCCTATCACAGACTTCTATACCACCAATGAGATTAAAGAGAAATTCGGTGTCAAAGATTCCTGGATATTTCATATAGCTAAAGAGCATAATATACCCCGGACATTTAACCGTGGGAAAACCTATTGGAGCAAAAAGCATATTGATGACTACTTTGCAAAGAAAGCTCCCGATCCTGAGATCAAGGAATGGTACAGCACGCAAGACATGCAGGAGAAGTTCGGCATGACACTAACGGCCATCTATTCTTTTGTATCAAAGAATGCCATTCCCAAAAAGAAAGTCGGAATCATGGTGTACTACTCCAAGAAGCATGTGGACATTGCCAAAGGTCTCATAGCTCCCGAAGAACCAAAATACTACACTATTGCCGAAGCGATGGAGCGATTCAATCTGACACGGGACCAGCTCTACCATTATGTGAAATACCATAATATCCCACGTATCAAGGTCGGTAAATATACCAAGATCCTGCGGGCAGAGCTGGACAAGTTCTTTGAGCCGCCAAAGATAGAATGAAGCAAAAGTTATTTTCCGGTGATAAATACCACCATTAGAACACCTATTTTATTTGCAACAAAAACAAGTATTAATCAAAAAACAATATAGCTATGACACTTACATGCACCAACGTAACTTTGAGACAAAAGCCATTGCGTAACGACCGCATATCTCTTTATCTGGATTATTATCCGGCCATCCGCAATCCTTACACGATGAAGATGAGCCGCCGGGAATTCCTCGGCATCTATATCTATGCCAAGCCAAAGAACGAGCAGCAAAGAATGTTCAATCAGGATATGCTGAACAAGGCAGAGGCAATCCGCTGTATCCGTGTTCAGGCACTTATCAATGAAGAATTCGGGTTCCTGGATAAGAACAAGCAAAAGGTAGATTTCCTCGCCTACTTCCGGACTAAGGCACGGGAAAAGTATGAGAAATGGGATTGCGTTTACAACCACTTCGAGAAATTTGTCGGTGGCAAATGCACCTTTGGTGACGTTACCGTAGAACTATGCGAGAAGTTCAGGGATTACCTGCTCAAATGCAAACAGATCAATCATCCCAATGCTTACATCTCACGAAATTCGGCAGCCGGCTATTATTCAACTTTCCGAGCCTTGTTGAAAATAGCCTATAAAGAGAAGATGCTGCGTGAGAACTTGAACGACTTTCTGGAAAAGATAGAATGGAAAGAGGTCAAGAAAGAGTATCTGACACTTGATGAAGTCAAGAAACTGGCCGCTACACCCTGCAAGATTCCAGTCTTGAAACAAGCCTCCCTATTCGCTTGCATGACCGGCCTCCGTATCAGTGATATTCTGAAGCTGGATTGGCGTGACTTTGAAGTCGGTCCGGATCAAGGCTATTACATCCGTATCTGCACCGAAAAGACAGAAACCGAGGCCACCCTCCCTATCAGTCAGGAAGCACTGGAGTTGTGTGGCGAATGGGGCACCGGAAAAGTCTTCAAAGGCTTAACCCGATCCATGACTCATCATCCTTTGAAACAGTGGATTGCCCAAGCCGGAATCAGAAAACACATAACCTTCCACTGCTTTAGGCACTCGTATGCGGTCATCCAAATCTCTTTAGGCACAGACATTTACACAGTATCTAAGATGCTGACGCATAAGAATGTCACCACTACTCAAATCTATGCTGATTTGGTTAATTCCAAGAAGAGAGAGACGGCGAATAAGATTTCACTGAAATAGTATAAAGCTCTGTAACGTAAGACGAGTCCGACATGTGGTTAAAACCTAGTTGGACTCTTCTTTTTTATTCTATTGTGGCATAGATGGTATAGAAATATGTACCATATCGAGGACAAATGCTGCCACTTTCTTGGATTTATAACATGGTATTTATGAAATGACATATATTTGCGCACAAACAATTAGCAAATATCACTATGAATCAGAAAAGTATAGAACATATAGCACTCTATTCCCTTGTCTTGGTAGGCACTCTTGTCGTTGGCGTTTTAGCTCGGCAGTTTGTTTTATCCAAAGGCGTTGACGATTTCAGTAGTAGTGTTGCATTTTTTGCAACAGTAATTGTCTTGATGGCGATTTATGCCAGTTTACAGACAACTTTTAATCAGTTTCTACTGCCACGCATAGAAACTTTTCTATTGCGTTTCTCTGCTTTTCAAACGATGAAAAATTACAATGATACCGTTTCTGAACCGGAAGCCTCTACAATCAAAGATTCAAATCAGGCTATTCCCAATATCATAGACCCTGCTTCTGCCGCTGAAGAAACAATCTCTGAACCTTCAGAATATGAAGTTATGCGAACCAACGCTATAGCAAAAAAGAATCGTGCTATTCAAACTAAATTGGAAAAGGTCATTAGCTATACGAAGCAAACAATGGTTACCTATATGAGTGAAGAAGATCTCAACCGTCTATGCACATACGTTGCAGAATATAGTACAGGCGATACCTTACAAAAGATATCGCCCGTAAAGGTTGATTCACAACTTAAAAGCATTGATATTATGCATTTTGGATGGAATATAGGCAAGGCTTTTGGCAGAAAGCGTATTCATACTGCAACCTTCATCAAGAATGTCTTTGCCCATACCCTTCGTGACTTGGAGATATCAACAATTGAGCGTAAAATGTCACATACAGAATCAGTATGTTGTATTAAATTAGATGTAAAAATAGTATAATTCAGATATTAATCTACTTCAATGTAATCTACTTTTTTTGAATAAGGAAGAGTTTGAAATATTACCACTGCATTATTGGGGGCAGGGTACAGCTTAACCACATTATTTTCAACTGCTGTTAAAAGCAAATCAAATGTTTTAATTGAGTAATCATCAGTATCTTCCCATTCTTCTCTACTCACAAGGAATAAGCCATCACCAATTATTCCATTCTCATAATCATTTTTACGACACACAAGGACAAACTCTTGTTCGTCAAACATTGGGATATATTTTGCATTAATCATAATTTATCCTTACTACTAGCTAAAAACATATAAATATCTTCTCTGAATTTTTCTAAAATAGGAACTTCCTTTGGCGAATAATCCCAATAAGGTTTTAATGTCTTATCTTTTTTAATATTCTCTAGTTGCTCATTTATTGTGATACATTCTTCTTCTGAATGCAAACCTGTGTATCCATCAAAATGACATATTACAGCATTCACATTGTGTTTTTTATATACAATAGAATAATTAGATCTCTTATTATCTAACACCGATGGGTAATGAACATTTAGAATACTTTCAATACCCCCAAAACAAGTAGTTTTTAATGTTAGATTAATTTCTGAGTTTTGAACTTGAAGCATTATATAATCATGATCGTTTTGATCATATAATTCTTCATATTGATAATGCTCAATAAAAACAGACTCCTTATCATATTCTTTATCCTTTATTTCCGTCGTAAATCGTTGAATCTTTTTTACGATTACCTCAGTAGCATATATCATACTCTATAAGAATTACATAAACGCGCTCTACATTTTCCACAATGCAAAAGTACTCAAAATCCTAAAAATCACTACCAATCACCACCAAAAGTTATCTCACAGTTATATTCCGGTGATGTTTTCCACCACCAAAACACCAATTTCCTTTGCCAGCGAACAATTAAAAACGAGTACGTATGGCAAACGAACAAATCACTTTTGATAAGCTGCCGCAGGCGGTAGGTTATCTCACAGAACAGATGGAACAAATCCGGCAAATGGTAGCGGCATTGCAACCGCAGGCTTCTTCCGACAAGCACCGTCTTATTGAAATTGACGAAGCCTGTAAAATTACACGAAAGGCAAAGCCTACCATTTACACGCTTGTGCGTAAAGGACTGATTCCAGTCTATAAAAAAGGTAAGAAACTCTATTTCTATGAAGATGAATTGCTGCAATGGATTGAGTCCGGGCGCAAGCAGATGCAGGCCATGTCGCTCCAGGAGCAGGCAGCAGAGATAGTACATGGAGTGAAGCGCAAACCAAAGGGAGGTTATAACTTTTGATTTGCACGGCTATGGAAACTTCCAAATTAACAGCAGAAGGTATCATCGGCGAGGCTGTGCGCATCGGAGCCAGGATGTCCGGTAGTGAGTTCCCGATAGAGGTCTTTCCTATCAGGATTCAGCGTATCATCAGCAGTTTGCACGATTGTCAGGGCTATCCCGTGGATTATGTTGCTGCGGCTATCCTTGCGGCCATTGCCGTGGGGATTGGCAACTCCCATCTGGTGCAGGTGAAGCGCAACTGGCTGGAAAGTCCCATTCTGTACATGGCACTGATTGGACGCCCCGGAGCCAATAAGAGCCATCCGCTGAGCTTCGCTTTCCAGCCGTTTATTGAACACGACTATTGTCAGAATCAGGAGTATCAGAAGTTGTATGCCGAGTATGAACGCACTATGTCCATGAGCAAAAAGGAACGCATGGAAGCCGGTTTGGATGAGTTTCCGCAGGCTCCCGTGCGCAAACGCTTTCTTGTTTCGGATATCACTCCCGAAGGATTGAGCCTGATACATGCTCAGAATCCCAGAGGACTCTGCCTTTGGTCGGACGAGCTATCTGCCTGGTTCAAGAACTTCAACCGCTATAATAACGGTTCGGAAGAACAGTTCTGGCTTTCGGTGTTCAATGCCAAGCCCACGATTTCCGACCGCAAGAGTACGCAAAGTTCCATTTTTATTAGACGTCCTTACATCTCCGTTATCGGTACCATCCAAAAGAAAATTCTGGGCGAACTGGTCAAGGGCGAGCGTTCGAGTAACGGTTTCATAGACCGTATTCTTTTCGTGATGCCTGAATCTGTCTTGAAAAGCAGATGGAACGACCGGGAAACTCCAGAAGAACTGGAAATCCAGTGGCAACAGATTATCGACAAGCTGATCGCACAGGATTGTCCGCATGACGAGAATAATGAGTTGCAGCCTCAATGCCTGCCATTCGATGAAGATGCCAAGCAACGACTTTACGGTTGGCAACATGAAAATGCCCGCCAATGTGATATGGAAACCAATGATGCGTTGGTAGGTATTTACTGCAAACTGGAAATCTATATTATCCGGTTTTGTCTGATTATACAGCTTGCCCGATGGACTTGCGGAGAGTGCGACAAGCATACGATTGACCTTGAAAGCGTGAACCGTGCCATCCTGCTGGCCGAGTATTTTCGGACAACAGCCGTAAAAGTGCAGACTGCCGTCAGTCAGGAACAGTTGAGCGAATTGCACCGCAACATCTACCTGAATCTGCCTCAGAGATTTACGACGGCAGAAGGTATCGGCATTGCTGAAAGCTACGGGATGAAGGAGCATGCTTTCAAGATGTTTCTAAAACGCCACATCGGAACATTATTCAGAAAAGAGAATCATGGAGAATACAGTAAATAAACCTGTTACTATGCACATTTTCGCAACCGAGGGGTTTGTGAAGTTGCGAAAATGTGCATAGTAACATCCAAACAGAAAGAAAAATGAACTACAGATTCACATTGGAACCATACAAAGGTGTCAGTACCCGGCATACATGTCCGAACTGCCATCGCAAAAGTTGTTTCGCCAAATACATCGACACGGAAAAGCAAATCAGCTTTCCAGATTATGTAGGGCGATGCAACCATGAACAGAAGTGCGGCTACAACTATACGCCCAAAATGTACTTTGACGAAAACCCGATTGCCAAAGAACGATTGAACGAAGAGTTTGTACCGATGTCAAAGCCTCGTATCAGTCTGCCTCCTGCACCATCCTTCATTGAGCCGGAAATCATGAGGCAGTCCCTGAAGCTGTATCACACGAACAAACTGTTTCAATTCCTGAGTTTCCATTTCGGACAGGAAGCTACCGAAGAGCTGATGTTGCGCTACCATGTAGGAACCTCGAAGCATTGGCCGGGAGCTACAGTCTTTTGGCAGGTCGATATTTCCGGACGGGTACGCACCGGAAAAGTGATGCTCTACAATCCTGAAAACGGAAGACGGATTAAAAAGCCGCACAACTACATCACGTGGGTACATTCCCTTTTGAAGAAAGAGAATTTCAACCTCCGGCAATGCCTTTTTGGTGAGCACCTTTTGTCCTCTGACCAGCAGCGTCCGGTTGCTCTTGTGGAGAGTGAGAAAAGCGCTTTGATATCCAGCTTCTATCTGCCGCAATACCTCTGGATTGCTTCGGGCGGAAAGAACGGAGCGTTCAATCGGGATGCCATGAGTGTATTGAGAAACCGACGTGTTCTGCTTTTTCCCGACCTGGGTGCGACCGACTATTGGAACAGTAAAATGGAGATGATTCGAAGCCTGGGAATAGAAGTTTCTCTCTTCGATTTTATGGAAAGAAACGCAACAAAAGAAGAACGTGATGCAGGTTATGACATTGCAGATTTTCTGCTGAGAGAAGAGACAAAGGAAGCTATTTTTAATCGTCTTATCACGTTGAATCCGGCCTTGAAAACGTTGGTCGAAACCTTCGATTTGCAGCTCGTCAATGTGGAGAAAGCACCGCTTTCAGCAACGGTTCAACATACTCGGAAAGGACTTTTCAAACGATGATTGTCAGATGTCTGATTCACTTCTTTTTCACTGGAGCAAGTTTATGCCGGTGTATTACATTTCCCGACCACTTGCTCACCTCAAAAGAAGGTGAGACGGCTCCCGATGGTCACAATTATTAATCTCAAAAGCAAATATTATGGACAAGAAAAATACAGTTACAATCCGTCTTACAGACGAACAGTTCGGCTGGCTCAGAGCACTCAGCCGACGCAGTAAACGCAGTCAAAGCGAAGTAGTGCGTTCACTCATCGAACACGGTACGGTGCGCGAACGGATTACGAGAGAAAATCTTGACATTATCCGAAAACTGATTGGAGAAAGCACAAATCTGAATCAGCTTGCCAGACGAGCCAATGCTTACGGTTTTTATCGTGTGGCTGATGAGTGCAGTACCGCCGTTCAACAGATTTCACAACTCATAAAACAGCTCAAAGATGATCGGTAAAATTGTCAAGGGCACATCGTTTTCCGGGTGCGTAAACTATGTGCTGAAAGAAGATAAATCGCGTCTGCTGAAAGCAGTTGGTGTCTACGGTTCACCTGAAGAAATAGCAGAACAATTCGAGTTGCAGACTTTACTGAACGACAAGGTCAAGAACACGGTCGGCCATATATCATTAAGCTTCTCCGCAGAAGACGGAGACCGCATCCGTGACGATGATGGACTGATGTTGAGGATCGCCCATGACTATATGAAGCTAATGGGAATCGAGAACACGCAGTTCATCATCGCTCGACATACCGACCGTGACCATCCACATTGTCATATCGTTTACAACCGGGTGGATAATAACGGCCATACCATCAGCGACAAGAACGACCGCTACCGGAACGAAAAGGTTTGCAAGATGCTGACAGCCCGTTACTGTTTGCATTTTGCTGAAGGAAAAGAGCATGTCAATTTTATGCGGTTACGTCGTCATGACAAGGTAAAGTATTTTATCTATCATGCCTTGAAACGAGAAGTTCCGAACGCCCGAAGCTGGAGTGAGCTGCGACTGGCCTTACGGAAGTACGGAATTGATACGCAATGGAAGCTAAGTCGCACGACCGGAGAGATGCAAGGTGTCAAGTTCACATGTGACCAACTGACCTTTAGCGGTTCCAAGATTGACCGCCAATTCAGTTTTCTGAACATTGATCAGGAACTGAGGTATAACGCTCTTTCTACTACCATAAACCAGCGTCATGTACAGGCAGAAACCATACGCGAGGAACCTCGGCATGAATATCAGCAGGAGAATCATTCCGGTATTAGTCTGGGGTTGTTCACTCCCTCTCCTACGGATTATGATACGGAGGAAGCAATACAGGCCAACCGACTTAAAAAGAAAAAAAAGAAACCGAAACGCAAGCGAGGTTTCAGTCTATAATCAATTTTTATTAACCATCAAAATTCAAATTATTATGAACTATTCCGATTTTATTTACGATTTCAATCTCTATTTGTGTGAAAGATTCGGTTACAGAAACTGTTGTTCCGTTATGCACAATGCCAACGGCATTTGTGTTTCTGTTCATGTAGGCGAAATGGATTTATATATCCGTTTCTGGGAATACAGTTGTGGTGTTGGCAGCATCCCCGACTGGAGCATTATCATTGTGCGCAGCAACTTCAAACGAAACCAGCAGGAAAATCTGAAAGACCTTGCCCGCTTCTTCAAGGAGTACGCCCCGCGCTATGGTTACAAATACCTCTGCACCGAAGATGATGACTACAAGTATTATCAAACTCTTGGTTTGAAACTTATCCATAGAGGATTTTTCGGACAATATAATTATGGGTTGCCGTTAAAGGAGCTAAAAATATAACTATTAAAAAATATTATTAGGAGAGTTTTTGAATCTCCTAATAATATTTTTTATGCAACAAATAGTATCTAAGCTAGACTATTTATTTCTCTGTAAATCATATAAAAAATCATATAGCGAGTTTGCTACGACCTTCGCTAAAGGAGTAGGAACGCCATTGCTAATAATTTTGAACTTTGCTGAAAGTCGTCCAGGACCAAAACAATATTTATCATCTACACCTTGTATTCTTAATGCTTCACGAACAGATAATCTCCTATTATTATATGGATGAAGAAAGATTTCATTATTACCAAAACATGTTGTTGGACTATAACGATAACGATGTAATCTTTTAAATGATCTGCGTTTTGTATCCCCTTCGTAAATTTCCTTTCTCTTTTCTGAATTTTTAATAAGTTCAAAATATTCTATTCCATTAGGCATATTTACCGCATTATCTAAACAGCTTTGGACACAGAGTTCGTATGGTATGCTTTCTGGCTTTATCACATTTATTGTGCCATAAGGAATCATTGAAGGCCAGTCATATTCTTTTTCTGCATTTGGAAATTTAGCTTTTGGCCAAGGAAAATCTATTGATGTTACATTATCAATAGATGGTGTACGTGTAACCAATGGAGTGAAGCAGTCTTTACGAATTCCAATTATGAACACCCTTTTTCTATATTGAGGTACTCCGTAATAAAGCGCATTCAATATTTGTCTATCAATATAATAATCATCACAAATACTATTTAACAATAAAGTATCTAGTATTCTTTTCTGCTCTTTGCGCATAAGTAATCCTACCACATTTTCCATAACAAAGAACGAAGGTTTCATCTTACGTATTCTATTATAGAAAACTTGTGTCATTTTCCCACGTTCACCATTAAAGCCTTTTCCATTTCCATTCATTGTAAAATCTTGACAAGGAGGTCCTCCAATTATACCCCATAAATTTGGAACACCATTGGGAAAAGCCATATCAATTATAGCTTTAGGAGATAAATCTGTTAAAGATTCAGTTGTACTAATTGGACAGAATCTTTCCTTATGAGCTTTTGCCCATGAAAATAAGCCTTCATCATGCAGTTGTGCAAACACTTTATCATATTCATTTGCAAATACGACATCAAACCCAGCACTTATAAAACCCATATCCATAAATCCCCCACCTGAAAAAAAAGAAATAATAGGTATTCTTTCTTTTTTTATATTTATTGTGTTATAATTCATAAACTAATGTATTTTCAGTTACTTTATAGGTGTAATTATTTGCTAATGAAGAAGTACGGATCACATTAATAAATACCAATTTTTTCCCAATATAACCATAATAATCATCAATTGGATACACACCAATTCCAGAAATATAATATGTGATATCCCCATTTTGTAAAATATACATATTTGAACTAGAGATCCTCTTAACATAACCACATATTGTTCTGTATATCAATTCGTCCGATTGAATCATATAATTACAAATATGCCTGCAAGAGCAATAGCCACACCTATCTTTATCCGGTTTTATTAAATCTTCAAATTGACGTGCATTTATTGCATTGTTTAATTTAACAATTCTTTCTGCAACGTCTTTTACAAGAGCTTTGCTTAATTCCTCATCATAAACTATATCAAAAAGCTGTCCTTCAATATCTATTAGTTTCAATGACCGTATATTTCCTAAGGACAGATGTACACACATAGCAGCATAAAGATGCAATTGAACAATATATTCCAACTTCAGATTACCATCTTCATCTACCACCCGACCAGACTTGTAATCGATAATATCGATATTTCCAGAATCAATTATCATCTTGTCTACAACTCCTGAGAGTCCTATATCCTCACAAACAATTGGCTTTTCCGAAACTATCTTGATATTTGTAGATTCTAATAAAAAATCTGTTTTTTTCTCGTGTATAGTAATTGCATATCTTATAGCTTTATTTCTTTTATCGTAATCATTAATTTTAGGATTTAATAAAGTAGGATAACTTTCAATTAGTTTTTTTTTCTGCTCATTAACAAGTTGCTCCCATATTTCCATCATTTCTCTTGGAGTAGATAATGTGCCTTTTGAGGCTAATTCATAAATTTTATGTATGATTGTTCCAAGAATCGTATTTTTGTGAGGAGGCAAAAAATAAGTATTATCACCTAATGTATATAATACCTTTTGAAGAAGAACCTGATATGCACATCCATTACAAATCCATGAGAAAGAGCTTGGAGACAAAGTCTTAATATGAACTTTGTCCCAAGTATCATCAATATGTGGTATCTTGATAAATCTCATATCAGATATTTTGTTGTATTTGAATATACTCGTAACAATTACTTATTCTCCGAAGCAAATTAAATGTGTCAATTGTTATAACATTTGAACTATCCCATTTTGCATTACAAATAAGAGATGCTTCAAAAACTGCATCAGCAAGTATTTGGGTCTCTGCAACACCCTCCCATAGCGGATGCGAAGCAAAAACTGGCTTCCTTTTCCCTTCTGTATCATACATATATGGTATCCCATTATTTGTTTTAGCTATTTGATATGGATTAGTACTATAAAATCCTTCATTTAGCGACTTCAATAATGTCTCTGCCAACTCAGACCAGCCCTTTAATTCTGGTGTATTGAATTTACCATCTGCACCTGCCTTATAATTATTATCACACATTACACGAAACAGAGCAATACCCAAACGCCAATCAAGTAAACCATGATAAGGCATGTTTTTATAAGATTTCAAACATTTATAACATGAAGAATCACATTCTTTAATATGTTCATCGCTTAACATCTGCTTAAAATACAAATCCATTCCATTCAGTATTCTGTCTCTATAATCAAGGAAATTCAAACAGAAATCAGCGACAAAACCTGAACCGTTTATCTTTTCATCAGCAAGACACACTTCACCCAAATTTCCTGTCTTTGAAAGAACCTCAACAACGTCTATTTCGGTTGGGTCTATATCAAGTTTTGATGCTATTGCTCTCTGGATGAGGAATGATAAAGTATAATATGCAGCTCTTACCCCTTGTGTTCTAAAATCCAATCTATTATTAACACAATGGAAAGGTTCAAGAATCAATCCTTCCACCCTATTTGCAGGAGACAATGTTATCACATTCGTTATTTTTTGTGCTGCCAAATGAATCGTTTCCAACCTATTACCCAATGGTGTAATATATGTTTTAACATCTTTGTCATCAGGAGGTAATAGCATTACATTGCCATTTAATATATTGGGACTATCCGTACCATTATAAATGGGATTTGCAATCCATTGTTTTGCCAAAGACCGAATCCTAGTTCCGTTCAAATTATAGCTTACACTACATTCACGACCTTCAATTTCCTTATCACTTATTCGCCACGTTTTACCGTTTCTAAATAACGAAAGAGAGACATTCATATCATCAAAGACTTTAACTATAGGACGTTCTGAATTCTCCATGCAAATACCATTACGCTTTACTATAATTTCAGAATCATCTTTTTGATCAAAACCTTTCGAAAGACTTGTAATAAATGATGCAGGTGTACAAATCGTTTTGGAAGTCATTGGTGACATGCAGTAATCGCAGACTACACCTTGAGTATTTGGATTACGATTGTCTGTTACAATACACTTACAGCTAGGATTGCTACATTCCCATAATGTCATCCTTAAAGGAAATATAGGAGCATTTGCATTACCTTTTGTCTTGATACACCCTTGACCATTGATTCCTATTCCATACACTATTGATGATTGAGAAAAACCAATAGATGTAAGAATATGTTTATCCTTTGTGATAGAAGCGCCAGGGGCAAAAGCTGTAATAGCTTGATCTATTGGACGTGAAACTGAAGCAATTTCTTCTTTTACCACATTTCCTTCAGTATATTGCAAACTATGATATAAGAGTCGATCTCGTGTCGGCATTCCATACATTGGCAATACACCACCTTCAGCCAAACATTCCGCAAGCATATCAGCAACAATAGATTGGTCTGTTACAGTTCGATCCATTTGCATTATCAAGCAATTTTTATTAGTAATATCAGATACATATTGAACTAACTTTGAAACAAGATTCTTGTCATTGGTTAACAAAGTGGCTATATGGTACAGCTTATCTAAATTTGTTGTATTACATAACCAACTTTGCACATAATCTTTTATGGCCCCTACATTATCTATCCATCCTTGCCGTGTACCAAATTCGCCATGAGTGTTGCCATCTAAGCGGACATTAGACTCATCGGAATAAGACTTGAACGCATAATACAACACTTCCTTTGCATATAACCTTTGCAGAATCTCTAACTGATTCATCGACAAAAAAGGAGTAGGAGGTTGATCACCAGTTATCTGATGAGGGTTTAGAAAATAATGTTCATCATGACTGCGACCTCGACATAGGGTCAAAATCATAGAGTAAGCCTGTCCTCGACGACCTCCTCGTCCTACTCTTTGTTGATAATTAAATCGCTGAGGAGGCATATTTGTTAACATAACACCCTGTAATGGACCGATATCAACCCCAACCTCCATGGTAGTGGTTACACTCAAGACATCAATAGAACGAACTTTTTCTATGTATTCTGCATGAGCAGAATTTTGATCGATTCTTACAATATCGCGAAATTCCATCTGACGTTCACTTTGATTATCGGTCTGCCCTGAAAGTTCCTCACTATGTAATCTACAAGCAGGACGATGTTTAACAATATTAATCATTAAGTCCGTTTGCCTGCGCAGTTCATCAATAGTAATGGTATGTATTTCATCCAAATGTTGAAAACAACCGGTACAAATTCCTGCCGATTTATTTAGATGTACACGACCACACTTAGGGCAAATATAACCAATTTCATTTGGCAAAACTCCACGAATCAATAATGCATGAGGTTGCAAAAACATTTGTTGATTGCCTGTTAAGGCAAGATAATCCAGAACAGCTTGCCCCAGTATGTTGGGAACCTTTGTTTGCCTTCCATTCTGTCTTACATATGGTATTCGATACTTATCACAACACGAATAAATATACCTTCTAATAGGAGATTTCGCTTTCAAATTTTGAAAATTCGCATCACTGTCTGTAGGAAATATATCATAAGGGTTATTTGTATATCGGTATGAATTACCAATTAATCGAATAACAGAATTGACTATTTCCATAAATACATCCGATGAAATATCAGCTAAACCTGAATTAGTAAGTATACCATGAATCCTATTTTCATCCCTTGGTACAGTAACCCATCCAATACCAGCACTTTCAGCATTATAATGCAAACGTCCGAATAGCACATGCATAACATTTTGAATAATGGCACTTCCAACTTTTCTATTAACATCTTGTTTCAACAATGGAGATGCATTGTTATCTATCTCATACCACATTACCGGACTAGCGGTCGGTGTTTCCTCAAAATGCTGATTCGCAGAGTTGCAACCAGCAGGATTTGTATATAATTCTCTAAAAGCTTTATAAATAGGCGAATCAATGCAATTATTCGTATTTATTAATTGTTCTACAGGAATAGTTTTTTCCAAAATGTTTTTTACCTCGGCAATCTCGTCGTCTATGGTATTAAGTGTACGTTGAGCACTACGTATCTCGCGTGATGTTGCATTAGGATTATCAAGTGTTGTTTTAGCCTCATTCTTATCAGTCAAAAGTTCATCAAGATAATTTCGTTTTGCTTCATAATCTATACTTGGATCAAGTGTACATTCTTCTACAATGATATCGCGCATTAAATCTGTATATTGATTACGCTCAATGCTATTAGCTACAACAGCAGCATCTTGACGACTATCAGCAAATGTCACAAGCTTACGATTATGTGCAGTAGGCAACTGGTAGAACAATTCGCGAGCATATAACTGAGTGACTTTATTGAAACCAGTTCGGAATCCTCTAAGAGGTGAGCGGAATGACCTTCCAAATCTGTCTGTAGCGCAATGTGGACAATGGCAAGGTAATGCAGGAGCTTTGATAGCTGCATCAATATTTTGTTCTCCATCCAAAGCTTCCACAGTATATAAAAAGCCTCTGATGCCGGAATGTTGTTCTCCATCTTGAGCGATAGTAACGTGTCCCGTTTTTTCATCCAAGAAAGCAAGTTGCCAGTGACAACTTAAGTTTTCTCGATTTTCATTAAAACTTATTTTATGTTGTAAACCGACACCGACTTCTTGTAACATTCTATCAACATCACGAATACTTGACGGTACTGGATAGAAAATTGCAAATTCGTGATAATTTCGTTTCTCTACCATAACCTGGCTCTGTCGCTCAGGTAAATCTTCTAGATTAGAACTAGTCGGCAATATATCTGTCTTCCACATACCTTGTTCTCTATAAGCATGTCGTTTGCCTCCATAAAACAATGTACCACATTGTTCGCAGTAAAGCAACTCCAACACACGCTTGTCTCCATCTATCTCATAAGAATGGGCATGAAGCTTACCTACCGGCCTCCCTTTCTCCTCATCATACTTCTCAAGCGTAGCCCATAATCCATCTATGTTTCGATAGAATAAATGGAAACGAAAACGCTGCATAGGTCCACAATCTACCTTATCAAATATATCATATAACCCCCGAATTATTACTAAACCTTCGGCGGCCTTCACAGATTCATCCTTCATATTACCAAAAAGATAGTCTACAAAATACCGTCCTAACGCATTTGCAGATTCTGGTTCACCTTTCCCTTTAGAAAATGGAATGGCCCTGTTATGCCCCAGTTCTTTTAAATCAAAGGTGTCTGACAAACGTTTAGCTATGGACAATTCATCGGATGCAAAGACATGGAGCAACTGTGCCAATCCATCAGTATCAGGCAATTCACAATGTGCATAGGTTGCTAATGATAAAGCTACGTTAGAACAAACCTCATCTACACGATTTTTAATTTCAGCCTTAGTCTGATACTCTTCAAAACACGAGGGGTTCTCGTAAAACAAATCATAAATTCTAACAAATGGCTCTGTTGGAAGAACACTGTTATAACTTTGTACAGTTTGCATATAATGCCCTTCAACAACATTATCTGCAGTAAACTCGGTTCCAAAGAAGTCCTTTAAAAATTTCAAACTTTCATTTCTCTTTGTGCCAGTGACTTCAAGAGATGCTGAAGACGCAAGAATTCTTAACTGAGGGCTATCTGGTGATAGACCGAGTCGATTAAGCAACAAGCGAATAAGATAGGCGGTTTCTGTACCTGAAGTACCACGATTTAAATGCAACTCATCAATAACAAGATGAAAAATATGTGATGAACTTTTTGCCAACCACTGTCGAGTCTTTTCTATAATTGGATTGTCCACCTCTCGCATCAACATCATTGCCAACATAGAATAATTGGTAATCAGAATATCGGGAGGTGTCTGTTGCATGTCGAATCGTGAACGCATTTCTGATGAAGCAATGCCATCCTTGCCACATATCATTTGTGAAATGGTGCGTCTTACCTCATATTTCTTTTTATTTTTTCTTTGTTGTTCTTCAGATAAATTAGAATCAAGAAGTTTTAATGTATCGTCTGTCATTTTGTCTAATGCATTCATAGAAGACAACAAACTTTGATAGATTCGACGATTCCTATCTGTTTCTCCAAACTTTGGATAACCAGGCGTTGGCGTAGCACCATTATAACGTCCAAAAAAGATGCGATTTCCGTGCAAACGCTCTGTCATCCACCTTTGTACTTCATCATTATCCAAAGCATCACGCAGACGAGTCATTTGATCTTCTACCAATGCATTCATAGGATATATTATAAGGGCTCTGACAGCCGCATCTCGTTTTTCATTAGGACGCTGCATAGCAGAAGATGCTAAATATCCGGGAGTTCCTTGTTCTGCTCCTTGCGGGAATTCAAATATATCCTGCATAAGCAACGGATTGCCATCATTCGCATTCCACCATCGGTTTGGAGTATATGCAACAGGCTGTTTCCATTCATTCTCCGCTTCTTGAATAATGCTCGCAAGCATAGGTAGTAAGAACGATTCTGTTTTACCGGAACCGGTACCAGAGGTGATAACACAATTTTTTCCTTCCAATGCTTTACGCAACATTTCTGCTTGATGCTGATATATCGGGTAATCCCCTTTTATTAATCCTTTAAGAATAAATTCCTTAAATATAGAAGATGACTCTTGATTCATCGTTGGGAGATCCTGCTTTCTTAACGATGAAATACGCAGCTTTTCACCATTATCCAATTCAACATTCTTATAAGCAGGTAATGGTTCTATCCAAGGCTCACGAGCCGCAACTTGATCTGTTCGTAATAACTCTTCACGTTCTTCTTCAATACTTTTATATCGTGTTCCAAATGCGGTCTTTACATAAAGGATAAAATTATCCTTTATCTCCTTATACGCATATATTGGATCAATAAGATATTTTGCCATAATACATCATAATTTAAATTTGTCCTAATTTTTTTAAGATTGTATCCGGACTACTTGCACTTGCATCTGTACAAGGATTTACGCCAATATTATAAGCCCGACTACCCAAAGTTGACTCAGGAGTTTGTCCTGTCAACATTGTCAATGCTCTAGCATAAAGTAAAGGTAATCTTAACTGTTGAGGCATACTAATTTGTGCCCGTTCTTTATCATAAATAAGAACTTTCGCATCTGCATACCTCATTCCGATAAAATGTCCCCAGTATTTATCAACTTCTTTCATTTGCCCATCATGAATCAATACAGAAACTTCATCTTTAGTACCCGGAAAGAAAATTACAAAATCCTTATTTTTGTCAAAGTTTCTTTTATCTATCTCCGCATTAGACAGATACCTACCCAATTTCAATTTTTCAGGATACAATTCAGCCATTCTTTTATAATCTATTGCACGAAAGCTTTTAACCATAAACAAATCTCTTTCTACACCATTAGAAGTTATTTCTTCAATATACTCTTCAACTGAGGGCAATGTTTCAAGCAATGCATTAGAATAGATATTATCTTGATACTTAAGATTTAACTTCTCTGCTAACTTTTTAAACGAATCTCTTTCCTCCGCATAAAGATAAATGGTTTGAGGCATCAAACTATTGTCCTCACATTTTATTTCTAATTCATATTGATATTGTAATTGATACCTTTCTATCTCTTTAATAAGGGATATGGTTCTACCACCAGACAACAGGCATTTATATTTCCTTTCAATACATTTGCGACGTACAATATTCCTTCCATCTGCGCCTGGCAAAATCTCTCTCTTATATTCTGGGACAAGTAATATTAAAGTAGGGTGATTTGCCGTTATACACAATCCATTTTCTGTATATGCATAATTTATATATCCCATTCGGAAATAATCTGCAAGCAAATTTTTTAGTGCAAATCTATCAGGTTGAGATTCTTTCCCTTTATCTTCCAATTCTGAAACAATACGGTCCCGAATGGATTTAATCCATTTCATATTCATCAGCCAACTATCTGTTTGATAAGAAGCCGATGTAATTGCATAGAGAAGATAATCTGTTTCTTTATATGTATTATTTACAATAGTCTTTATCGGAGCATCTTCCATTTGCTCCTTTAACAAAGACCAGTTAATCAAATTCTTATTAGCAACTTCATCAGGGAGTGTTAGTCCCAATGAAAATAGTTTTCCATTTGTTTTGCCCCATTTATCCAATTTTACTTCTTTAAAACTTTTCGGAAGAATAAAATCTGAAAATTTATATGTATGTCCATAAGGTATACGACTTTCATTACAATATAGTACAAACTCTGTATTTATACTTACAGATAATATCCAGACACTTTTCTTCTGATCATAAATCAACTCTTGTGAGTACCTATTTTCACTATTCACAGAAACTGCATATATTTTATCTTTTGCTACATCAACACCTGAAATTTCAAAATGTGCAGGGAATAAATTAGATAATAATATAACCTCCTGATTTTCTGCCGTCTTTACTTCGATATTATTCACGGATTTGCATTTCAAATCTGAATTAAAACGCAAATTATTACGCTGTGGCATTTCCATAATAGCGCAATTTATCCTATACAGACAATAGTTACCGCCTAATATACAATCAGAAACAAATTCAGCGGAATTTCCTTTGAGCCATTCCGTAAATAATTCTATTACATCTTTTCTTACAACAATAAAGTAAAACTTACCCTTGATAAATTCATTCGTTGCAATATATTTATTTTGATAGACTCTGAGAAGATAGTAATCAGAAACAACGAATCGACCTTTAATTGTTTCTAAATTCTCTTCATGTATCTCATATACACCATTTCTATCCTTAAAAATTCTATTGACTATATTATTTTCAATATAAAATGGACGATTAGCATATCCATCACTTTTGATATAAATTAAAGGTAAATCTACTTCTGAATTATCCGCAATAAAATGCATATCATCCATATCATCAATATCAGGACAATATAGATGAAATCCAAATTTTACTACTCGAGAATTTACATCAAAATCCATCATTAATAATAGAGGATAATACGTGTTATCTGATTTAATCTTTATTCTTCCCGTATTGGGATCCCTCTCTTTTATTTTCGTTGTACCATCCCAATGATCGTATTCTTTACGTAGAACAGATATAAGATACTCTTTGAACTCTTTACCTACTAGCTGATTATATCTTCCAATTGATAATCCAATGTATTGATAATTCGTACGAAAGGCTGATAACAATCTATCATTTTCAATGTTAACTTTAGGGGCAAGACCTCCTTTTTCAAATATGATACAAAATTTTTGAAGGTGAGACGGTGATAGCAGACTCTCTTTCATCAGGGACCGTACATAATGTCTCCTTCCATTACCCGAAACAACTTGGCTTGATTTAAAAGCTAGAGATTCTGACTCAGCCCACTTATTAATGCAATTCCAAATTTCATCTAAAGCAATATCTTGCAAAAGATTCCCATCATTATTTGCTTTTTTATTTATGAACCCATTACTAAATAGAAATGGTAAAAGATGGCCATAATAATCATTCCCATGCAATTCAAGCGCATCGTTTTCACAAATTGGCATAATTAAAATAGCAATAATAGGAAGAAGATATTTATAATTATGTTCTTCCTTTGCCATATGTTTAAGAGCTAATAGTTTTTCTTTAAAATCCTCTATACTAGGGCACCTATCTTTTATATTAATCCAAAATTTACAAACAAAATCCCTTTTGATAAAATCGTCCTTAAATTCAGAGGCATATCGACCTTTTGCAATCTCCACATTTTCTTCTTTTGCAAAATCAACAAGATCTTGCAAAGTAATATGAAGTACAACTCTAGCATCTGAGTGTCTTTCAAAATAATATTTGTATATAAGTTCACTCCAAGCTGTATAATTCATACTCTCGATATTATTAATACCCTAAATAAAATTTTGAATACTCTTAAAAATATTTTATTTCATTTTTACCTAATTCAACTTTTGCAGCACCAGCTAGCAAAGCCACGAAGGGATTCGTAACTCATCTCTCCAATCAACCTTGGTGCTTTCAGCCAATCAAAATCTGCAAATACATAAACTCTTTTCATACCTTATTCTTTTTTGGATGCTCTTTCTCGTTTCTTAAGACTCAAATCCTGCAAGGCCTTCCCCATTGTATCTTCTTTTGCAAGCAGAAGGATATCATCATCTAGTTGAAGCGCATAAAGCACCCTGAGATAAATACCTATTGCCACTGTCGGTACACCTTTCTCTATACGTGAAACCGTAAGAGGTGAACAGGTGGCACGTTCGGCAACTTGGGCAATACTGAGATTTCTGCGTAATCTGGCCAGCCTGATCTGTTCTCCTACTATCTGCATCTTCTGCTCCAGCTTTCTTGGCAACTTGGTACCCATTGTACTTTTTGTCATAGCTCAATATATCATATAATATGCAAATATAGTAGTTTTACTTTATTTTATGATGTGTTACGGAGATAAATTTTTGAATTTATTCCTGTTGAAATCTGCTTTGGTCATATTATTGGGCGTTGGAGATATTAAATGCTATTATATTATTCATAAGGCTGATATTTTACAGATAACAAACAATATATTATTTATAGAAAGAAAGCAATAATTTGAACAGAAAAAGAAATAATACTTCCTTTTCTGTACAGAATATTACTACTTAGGTAATCTTGAAAAATAGCGACCGCTGTCACATAGGTCTGTTGTTTGTAACAATCACCGAAACACTGACCACACACAGCAATTGAACTATTTCAAAGCTCTTATTGCCGGCGAAAAGGCCATCAGCTCGACCGAAGTGATGCATCGCTATCAAATCTCTTCAACAACCTCAATATCCCGTTCAAAGGCTGCCCTTATCAAGAATGATATATTGGATAATA
>ENA-OZFE01000264-OZFE01000264.1-human-gut-metagenome-genome-assembly--contig:-NODE-264-length-22983-cov-11.959525_pt1 | contig 22983 bp, 18 predicted proteins | sample MGYA00245077_ERZ653627 | MGnify/ENA primary metagenome ERZ653627 (study PRJEB26926, sample SAMN06165121) | human gut metagenome | biome: ENVO:00009003; feature: ENVO:2100002; material: ENVO:00002003...
ACATGCTGGAGCTGGTGCATCTGGAGGATAAGGCCGATGTCTACCCGGAGTTCCTCTCCGGCGGTGAGCAGCAGCGTGTGGCCGTGGCCCGCGCCCTGGCCCACGCCCCCAAGCTGGTCATTGCAGACGAGCCCACTGGCAACATCGACCCCGAGCTGAGCCTTGAGATGATGGAGCTGCTGGAGCGGGTAAGCGAAATGGGCATTACCGTCCTCGTTGTTACCCATGAGCACGAGCTCGTGCACCGCTTCCATCAGCGTGTCGTCACCCTGAAAGAGGGCCGCATCATCTCGGATGTTCCCGCGGATAAAAAGGAGGTGCTGGTATGAAGCCCTCGACTTTCGCGTTCCTTACCAAGCGCGGCGTGCGCAACCTGGGCAAGCACTGGGCCATGACCATTGCCTGCATCGCCTCCCTGAGCGTCTGTATGACCCTGAACACCTTTGCCACGCTGGCGGAAGTCAATGTGGACAGCATGGTGAACTATCTGGGCCAGCAGAACGAGATGGTGGTCTACGTGGACCCCGAAGCCGACGATGCCACCATCCAGTCGGTAGGGGAGCGCATCACTGCCACCCCGGGCGTGAGCCGGGTGCAGTACATGTCCAAGGAGGATGTGCTCAACCAGTACCGTGGGTACATGGCGGATTACGCCGTCCTGCTGGACGAATTTGAGAATGATAACCCCTTCAAGGCCAACTACCGTGTCTCTCTGGCAGACCTGAGCCAGATGCAGGCCATGAGCCAGAACTTCCAGAGTATTCCGGGCGTGTATAGCGTTACCGCCCCCATTGAGATGACCCAGACCTTTGTGGAGGTCCAGCGGGCCGTGACCAAGGTGGGCCAGATCGTGATCCTGGTGTTGATGGCGGTCAGCATCATCACGGTGGGCAGCACCATCCGCCTGAGCGTTTTTGCCCGCCGCCGTGAGATCGAGATCATGAAGTATGTGGGCGCGACCAACCACCTTGTCACCCTGCCCTTTTTTGTGGAGGGCCTGACCATGGGCCTGATCTCCGGTGCCATCACCTCGGTAGCCGGTATCTTCGGCTATGCCTACATCGTGCAGGCCTCCAGCACGCTGGGCGGGTTGTGGCAGCTGCTCATGGGCACCGCCATGGTGCCTGTGGATGCCGTCTGGCCCACCATCCTGACGTACAGTCTGGCCGGTGGTGCGCTGGTGGGTGCGCTGGGCAGCATGTTCTCCATCCGCAAGCATCTGAATGTGTAAGCGAAAGGAGCCTTCTCTGTGAAACAAGCAAAACACTCTGCGGGCTTCCGCCTGCACCTCATGTATACCCCCACCCACGCAAAGCCCGCCCCCGGGCACAGCCGGGCCATGCGCGCCGCCAGCCTGTTTCTGGCAGCGGCCTGCCTGCTGCTGAGCGTTTCGGTCTACCCGGCCACGGCGGCTACCAGCATGTCCAGCCTGCAAAACAAGCTGGATAAGCTCTCCCAGTCCATTGTACAGCACAAAAAGGAACTGTCCAATGCAAAAAAGAAGGAGCAGGCCGCCAAGGCGCTGGAATCGGAGCTGAAGGAAAAGGTCACGGTGGTCCAGAGCCAGATCAGCGTGCTGAAGGGCCAGATCGCCGAGGTGCAGAACAGCATCGGCCTGAAGGAACAGGAGATCGCCGCCAAGGAGCAGCAGATCACCGAAAAAGAAGCGGAGATCGCCGACCAGTGGGGGGATTTCAAGCAGCACATGGCCGCCATGCAGGAGCTGCGGGACGGCGGCAGCGTTGCCATGCTGTCTGCGGTGAACGACCTGTATGAGCTGCTGACCTTCAACGAGGTCATGCAGGACATCTCCATCAAGGACACCGAGATCCTGGACAACATGAAGAACGCCAAGGAAGCGCTGGAAAGCGATAAGCTGACGCTGGAATCCCAGCGCAGCGAGCTGCAAAGCAAAAAGGCAGATCTGGATGCCCAGAACAGCCAGATGCGTGCCAAGCAGAACGAGCTCAACTCCAGCGTGGCCGCCGCCCAGATGAGCGCTGCCGAGGCGCAGCAGGCCCAGAAGGACGCGCAGGCCGCCATTGAATCGGACGAGATGAACTATGAGGCCGTCAAGAAGCAGATCCAGAAGATGATCGCTGCGGCCGCTGCCTCCAAGCCCACCCTGAGCTTTACCGGCTTCATCTGCCCGCTCAAGAGCTATAGCCGCATTTCCAGTGAGTACGGCTGGCGCAAGAACCCCGTTACGGGGGTCAACAAGCTCCACGCCGGTACCGACTTTGCCGCCCCGGGCGGCACGCCCATCTATGCAGCCGCCAGCGGCTATGTGCAGGTGGCGGGCTGGTCCAGCGGCGGCTACGGCAACTATGTCATCATCTACCACGGCAAAATGTCCGATGGCAACCAGTACAGCACCCTGTACGGCCACATGCGGTCGGTCGCCACCTCGGCGGGCAAGTATGTCCAGCAGGGCGAGGTCATCGGCTATGTGGGCAGCACGGGCAACTCTACCGGCAACCACCTCCATCTGGAGGTCTGGAAGGGCGGCTCCAAGGCCAATGCCGTCAACCCCCGTGGTTATATCCCCATGAAATAATCTGCATTGTATCAAAGGAGGCCGTCAGGGCTTATGAAGGAAGAAAAACGCAAGCGCATCCTGCGCGTGGGCTGTCTGATCCTGGCAGGGATCTTTGCACTTTCCATGCTGGGCAGCGTGGTTATGATGCTGCTGGTCTGACAGAGGAGGGAAAAAGATGAACCGTAAGATATCGGTCGGCATGGCGGTCAGCATCGTCATCCTGGCCATGACCGTTACCTTTTCCATTACCATGCTGGTGGCGATGCGCCTGTTTGACAGCACCGTTTCCAGCGTGAAGGAAAAGGAAAGCATGTACAACAAGATCGCTGAGGTGGACCGCTATGTCCGCAGCAACGATTACTATCCCATCGACGAGACCACCCTCTACGACCGCCTGACGGCTGGCTACCTGCTGGGCACCGGCGACAAGTACGCCCGCTATTTCAGCGCTACCGCCTATACGGAGCTGATGAACACCCAGAACGGCACCCTGATCGGCATCGGCGTGGAGCTGGCTGTGGATCAGTCCGGCTATGCCAAGGTCATCAAGGTCTACGATGAATCCCCCGCCAAGGAGGCTGGCATTCAGGTCGGCAACTACATCACCGCTGTGGACGGCACCGATGTCAAGAGCATGAGCAGCGTGGATGCCATCCAGACCCGCCTGCGCGGCGAGAGCGGCACCACCGTCAATGTGACCTGGCTGGACAGCGAGGCCGCCGAGCACACCGCTGACCTGACCCACTCCGGCTACAGCTCCACCACCGTGGATTACCAGATGGTGCAGGGCAATGTGGGCTACATCCGGATCCGTCAGTTTGATTCTACCACCCCCAGCGAGCTGGATTACGCCATCCGCAGCCTGAGCGCCAACGGCGCGGGCAGCCTGGTGTTTGATCTGCGCGATAACGGCGGCGGCCTGCTGGACGATGCCATTCAGTGCATCGACCTGATCGCCCCGGAGGGCACGCTGGCCTTTGCTGAGGACAAAAACGGCACCCAGACCCTGCTGGGCACCAGCACCAGCGAATCCCAGATCGGCCTGCCCGTTGTCTGCCTGGTCAACGGAAGCACCGCCAGCGCTGCGGAGCTCTTTGCCAGCAGCCTGCGCACCCTGAATGGTGCCCGCCTGGTGGGCACCACCACGCAGGGCAAGGGCACCATCCAGAGCAGCCCCCAGCGCCTGTCCGATGGCAGTGCCGTGGTGGTCACCGTGGCTAAGCTGGTCTGCGGCGATGGCAGCTGCTTTGACGGCACCGGCCTGACCGTGGATGTGGAGCGTCCCCTGACTGCGGACGAGCAGACCGCATACTATGATTACACTGTGGAGAACGATCCCCAGATCCAGCGTGCCGTGAGCACTGCCCAGCAGATGAGCGGCACCACTACCGTGAGCGGTGTCAACGAAGCGGCTTCCAGTGAGGCTGCCGACAGTGCCGCCGCCGAGAGCGTAGCGGAAGGAGACGCTGAGGCTGCATCTGCCGAGAGCACTCCGGCAGAGACTGCGCCCGCCGAAAGTGAAGCAGCAGGGGAGAGCACTGCATCCAGTAGTCAAGAATAAGAGAACAACCCTCTCCGTCAGCGCTGACGCGCTGCCACCTCTCCCGAAGGGCGAGGTCTTGGCAATTCATGCAAAGTTTGCGGTTTTGTCAAAAGCGCCCCCTTTGGGGGGGAGCTGGCGAGCGAAGCGAGACTGAGAGGGTTATTTTGGAAAAGAAAGGATAGAGCCATGCCCGAACTGACCGACCTGTCTTATGTGCGCGCCCTGTGCGAAAAATATGATTTTGCCCTCTCCAAGGGCTTTGGCCAGAACTTCATCGTCAACCCCGGCCTGCCCCCCAAGATCGTGGATGCCAGCGGCGTGGATAAGCGCTACGGCGTGCTCGAGATCGGCCCCGGCATCGGCGTGCTGACCCGGGAGCTGGCAAAGCGGGCGGCAAAGGTGGTCTCCATCGAGGTGGACGAGCGCCTGCCGCCCCTGCTGGCCGAGACCATGGCCGGTGTGGACAATTTCAAGCTGGTGCTGCAGGATGTGCTCAAGGTGGATCTGAAAGCCCTGATCGCGCAGGAGTTCCCCGGGATGCCGGTGGCAGTCTGCGCCAACCTGCCCTACTATATCACAAGCCCTATTGTGATGAAGCTGCTGGGTGACCGCCTGCCCATCGAGAGCCTGACTGTGATGGTGCAGAAGGAAGCAGCCGATCGTCTGGCTGCCGCCCCGGGCACCCGGGCCTCCAGCGCCATCAGCTGTGCGGTGAGTTATTACGCGACCTCTAAGATGATGTTCACCGCCGCCCCGGGCAGCTTTTACCCGGCCCCCAAGGTGACCAGCGCTGTGGTGCGGATGGAGATCCGCGCCACCCCCGCCGTGCAGGTGGAGGACGAGGAGGGCTACTTTGCCCTTGTGCGCGCGGCCTTTGGCCAGCGGCGCAAGACTGCCGCCAATGCCATTGCCAGCGGCCTGGGGATGCCCAAGGATGCCGTGACCGCTGCCATTGAAGCCGCCGGTTTCGATGCCCGCATCCGTCCCGAGGCCCTGACGCTGGAGGATTTTGCAAAGATCCAGAACGCACTGGCACGGTGACTTGTTTTAATAATTCGGTTTTCCAAAAGCAGGAGCTCTTCGCAAAGCGTGGAGCGCCTGCTCTTTTAGAATATAAAGCAAAAATACAGTGTCTTTTTGACGAGAACAATTCCGGTTGTTTCGTCTGTGGCATTGTTTGTTAAATTTCCTGCACGCTTTACCATGTAAAAGCAAATATATTTCATCGTTTTTGCACGGCAGACTTTGCTTTTTGAAGAAAAAGCTGTGTGTGTTCCATTGACATCTTTTTATTTCAATGGTACAATATATGACGTGTTAAGGTTTTGCGGGAGGAGCACAGGTGCAGACAGAGGGGTCTGTTTCTGCGCTCTTTTGTATTCCCTGGCAATACAGGATTCAAAAAACCTCCGCAGAATAGTGGGAAAACAGCAGGACATCCCGCCCTGCACCATGCACTGAAGCACGGAATTATTATAGGGAGGAAAACACAATGAACAACAACTACGAGTCTCATGCAATCAGCCGCCGCAGCTTTCTGAAGGCTTCCGGTGTCGTTGGTGCCGCCGGCATTCTGGCCGCCTGCGGCGGCAACTCTGGCAGCAGCTCCACCGCCGCTTCCTCTGGTGCTACCAGCGCTCCCAACACCACCGGCGCTACCCCGCTGAAGGAGTTCATCTCCTGGGAGAGCACCAACCGTGAGCTGGAGAGCTGGAACATGCTGTACAGCCAGATGGCTTCCGACATGAATGTCACCACCAACCTGTGGGAAGGCCTGCTGAGCTTTGACTGCTACGGCAAGGCTGTGCCTTCCGTGGCCAAGGAGTGGAGCCACAATGAGGACTCTTCCGTTTGGACCTTCAACCTCCGCGACGATGTGGACTGGGTGGATGTGAACGGCGAGGTCAAGGCTCACCTGACCAGCAAGGACTTCCTCGTGGGTCTGGAGTGGGTGCTGAACGCAGCCAAGAACCAGGCCAACAACACCTCCATGCCCAACGAGACCCTGACCGGTGCTGCTGATTACTATCAGAAGACCAGCGATATGGGCGATGCTGCTGCCGACCTGACCTACCAGGATATGCTGGACGCAGGCGTGGGCGTTGAGGCTCCGGACGACTACACCCTGGTCTTCACCTGCAAGGATCCCTGCCCCTACTTCGATACCGTTGCTGCCTACACCAGCTTCTACCCCGTCTCTGAGGATCTGATCAACGAGCTGGGCATTGAGGGCTTCCGTGCCTGCGATTACACCAACATGTGGTACAATGGTCCCTATGTGGTGGAGGAGTTCATCAGCCAGAACACCAAGAGCTACATCCCCAACCCCAACTACTATGCAGCTGACGAGGTGTCCCGCTTCGACCGCTTCACCGTCACCATGATCAGCGACGGCACCGTCACCTTCCAGCTGTACCAGAACCGTGAGCTGGACGAGATGGATGTGGGCGAGAGCACCCTGACCACCATCCAGGCTGATCCCAACAGCGAGTACAATGCTCAGCTGTGTGAGAAGCGTCCCAAGAAGTTCAGCTACCAGATGCACTTCAACTACCAGAAGAACAACGAGGACGGCACCCCCGACGACAACTGGAACAAGGCTATCGCCAACACCGCTTTCCGTCAGTGCTTCTACAAGGGCCTGAATCTGACCAACTGGTATGCACGTACCAACAAGATCAACCCCCTGAAGTGCGAGAACGACTGCTACACCATGCCCGGTGTCTGCTACAACACCCAGGGCCAGGAGTACTCCACCCTGGTTGCCAAGGAGATGGGTTTCGACGGCGAGGCTTACGACGGCAAGACCATGATCCGCCTGCGCGCCAACAACGGCGACATTGCTGACCTGAAGAAGCAGGCCATGGACGAGCTGAGCGCCATCGGTGTCACCTTCCCCGTCCACGCTGCTTACTACATCATCGCCGGTTCCACCTCCGCTCTGGACAACACAACCGTGCTGAAGCAGTGCTTCACCGACAGCTTCGGCGATGACTTCATTGTGCTGGACATCAAGACCTACGTTTCTTCCCTCACCCAGGAAGTCCGTAATCCTCAGCTGCAGAGCTTCGTCATCAACGGCTGGGGCGCTGACTACGGCGATCCCGTCAACTTCGTTGGTCAGGAGATCCTGCACGACGACAACGCCTACTACAGCTGGTACTACTCCAACATCGCCAAGATCGTGGAGGCCGGCCCCGCTGACTGGCAGAAGGATCTGGTGGCCTGCTACGAGGAGTTCACCGATCTGGTCAACACCGCAAAGGCCATCGTTGATGATACCGATGCCCGCTACGCTGCCTTCGCAAAGGCTGAGGCCAGCATGCTGAACAACGTTCTGGCCTGCCCCTGCTACTTCGATGTTTCCTGGACTCTGACCCACGCCAACGAGTACAGCAAGATCAACGCTATGTATGGTCCCTGCAACTACAAGGCTGTGAACTGGGAGACCAGCGAAGAGGCTTACACCACCGAGCAGTACGAGGAGTTCGCCGCTGCATTCGACGCAGCCACCAAGGCTTAAGTTCCCCGTTTCCCCGCCCGAAAGGGCAAGAATAAAAGTTAAGGGTTCGATAACATGTTAAAATACACGGTTAAGCGGCTGCTCCAGTCGCTTGTCACAATCTTTCTGATCGCAACAGCAGTTTTCCTGATGATGCGCTGCCTGCCGACGGACTACTACTTCACTGAGGAACAGCTCATGAAGTTTACCGATCAGCAGAAGACCGCCGCTCTGGAAGCAGCTGGCCTGACCGATCCCATCCCCACCCAGCTGGTCAAGTTCTACAACAGCCTGCTGCATCTGGACTTCGGCACTTCCCGCCGCATCCAGAACGGTGCCCCGGTGGTCAAGGTCATTGGTAAAAAGTTTGGTATCTCCATGCGTCTGGGTCTCATCGCCTCCGGCATCTCTCTGGTGGTCGGTGTGCTGATGGGCATCCTGCAGGCGGCATTCAAGGACAAGGTATTCGACTGGATCGGCACGGCCTACACCGTGTTCGTCAACGCGGTCCCGTCGCTGGTGTCGTATTCTCTGGTGCTGGTCTTTGGTTCCAAGTACCTGGGATTCCCCACGCTGTATTCCACCCGCAATGTGAGTGCTTCCAGCGTGCTGCCCATCACCTGCCTTTCACTGGCATCCATTGCAGGCTATGCCCTGTGGACCCGCCGCTACATGGTGGATGAGCTGACCCGCGACTATATCAAGCTGGCCCGTGTCAAGGGCCTGAGCTCCCGCGAGATCATGTTTAAGCATGTTCTGCGCAACGCCATGGTTCCCATGGTGCAGTATATCCCCCAGTCCATCCTGCTGACGGTGGGCGGCTCCCTGCTGATGGAACGGTTCTTCTCCGTTCCCGGCATGGGCCCCCTGCTGACGGATGCCATCCAGCGCTATGACCTGAACGTTGTGCAGACGCTGGTCATCCTGTATGCCGTTCTGGGCATCGTGGGCGTGTTCCTGGGCGATGTGCTGATGATGGTGGTTGACCCCCGTATTACTCTGACCGGAAAGGAGGAGGCTCGCTGATGGCTAAGGCATCGGATTTTGAGGGCAAGAAGCCCGAAGAACTGTTCTACTTTGTGGATTATTCCCCGGAAGAAGCTGAGCGCATCGGCTACTCCAACTATTCCTACTGGGGTTCTGTCATCCAGAACTTCCTCAAGCAGAAGGTTGCTGTCTTCTGCCTGATCCTGTTCCTGGCGCTGACGGTGTTCTCCTTCGTCGCGCTGAGCATCGGCAAGTATCACTACACCAGCCTGATCTCTGATTCCAGCAAGGCTTTCATCAGGCCCAACGCTGAGTACTGGTTCGGTACCGACAACCTGGGCCGTGACTACTGGTGCCAGGTGTGGTATGCCACCCAGGTTTCCATCCGTCTGGCTCTGGTGGTCGCCGTGGGCGAGAGCATCGTGGGCGTGATCTTCGGCCTGATCTGGGGCTATGTGCGCAGCCTGGACCGCTTCTTCACGGAGCTGTACAACCTGATCGACAATGTGCCCTATATCATTTATATGACCCTGATCGCCCTGATGGTGGGCCAGAGCTTCTGGATCATGGCCATCTCCATGATCGCCATCAACTGGCTTTCTATGGCACGCCGTGTCCGCAACATGGTGTTCATGTTCCGTGACCGCGAGTATAACCTCGCGTCCCGCTGCCTGGGCACCCCGCTGTGGCGCGTGCTGACCAAGAATATCCTGCCGTATCTGGTCTCCGTTATCATCCTGCGTATGGCACTGTCCATCCCGGGCACCATCAATCTGGAATCCACGCTGTCCTACCTGGGCCTGGGCCTGGGCATCGACACGCCTTCTCTGGGCCTGATCCTGAGCAAGGTGCGCGGCTTCTTCCTGGATTATCCGTACCTGCTGGTTTTCCCTGCATCCATCGTGTCCATCATTTCCATTTCTTTCTATATCATGGGCAACGCTTTGTCGGATGCGGCTGATCCGCGCAACCACGTTTGATAGATTGGAGAGAGACGTAAATGGATAGACAACCGATTATCTCTGCCAAAGACGTGGAGATCACTTTCAGCCTGCGCGGCCGCAAGCTGAACGCCATCCGCAAGTGCTCGCTGGACCTGTACGAAGGCGAGACCCTTGCCATTGTGGGCGAGTCCGGCTCGGGCAAGTCCGTATTCACCAAGAACTTTGTGGGTATGCTGGATGCCAACGGTAAGATCACCGGCGGCTCCATCATGTTTGAAGGCCGCGATATGACCAAGTTCACCGAGAAGGATTGGCTGGGTGTCCGCGGCAAGAAGATCGCCATGGTCATGCAGGACCCTATGACCAGCCTGAACCCGCTGAAGAAGATCGGCAAGCAGATCCAGGAGAGCATTGAGCATCACCAGGGTCTGAAGGGCGAGGAAGCCAAAAAGGCTGCCATCGAGATGCTGGGCAAGGTGGGTATCCCCGACCCCGAGCGTCGGTACGAGCAGTACCCCCACGAGTTCTCCGGCGGTATGCGTCAGCGTGTCGTCATTGCCATTGCAGCGGCCTGCCGCCCGCAGATCCTGATCTGCGACGAGCCCACCACTGCACTGGACGTGACCATTCAGGCACAGATCCTGCAGCTGATCCGCGACCTGCAGAAGGAGCTGGGCATGTCCGTTATCTACATCACCCATGACCTGGGCGTTGTGGCAAACGTGGCAGACCGTGTGGCCGTGATGTACGCCGGCCAGATCGTGGAATACGGCACCGTGGAGGAGATCTTCTACGACGCATGGCACCCCTACACCTGGGCTCTGCTGCAGGCTCTGCCGCAGCTGGGCACCAAGGGTGAGGCCCTGCCCAGCGTGGACGGTACTCCCCCGAACCTGTTCAACGAGATCAAGGGTGACGCATTTGCGCCCCGCAACAAGCATGCGCTGGCAATCGACTTTGTGCAAGAGCCTCCGTTCTTCCAGGTGTCCGAGACCCACGCCGCAAAGACCTGGTATCTGGACCCGCGCGCTCCCAAGATCGAGCGGCCGCACTCCATCCAGAACCTGCGTGAGAAAATGGGAAAGATGGGAGGCGCCAACTTAAATGGCTGAACGCGAAAAGCTGATTGAGCTGAAAGACCTTCAGATCACCTTTGGCTCCGGTAAGAAGAAATTTGTTGCTGTCGATCATGTCAACTTTGACATCTATAAGGGCGAGACCTTCTCGCTGGTCGGCGAGTCCGGCTCCGGCAAGACCACCATTGGCCGTGCCATCTGCCGCATCAACCCGACCTCCGGCGGCGACATCTTCTTCAAGGGCCAGAAGATCAACGGCAAGATCTCCAAGGAACTGGACAAAGAGGTCATCCGCAAGATCCAGATGATTTTCCAGGACCCCATGGCTTCGCTGAACGAGCGCGCCAAGGTGGAGTATATCATTGCTGAGGGCCTGCTGAACCATCATCTCTACAAGGATCAGGAAGACCTGCATGAAAAGGTGATGAACGCCCTGCATGAGGTCGGCCTGCTGCCGGAGTTTGCCTCCCGCTTCCCCCATGAGTTCTCGGGCGGCCAGCGCCAGCGCATCGGCATTGCCCGTGCTCTGGTCATGGAGCCGGAGTTCATCGTGGCCGATGAGCCCATCTCTGCACTGGATGTCTCCATCCGTGCACAGGTGCTGAACCTGCTGAACGAGATGAAGAAGAGCCGCGGCCTGACCTACCTGTTCATTGCACATGACCTGTCGGTGGTCCGGTTCATCTCGGATCGTATCGCCGTTATCAGCAAGGGCCGCATCGTGGAGCTGGCTGAGGCGGAGGAGCTGTTCCTCCATCCGCTGCATCCCTACACCAAAGCCCTGCTGAGCGCGGTCCCCATCCCTGACCCCAGCCTTGAAAAGCACAAGAAGCTGCTGGTCTATGACCCCTCGATCCACGATTACAGCGTGGATAAGCCGGTCTGGGAAGAGATCGCAAACGGCCACTTTGTGTATGGCAACCAGCGTGAGCTGGAAGGCTACCGCAAGGAGTATGAAAGCCAGCTGTAAGCTGAACCGCTTTCCTGTATTTTAACACAATGACCCCGCCGTGCTGGGAGCTTTCCCGCGCGGCGGGGTTTTGTGCTGTCAGGGAGAAAAAATAGAACCGGACGCTTCAAAAACGTCCGGTTCTGCTTTTTGCGATTGGCTACTGGTTCACGCGATCAGGCCTGCGTGGCTGCGTCGAATGCGGCGGCAAACGCATCGTACTGTTCGGTGGTGTAGGCCTCCTCGCTGGTCTCCCAGTTCACGGCCTTGTAGTTGCAGGGACCATACATAGCGTTGATCTTGCTGTACTCGTTGACGTGGGTCAGGCACCAGGTGATATCGTAGACGGTGGGGAAGATCAGGTTCTCGTCCAGGAAGTAAGCCTCGGCCTTGGCAAATGCAGCGTAGCGCGCATCGGTGTCGTCAACGATGGCACGGCCCTCGTTCACCAGATCGGTGAACTTTTCGTAGGCGGCAACCAGCTCGGTCTGGTAGCTGGCGGGGCCATTGTTCACAATGCCTGCGATGTTGGTCATGTTGCAGCTGTAGTAAGCATTGTCGTCGTGAACGATGATCTGGGTCAGGAAGTTGATGGGATCGCCGAAGTCAGCACCCCAGCCCATGTGGACGAAGCTCTGCAGCTTGGGAGCCACGACTTCCTTCATGGTGGAGGACACGAAGGTGTTGATATCCAGCACGATGAAGTCATCGCCGAAGCTGTCGGTGAAGCACTGCTTCAGCACGGTTGCGCTGTCCAGAGCGGAGGTGGAGCCAGCCAGAATATAGTAGGAGCAGTGAACAGGGAAGGTGACACCAATGGCGCTCAGCTCTTCCATAGCCTGCTTCTTCAGCTCGGTGATGTCGCCGTTGTTGGCGCGCAGGCGCTTCATGGTCTTGCCATCGTAAGCCTCGCCGTCCAGACCCATCTCCTTGGCCACCAGGTTGGTGTAGTCGGTGCCGTCAGAGGTGTAGCACAGGCCCTTCATGGTGAAGAAGTCGTTTTCGCACTTCAGGGGATTGATGGGGTTGTAACGGGCGAAGAACTTGTTCAGCACCATGCCCTTGGAGAAGCACTGACGGAAAGCCTTGTTGGCAATGGCCTTGTTCCAGTTCTCATCGGGGGTGCCGTCGGTGTTCTTCTTGTCGTAGTTGAAGATGAAGCAGTAGCTGAACTTCTTGGCACGCTTCTCGCACAGCTGCTGATTGTACTCGTTGGAAGGATCGGACTGAATGGTGGTGATGTTGCTCTCGCCCAGGTCCACCTCGTCCAGCTCGCGGCTCTGATACAGCTGCAGGCTGATGGAACCGTCGCTGATCATGGTGACAGTGAAGCGCTCAAAGCGGCTGACGTTGGCAGCATCGTAGTAGTTGGGGTTGGGGATGTAGCTCTTGGTGTTGCCCTGGATGTACTCCTCCACCACATAGGGTCCGTTGTACCACATGGTGGTGTTGTCGCAGCTCCGGAAGCCATCGACACCCAGCTCCTCGATCAGAGCAGGAGCCACGGGGTAGAAGCTGTTGTAGGCGGCAACGGTATCAAAGTAGGGGCAGGCGCTGGGGCAGGTGAACACCAGAGTGTAATCATCCGGAGCCTCAATGCCCACACCGGCAGCCAGCATGTCCTCGTAGGTCATGTCAGCAGCAGCGTCACCGGCTTCTTTGGTCAGCTCGTAGTACTCGTAAGCGCCCACAATGGTATCGTTGGGCATGGAGGTGTTGTTGGCCTCGTTCTTGATGGCGTTCATCACCCATTCAAAACCAACCAGGAAGTCCTTGCTGGTCAGGTGAGCCTTCACCTCACCGTTGCAATCCACCCAGTCCACGTCGTCCCGCAGGTGGAAGGTCCAGACAGTGGCATCCTCATTGTGCTCCCAGCTGGAAGCGATGGCAGGCACCACCTTGCCGTAGCAGTCAAAGCTCAGCAGGCCGTCCCACAGGTTGGTGACCACATTGGCATCCTCAGCCTTCTGGGTGTACAGCATGTTCCAGCTTTCCAGCTCACGGTTGCCGCTCTCAAAGGAGATGAACTCCTTCAGGGGGGTAGCGCCGGTGGAGTTGGGGGCAGCAGCGCCGCTGGCGGCAGCACCATTGCCGGTGTTGTTGGACTTTTCGCCGCAGGCTGCCAGCAGGCTGGCGGCACCCACAGCACCTGCACCCTTCAGGAAGGTGCGGCGATCAAAATTGAAGCTCATTGGATGATCCTCCCAGATCTTGCGCGGACAGAGCCGCGCGTTTTTCCTTTTCCTAAACGCAGTGAGGCTGTCTGCCTTTCCAAAAAGTGCACAGGAAAGACAAAAGTCGCACCACTGTATATTTTAGCACTTTACTGAAAAGAAGTCAATCCGCCACAGCATAGAATTGGAAACAAAACGGTGACAAACACTTTCATGGGAAAAGAATGTGGAAAAAATTACTATAAAATGGAAAGAACTGTATATCTGTGAAGAACAGGTAAAAGAGAGAAACTGTTCGCGATGTGCGCACAAAACAGCTATCTTTTTTCACAAAAACATGATACAATAAAATGTATCTGTATCAATAAGGAGCGCACCATGAAGAAACTGACCTCGATGTACAAACGCTACATGTTCCACCCCATTTTATATAAGACCGTGACCCGCACCTCCATTGTGGCCGTGCTGATGCTGCTGTGGCAGCGCTATGTCAGCGATGGCACGTTTACCATCTGGGAGGCCCCGGGCTTTCTGTGCGGCGTGGTGCTGCTCATCTGGGCCTGGGTGGACTACCTGCGGCTGGATGGCGTGACCATCCACCATCTGCTGGAGGAATTCAAGGGGATGGGCAAGCGGCAGAAAAAGATCCACTCCACCCGCTCCATCATCGACTATGCGGATGAGAAGATCGTCTCCTTTGAGGAGCTGGAACCCGAGGAGCGCACCTTTTGCAGCCTGCTCTCCAATCTGGTGCTGGGCCTGCCGCTGGTCGCTGCTGCGCTGATCGCCAGCGTGCTGTAAGGGGGCCGCGGCATGGAACAAGAGCACAAGCAGCTGGTCATCGGCATTCTGGCCCATGTGGACAGCGGCAAGACCACCCTTTCCGAAGCCCTGCTCTACGGCACCGGCACCATCCGCAAGCTGGGCCGGGTGGACCATAAGGATGCCTTTCTGGACACCGACGCGCTGGAAAAGGCACGCGGCATTACCATTTTCTCCAAGCAGGCCCTCTTCACGGCGGGCAATACCGATTTTACCCTGCTGGACACCCCGGGCCATGTGGATTTTTCCACGGAGACCGAGCGGACACTGCAGGTGCTGGATTATGCGGTGCTGGTCATCAGCGGCACCGACGGCGTGCAGAGCCATACCGAGACGCTCTGGCGGCTGCTGCGGCGGTACCGCATCCCCACCTTTGTGTTCGTGAACAAGATGGACCTGCCCGGCCCGGGCAGGGAAGCGCTTCTGACCCAGCTGAACCGTCGGCTGGGGGATGGCTTTGTGGATTTTGGGGCAGAGCAGGCCGACCGGGACGAGGCGCTGGCTCTCTGCGATGAGCGGCTGATGGAGACGATGCTGGACCGGGAAATCCTGACCGATACCGACCTCATCCCCGCCATTGCCCGGCGGCATGTGTTTCCCTGCTGGTTTGGCTCAGCCCTGAAGCTGCAGGGTGTGGATGCGCTGGTGGAGGGCCTGGACCGCTATACCCGCCCGGCCCCCGCGCTGGAAGCCTTCGGGGCCAAGGTGTTCAAGGTGAGCCAGGATGAGCAGGGGAACCGCCTGACCTGGCTGCGGGTGACCGGCGGTGTGCTCAAAGTGAAAGCCCCGCTCACCGGAGAGGTCGATGGGGAGCCATGGGCCGAAAAGGCCAACCAGCTGCGGCTCTACTCCGGCGCAAAGTTTACGCTGGCAGAGTGCATCGGCCCCGGCCAGGTGTGCGCCGTTACCGGCCTGACCAAAGCCCGCCCGGGCGAGGGTTTGGGGGCGGAACGGGACAGCGACCTGCCGGTGCTGGAACCGGTGCTGAGCTATCAGGTGCTGCTGCCCGAGGGCGCGGATGTGCACGCCGCGCTGGGAAAGCTCCATCGGCTGGAAGAGGAGGAGCCCCAGCTCCATGTGGTCTGGAACGAGACCCTGGGCGAGATCCATGTCCAGCTGATGGGCGAGATCCAGCTGGAGGTGCTGAAAAGCCTGCTGGCCGAGCGGTACGGGCTGGAGGTCAGCTTCGGCCCCGGCGGCATTCTGTATAAGGAGACCATCACCGAAGCCATGGAGGGTGTGGGCCACTACGAGCCTCTGCGCCATTATGCGGAAGTCCACCTCAAGCTGGAGCCGCTGCCCCGGGGCAGTGGAATGCAGTTTGCCGCCGACTGCCGGGAAGAGGTGCTGGACAAGAACTGGCAGCGGCTGGTGCTGACTCACCTTGAGGAAAAGCAGCATCTGGGCGTGCTCATCGGGGCACCCCTGACCGATGTGAAGATCACCCTCATTGCGGGCCGCGCCCACCTCAAGCACACCGAGGGCGGCGACTTCCGGCAGGCGACCTACCGCGCCGTCCGGCAGGGCCTGATGATGGCAGACCAGATCCACAAGACCCAGCTGCTGGAGCCGTGGTATGCCTTCCGGCTGGAGCTGCCCTCTGACAACGTGGGACGCGCCATGAACGATATCCAGAACATGGGCGGCAGCTTTGACCCGCCCGAGACCGGAGCCGACGGGGATACCACCCTGCTCACCGGCACGGCACCGGCCTCCACCATGCGCAGCTACCCCATGGAGGTGGTGGGCTACACCCGGGGCAGGGGACACCTGACCCTGACGCTGGACGGCTACCGTCCCTGCCACAATGCAGCAGAGGTCATCGAGGCCGCGGGCTATGAGCCGGAACACGACCTCGACAACCCGGCGGATTCGGTGTTCTGCGCCCACGGGGCCGGATTTGTGGTGCCCTGGGAGCAGGTGCGCAGCCACATGCATGTGGACAGCGGCTGGGGCAAGACTGCAAAGACCGAGGAAACGGTGCAGGCCCGTCCCCGCCGGATGGCCGCCTATCGTGCTACTTTGGAAGAGGATGCTGAGCTGCTGAAGATCTTTGAACAGACCTATGGGCCCATCAAGCGGGACCCGCTGGCGGCGTTCCGCCCCACCCAGAAGCGGGAACGCCCTGATTTCAACGCCGAGCAGTGGGAGATCCAGCCCGAATACCTGCTGGTGGACGGCTATAATATCATCTTTGCATGGGACGAGCTGAACGCACTCTCCAAAGAGAGCCTGGAAGTGGCCCGCCACAGGCTGATGGATATCCTTTGCAACTATCAGGGCTTTAAGAAGTGCGTGCTCATCCTTGTGTTTGATGCCTACCGTGTGCCGGGCAGCCCCGGCAGCATAGAACAGTACCACAATATCCATGTGGTCTACACCCGGGAAGCCGAGACCGCCGATATGTTCATCGAGCGTGTCACCCATGAGATCGGCAAGGGCCGCCGCGTCCGCGTGGCCACCTCCGATGGCATGGAACAGGTCATTATCCTGGGCCATGGTGCCCTCCGTGTCTCTGCCCGCATGTTCCATGAAGAGGTGCAGGAGGCGGAGAAGGAGATCCGGAGGTATTTGCAGGGGGAAGGGTAACATCCTCACCCTCTCAGTCAAAGCCTGCGGCTTTGCCAGCTCCCCCGAAGGGGGAGCCTCTGGCGGAACCACACAGCCTTGCTGTGGGTATTGCCAAGGCCTCTCCCTTTGGGAGAGGTGGCAGCGCATAAGCGCTGACGGAGAGGGCGAGCCACGGCAGGAAAGGAGCAGCAGCCTATGTTTAGCACGACCTCAGAATATGTTTGGCAAAAGATCCAGCCCCGCCCCCGGGATGCGCATAAGGGGACTTTTGGCTCCGTGCTGGCGGTGGCGGGCAGTGCGTCCTACCGTGGCGCGGCGGCGCTGGCCGTGGAAGGTGCCCTGCGCACCGGGGCCGGCATCGTTACGCTGGCAAGTGTGGAGCCGGTGCTGGCGGCGGTGGCCACCCGCCTGCCGGAGTGCTGCCTCTGCCCCTGCGAGGCGGGCGCAGAGGGGGGCATCTCGCCCCAAAATATTGAGCATATCCGGCGGCAGAAGGCCTCTGTTCTGCTGGTGGGCCCCGGGCTGGGCTATACGGCCCAGAGCGCGGCCCGTGCCGCCGAGACCCGGGCGCTGGTAAAAACGCTCCTGCCCGGTTTTTCCGGCAGTGCAGTGCTGGATGCGGACGGCCTGAATGCCGCCGCTGACCTGCTCCAAATGGAAAAAATGCTTCACCCTCAAGGAGAACTGATTTTAACGCCCCACCCCGGCGAGATGGCCCGGCTGACCGGACACTCTGCGGCAGAGATCAATGCGGATCGGGAAGGCACGGCGCTGCGCTATGCGAAAGCATGGAATGCTGTGGTGGTGCTGAAGGGGGCACATACCGTCATTGCAGGGCCGGATGGCCGCTGTGCGGTCAATCCCACCGGCAACCCGGGGCTTTCCCGGGGCGGCAGCGGGGATGTGCTGGCGGGCATGACCAGCGCCCTGCTGGCCTGCGGTCTGCCTGCCTTTGAGGCCGCTGCCTGTGCCGTTTATCTCCACGGTGCAGCTGCCGACCGTGCCGCCGCCCTGCACGGGGAAACCGGGATGCTCCCGCATGATCTGCTGGATGCGCTGGGGACCCTGTTTGCCGAAAACGGGCGCTGAGCAAGGGGACCATCCCATCAAAAAAAGAAACGCTTCCTTTCCTCTGGATTTGTGTTATACTGGAGCTATCCAAAACACAACGATCTGCCGGAAAGGAAGCGTTTCTTTTATGGTTCCTGCACTGGAAAAAATCATTGCCGAGAGCGACCGCATCGTCTTTTTTGGCGGCGCGGGGGTCTCCACCGAAAGCGGCATCCCTGATTTCCGCAGCGTGGACGGCCTGTACCACCAGAAGTACGATTACCCGCCCGAGACCATCCTGAGCCACACCTTCTGGGAGGAGAACCCCGAGGAGTTCTACCGGTTCTACCGGGATAAGCTCATTGTGAAGGGGGCAAAGCCCAACGCTGCCCACCTGCGGCTGGCAAAGCTGGAGCGGGAGGGCAGGCTGAAGGCCATCGTCACCCAGAACATCGACGGCCTGCATCAGGCGGCGGGCTCCAAGACCGTTTACGAGCTCCACGGCAGCACCCTGCGCAACTACTGCGTGAAGTGCGGCACGTTCTACGATGTGGACTTCATTGCCAACAGCACCGGCGTGCCCCGCTGCCCCAAGTGCGGCGGCATCGTCAAGCCGGATGTCGTCCTGTACGAGGAAGGGTTGGACGAGGAAGTGCTCTCCGGGGCCGTGTCTGCCATCCGCAAGGCGGATACCCTCATCATCGGCGGCACCAGTCTGGTGGTCTACCCGGCGGCGGGGCTCATCCGGTACTTCCGTGGCCGCCATCTGGTGGTCATCAACATGCAGCCCACCGGGGCCGATGCGCAGGCAGACTTGTGCATTGCAAAGCCCATCGGTCAGGTGCTGAGCGAGGACGTTTTGTTGGAGGACTGAGATGAAAGCTGTCATTCTGGAAAGCTATGTCATGGAGGAAGGCGACCTCGACTGGTCGGGGGTAAAGGCGCTGGTGCCCGATACCACCAGCTATGTCCGTACGGCCTACGAGGAGATCGCCCCCCGCATTGGAGATGCGGACATCGTTCTGCTGAACAAGTGCCGCATGGATGAGGAAATCTTACAGCAGTGCCCGAACCTGAAATGGGTGGGCATCATCGCCACGGGCACCGACAACCTGGATCTGGAAGCCTGCCGCCGCCACGGCGTTGCAGTGGCCAATGTGCCGGGCTATTCTACCTACAGCGTGGCCCAGATGACCTTCAGCCTGCTGCTGGCCATCTGCCAGTGCGCGGAGCGCTACAACCGTGCCGTCAAGCAGGGATGCTGGCAGCTGGATATCCCGGAGAGCATCGGCCTGCTGCCCCAGATGGAGCTCTATGGCAAGACCTATGGCGTTTACGGCTATGGCAGCATCGGGCGGCAGTCGGCCCGCATTGCCAGAGCCTTTGGCATGGAGGTGCTGGTCTGCACCCGCACCGTCCGGCCCGAATACGCCGCCGACGGTGTGGAGTTTGTGGATTATGATACCCTGCTGAGGCGGTGCGATATCCTCAGCCTGCACTGCCCGGCCACGCCCCAGACCCGGGGCCTTGTCAACGCGGAGGCGCTGGCGAAGATGAAGCCCGGGGCCATTCTGCTCAACACGGCCCGGGGCGCGCTGGTGGATGAGGAGGCCGTGGCAGCGGCCCTCCACAGCGGTCAGCTGGGCTTTTACGGGGCCGATGCCTTTGTCACCGAGCCTCTGCCTCAGGAAAGCCCCCTGCGGGCAGAACCCCACGCTATCCTCACACCGCACATTGCGTGGACGACCCGGGAGGCTTTGCAGAACCTGATGGACATTACCACCCGGAACCTGCGCACCTGGCTGGAAGGAAACGGCGAGCACATCGTCAACAGATAAAAAGGAGAGATGAATCATGCAGGCAACCATTCACAACGAATTCCTGACCCTGACCGTGGATACCCACGGTGCAGAAGCAGTCAGCCTGAAAAATGCCGCCGGGCAGGAGATGCTCTGGCAGGCCGACCCGGCTGTCTGGAAGCGCCATGCCCCCATCCTTTTCCCCTGGACGGGCAAGCTGACCGGCGGGGCCTTTACCCATAAGGGCAAGACCTACCCCGGCGGTCAGCACGGCTTTGCCCGGGACGTGGAGCACACCCTGCTCTGCGCCGAGGGCGACACCATCCGGCTGGAGCTGCGCTCGGATGAAAAGAGCAAGGCAGAGCGCTTCCCGTTTGATTTTGTTCTGACCAGTACCTTCCGGCTGGAGGGCAGGACGGTGCACCACACCTTGACCGTCACCAACCCCGCCGATGCCGCCGAGGAGCTGCAGTTCGGCATCGGCTACCACCCGGCGTTCCGCATCCCCTTTGATGACAAGCACACCACCACCGATTACGAGTTCCGCTTCGACCAGCCGGAAAGCCCGATGATCCTGGACGCTTACCCCAACGGTCTGCTGACCGGCAAGTGCGGCTACCGGTGGAAGAACGAGCAGAGCATCCCCCTGACAGACGATCTGTTTGAGAACGACAGCTTCTGCATGGCCGGTCTGCGCAGCCGCACGCTGGGCATCTACGAGAAAGACACCGGCAAGGGAATCGTCTGCAATGTGCAGGGCTACCCCTATACCCTCATCTGGTCGGCTCCGGCAAAGCCAGTGCGCTTTGTCTGCATTGAACCGTGGCACTCCCTGCCCGGTGCCCAGACCGACACCCAGGAGTGGAGCCAGCGCGCCGCTGCCGCCTGCCTTGCCCCCGGCCAGACCTGGGAGACCACCCTCAGCACAACGTTTGAGCGCTGAAGCAAAGTTTGGCAAAGAAATGCAGGAACCCCTTGACAGAGGGGACTGCATTCTGATTTAATTGGAATCGATAAAAGGGAGTAAAGGGCATCCCGCAGGGCCTGCGGGGTGCTGCATGGCAGCGTCATCACGGCAGAAATGCCCGATGTCATGTGTTGGCTTGAGACTTTTGTCACAGACAGAGTGCTGTGGCAGGGGTCTCTTTTTTCTTGCCCGGCACCGGAACACAAGGAGGAAAAATAAATATGGATCTTCTGAACACATTCGCCAGTCTCTTTTCCAATTTTGGGAATCTGACCTGGCAGATGGTGGTGATGTGGGGCATCGGTGCACTGCTCATCTACCTTGCCATCGCCAAAAAGATGGAGCCGAGCCTGCTACTGCCCATGGGCTTTGGTGCCATTCTGGTCAACCTGCCCCTCTCGGGTGCCATCACGCAGGGGGATACGGTGGGCCCCATCTCTGCATTGTTTGAAGCGGGCATGTCCAACGAGCTGTTCCCGCTGCTGCTCTTCATCGGCATCGGTGCCATGATCGATTTTGGCCCGCTGCTGGAAAAGCCGTGGCTGATGCTCTTTGGTGCGGCGGCCCAGTTCGGCATCTTCTTTACGCTGTTTCTGGCGGGCTTCTTCTTTGACCTGAAGGATGCTGCCTCCATCGCTGTCATCGGTGCGGCAGACGGCCCCACCGCCATTTTCGTGGCCAACACGCTCAACTCCCAGTACCTCGGTGCCATCATGGTGGCAGCCTACAGCTACATGGCGCTGGTGCCCATCGTGCAGCCGCCCGTGATCCGGCTGCTGACCACGCAGAAGGAGCGCCGCATCCGGATGTCCTATGAAAAGGGCAGTGTTTCCCAGCTGACCAAGATCCTGTTCCCCATCGTGGTTACGATCATTGCAGGCATGGTGGCTCCGGCCAGTGTGGCGCTGGTGGGCTTTTTGATGTTCGGCAACCTGCTGCGGGAGTGCGGGGTGCTGAATGTGCTGAGCGAGACCGCCCAGAATGTGCTGGCAAACCTTATCACCATCGTGCTGGGCCTGACCGTTGCCGGGCAGATGACCGCCGACAAGTTCGTGCGGCCCGACACCCTGCTCATCCTTGCACTGGGTCTGGTGGCCTTTGTCTTTGATACGGCAGGCGGCGTGCTGTTTGCAAAGCTGCTGAACCTTTTCCGGCCGGAGGGCAAAAAGCTGAATCCCATGATCGGCGCGGCCGGCATCTCGGCCTTCCCCATGAGTGGCCGTGTGGTCAACAAGATGGGCCTGGAAGAGGACAACCAGAATTTCCTGCTGATGTATTCCATCAGCGTCAACGTTTCGGGACAGATCGCGTCCGTCATTGCAGGCGGCCTGATCCTGACCCTGATGGCTTAACGGAGGTACACTTATGCTTCATCTTTCTTCGTGGATGACCACCCTGCCCATGATGCTCATCGGCATGGTCGGCATTCTTCTCGTCATTGGTGTTATTGTCCTGGCTGTGATGCTGCTCAACCGGCTGACAAGTCGGAAATAATTCATCCCATCAAGTAGAAACGAATTTACGGCGAAATATCGCTATAAATATGATGCACAGGCCTTCTAAAACTGTGATTTTGTGACAACTTGGTGTCACTTCAATAAAGAACCCGCTTTCACTTCAATTTGATGTTGAAAACGGGTTCTTTTCGCTTTTATGCGTGTTTGACGGCGGTTTCAAAAAGATTGACTGCTGCGTCCTCTTGTGTGTCGGTGTTGTGGGTACCACGCTTTTTCACTTCCGAAAAGATGTCAGAATACAAAAACCCCCGAAGAGCTTTTTACGGTTCTCCGGGGGTTGGTTCTATGCGCCGGTGTTCCTCACACCGATGCACAAACATTATTCGATTTCAATGAGATTGGGATTCGCAGGCAGAGCCTTCTGCTGCTGCGGTGCGGGCAGTACGATGTGCAGGATGCCATCCTCGAACTTTGCGTGGATGTCCTCCTTCTTCACGGCATCACCCACATAGAAGCTGCGGGCACAGGTACCGGAGAAGGTCTCACGGCGCAGATAACGGCCTGTCTCTTATACACATCTGACGCTGCCGACGAAGCTAGAAG
>ENA-OZFE01000282-OZFE01000282.1-human-gut-metagenome-genome-assembly--contig:-NODE-282-length-22122-cov-10.937962_pt1 | contig 22122 bp, 20 predicted proteins | sample MGYA00245077_ERZ653627 | MGnify/ENA primary metagenome ERZ653627 (study PRJEB26926, sample SAMN06165121) | human gut metagenome | biome: ENVO:00009003; feature: ENVO:2100002; material: ENVO:00002003...
TGGGCTTCCGCCGCAAGGACGGCCGCGCCGCCATCCGCAACGAGATCTGGATCATTCCCACGGTCGGCTGTGTCAACGACATCGCCAAGAAGATGGTGAACGACAACCAGGATCTGGTTACCGGCTCCATTGAGGGTCTGTACACCTTTACCCATCCGTTTGGCTGCAGCCAGACCGGCCACGACCATGCCCAGACCCGCAAGCTGCTGGCCGCGCTGGTCCGCCACCCCAATGCCGCCGCTGTTCTGGTGCTGCATCTGGGCTGCGAAAACCTGCAGCACGACCAGTTCGTGGAAGAGCTGGGCGAGTATGACCACGACCGGGTCAAGTTCCTGACCTGCCAGGATGTGGACGATGAGTTTACCGCCGCCCGCGAGATCCTGAAGGAGCTGGCTGCTTACGCCGGTCAGTTCAAGCGTGAGCCCATCCCTGTGAGCGAGCTGGTGGTCGGCATGAAGTGCGGCGGTTCGGACGGCCTGTCCGGCATCACCGCCAACCCCACCATCGGCCGCTTCTCCGATATGATGGGCCAGCGCGGCGGCTCCACTGTCCTGACCGAGGTGCCCGAGATGTTTGGTGCCGAGGGCTTCCTGATGGACCGCTGCATCAACAAGGAGGTATTCGTCAAGGCCGAGCACATGATCAACGGCTTCAAGGAATACTTCATCAGCCACAACGAGGTGGTTTACGACAACCCCTCTCCGGGCAACAAGCAGGGCGGCATCACCACCCTGGAAGACAAGAGCTGCGGCTGTGTCCAGAAGGGCGGCACCGCCCCCATCATGGATGTCATCGGCTACGGTGACCCCGTGGTGACCAAGGGCCTGAACATGCTCTACGGCCCCGGCAACGATCTGGTGTCCGCAACGGCCATGACCGCCGCAGGCGCTCACCTGATCCTCTTCTCCACCGGCCGCGGCACCCCGTTCTCTGCCCCGGCTCCCACCCTGAAGATCTCCACCAACACCCCGCTGGCCGAGAAGAAGTCCGGCTGGATCGACTTCAACACCGGTGTCATTGCGGATGGTGAAAAGACCATCGATGAGGCCGCCCGCGATCTGCTGGATCTGGTCATCCGCGTTGCAGGCGGTGAGCAGACCAAGGCCGAGAAGCACGGCTTCCGCGAGATCTCCATCTTCAAGGATGGCGTTGTTCTTTAATTGAAAAATGGCTGCTGTGCGTGCTTTTTGCGCGTACGGCGGCCTTTTTGTATCAAATGATATGGAGGTACAACTTATGAACCAGATCACCACCCAGTACGTCACCGAGGGCGGCGCATGCTTTGAGCAGTATGTCATCACCGACCCCGTGGCAAAAACTGCCCTGACCATCACCCCCGAGCGCGGCGGCATGGTCACCGGCTTTACCCTGGACGGCGACGAGTACATCTGGACCCGCCGCCCCAACTTCAGCGAGTGCAACCGCCCCCGCTTCGGCATCCCTGTGCTGTTCCCCAACTGCGGCAAGCCCGACAACGGCGTGCACATCTTCAACGGCCAGGCCTACCCCATGGAGATCCACGGCATGGCTGACCTGTGCCCCTGGGAAGTGGAGAGTGTCGGCCCCGACGGCGTGACCCTGATCCTGGAGTCCAGCCCCCTGACCAAGTTCCTCTACCCCTTCGATTTCACTGTCCTGATGAACTACAACCTGCAGGGCAACACCGCTTCCCTGAGCATGACCGTCATCAATGAGGGTGATGTTCCGATGCCCTTCAGTTTTGGTTATCATCCCTATTTTGTGGCCTCTGCTCTGGAGAATGTGGACTTTGACATCAAGTGCGCCACCTGCTCCGAGGATGCCAAGGGCGAGCAGCCTGCCGCACCCGAGAAGATCACCCTGACCCGCAAGGAAGGCTCTGACAACTCCATCCGTCTGATGACCGGTGTGGAGTTCCCCATGACCTTTACGGATAAGGGCAACGGCCACAAGGTCACCGTGAATGCCGATGAGAGCTTTACCAACGGTGTGCTGTGGCAGCAGGATGCCGAAAACTTCGTTTGCATGGAGCCCTGGAACGGCTGGGCCAACAGCGTGAACGAAGAGGGCAAGCACGAGGTGCTGGAGCCCGATGAGGCCATGACCAGCGAGTGGACCATCACCATTGAGAAGGTCTAAGACCCCGCTGCGAAACCTTTGATACGCAAAAAACTCCCCTGCATTCCGGTAAAATGGAGTGCAGGGGAGTTTTTATGTTACAGGCTCAGGCCTGCGTTTTTTTACTGCTCCGGAGCGGTGAAGCTGATGGGGATAGCACCTGCAGCAGCATCAACGCTCAGCAGGGAGATGGGAGCAACCTCGTAGCTCAGGGTGTCGAAGCTCTGGGTGTCGCCGCTCTCGGTGGTGAACTCCAGGACATACTCAGCGCTCTTGTCAGCGTCCTCGGGCAGGGTCAGCACAACGCTGTCGCCGTCAGCCAGGCCGTCAGCAGCCAGGTTCTCGCCCTTGTCCTCAGAGCCGGCAACGTACAGGTACAGATCGGTGACGTTCTCGCCGGTGGTGTTGTAGACAGTGTACTCGGCGGGCTCGACCTCGGCCTCGCTGGAAGCAGCCTCAGAGCTTGCAGCCTCAGAGGAAGCGGCAGCGGAAGAAGCAACGGAAGAAGCAGCGGAAGAAGCGGTGGTGGAAGAAGCAGAACCGCCGCAAGCGGTCATACCAACAGCCAGTGCCAGAGCAGCGGCAACAACAGCAACATTCTTGAGTTTCATTGTGTAATCTCTCCTTGTTTGTGACGAAAATCTTTTCTCGTGGGCAGCTCTCGTGAAAGGCTGCCCACAAGCAACTATTATACAAGGATGTGTCGAAGAATACAATAACAAATCCTTTACAAAAGTGTGAAAAGTATGACAAAGACCCTCTCCGTCCTGCTGATGCCCGCCAGCACCTCCAAAAGGGAGGGGCGGCATTGCGAAGCAATGACGGAGAGGGTCTTTTCTATTTCGAGGTGCTTTACTTACTTGGGCTGCTTGCCGATGTAAGCCAGGATGCCGCCATCAGCGTAAAGGATCTGGCCATTGACAAAGTCGGAAGCATGGGAAGCCAGGAACACGCAGGGGCCGACCATGTCCTCGGGGGTGCCCCAGCGGCCTGCGGGGGTCTTGGCGCAGATGAAGGTATCGAAGGGATGGCGGCTGCCATCGGGCTGGATCTCGCGCAGGGGAGCGGTCTGAGCGGTGGCAATGTAGCCAGGGCCCATGCCGTTGCACTGGATGTTGTACTCGCCGTACTCGGAGGCGATGTTGCGGGTCAGCATCTTCAGTGCGCCCTTGGCGGCAGCGTAGGCGGAGACAGTCTCGCGGCCCAGCTCGCTCATCATGGAGCAGATGTTGATGATCTTGCCCTCGCGCTTGGCGATCATATCGGGCAGAACAGCCTTGGAGCAGTTGAAGGCACCACCAACGTGCACGTCAATGACGCGCAGGAAATCGGTGTGGCTCATCTCGATCATGGGCACACGCTTCATCAGACCGGCGTTGTTCACCAGAATGTCCACGGGGCCGACATCAGCCTTGATCTGGGCGATCATGGCGTTCACGGCAGCCTCATCGGTAACATCGGCCACATAGCCGTGTGCGTCGATGCCGGCAGCCTTGTAGGCGGCCAGGCCCTTTTCCAGGCTGCCCTCGTTGGAGCAGTTGAAGCAGACGGTAGCGCCACACTTTGCCATGCCCTCGGCAATGGAGAAGCCGATGCCGTGTGCGCCGCCGGTGACCAGGGCAACCTTGCCCTTCAGATCAAATGCAGTAAGATCCATAAGTAGAACTCCTTTACTGAAAGACCCCGCGCCGGTTCGCCGGTGCGGGGTCTGGTTTGTGTTTAGCGCAGGTCGGTGGTAGCGATGTTGTCCATGTCGTCAAACTCCATGTTCTCGCCGCCCATAGCCCAGATAAACGTATAGTTCGAGGTGCCGACACCACTGTGGATGCTCCAGGAGGGGCTGATGACAGCATCCTCGTTGTGCATCACGATATGGCGGGTCTGGGTAGGCTCACCGCACATGTGGAACACCACCTGCCCCTCGGGCAGTTCAAAGTAGGTGTAGATCTCCATCCGCCGCTCATGGGTGTGGCTGGGCATCGTGTTCCAGTTGGAACCGGGGTCCAGCTCGGTCATGCCCATGCTCAGCTGGCAGGTCTTCAGCACGTCCGGGTGGATGAACTGATTGATGGTGCGCTTGTTGCAGGTCTCCACGCTGCCCAGAGGACGATGATTTGCATCGGCCATCTTGATCAGGCGGGTCTCGTAAGCGCAGTGTGCCGGAGCAGACACCATATAGAACTTGGCAGGATGCTCAGGATCGGCGGAAGCAAAGGTCACTTCCTTGGTGCCCTGGGTGATGTACAGGCAGTCCTTGTAGCCCAGCTCGTACTTCACGCCGTCAGCCACCACGATACCGGTGGAATCCTTGCCGATGTTGAACATACCGATCTCGCGGCGCTCCAGGAAATAGTGGGTGCCGAAGTTTGCCCAGATGTCGATGCCCTTGTCGATGGACACGGTCTCGTGCACCGGCATGCAGCCCAGCGTGACCATGCGGTCCACATGGCTGTAAACAGCAACAACTTCATCTGCCTTGTACAGGCCGGTGATGAGCATCTCATCCCGCATTTCCTCGGTGGTGTAGCGCTTGAAATCTTTCTGGTTGCAGGAATAACGGATATCCATTGCGGACGACCTCCTGTAACGTTTGCTTAGCGCTGGATACGGCCGGAACCGTCGCCGCCAGCCAGCTTCTCGACCTCGGACACGGTCATCATGTTGTAGTCGCCCTCGATGGTGTGCTTCAGAGCAGAAGCAGCAACAGCGAACTCAACAGCATCCTGAGTGCTCTTGCCATTCAGCAGAGCGTAGATCAGGCCGCCGCCGAAGGAGTCACCGCCGCCAACGCGGTCGATGATGTGCAGGTCGTACTTCTTGGAGAAGCAGTACTCGTTGGAAGCAACGTCGTACAGCATTGCGCTCCAGCCGTTGTCGAAAGCGCTGTGGCTCTCACGCAGGGTGATAGCGACCTTCTCGAAGTGGAACTTGTCAGCCAGCTGCTTAGCCACGCTCTTGTAGCCCTCAGCGTTCAGCTTGCCGCCGTAGATGTCGGTAGCCTCAGCCTCGATGCCGAACACGTCCTTAGCGTCCTCCTCGTTGGAGATGCAGACATCAACGTACTGGCACAGATCGGTCATGGCAGCACGAGCCTGCTCACGGGTCCACAGCTTGCCGCGGTAGTTCAGGTCGCAGCTGATCTTCACGCCGTGAGCCTTAGCAGCCTTGCAGGCCTCGCGGCAGATCTCGACAACATTCTCGCCCAGAGCCGGGGTGATGCCGGTGAAGTGGAACCAATCCACGCCCTCGAAGATCTTCTCCCAATCGAAATCGGAAGGCTGTGCCAGCTGGATAGCGCTGTTGGCACGGTCGTAGATGCAGACAGAACCACGCTGAGAAGCGCCCTTCTCGTTGTAGTAGATACCAACGCGGTCACCGCCACGGGTGATCATGCTGGTGTCAACGCCGTAGCGGCGCAGGCTGTTGACAGCGGCCTGACCGATGGCGTGTGCGGGCAGCTTAGTGACGAAAGCTGCGTCCAGGCCGTAGTTGGCCAGAGAAACAGCAACGTTGGCCTCGCCGCCGCCGAAGGTGAACTCCAGGCTGTTAGCCTGGACAAAGCGCTCATAGTTGAACGGCTGCAGACGGACCATCAGTTCGCCAAAAGTAACGACTTTCATTGTGGTGTACTCCTTTATAATCAGATGTGTTTTATATCACCCGCCGCAGGGTGGACCGGTGCGGCGGGAAACGCCGTGGAAATGCTCAGGAACTCAGGCCTGGACCAGGTGCATTGCAAAGCCGGCGATCTCGTCAGCAAAGTAGCAGGCGATGGTCTTGCCGTTCTTGACATTCTTGCTGTCCAGATCGAACTTCACGCCGCGCTGAGACAGGTGATAGATGGCACGGTCAACGTTGTTGCAGGCGATGGCAATGTGGCCATTGGTGCCGCGGCCGGGCTTCTTCATGATCTCGAATTCCTTGTTGCCCACAAAGATGCTGGAGTTGCCGGGAGCGACCTTCATGTTCAGCAGACCGCCCAGCAGGGTGGCGACCTTCATGGCCTCTTCCTCGTTGCCGGTGTTGATGCCGACATGGTGCAGGCGCAGGCCCAGCATGGTGTCAACAGCTTCCTTGCTCTGAGCGGTGATCTTTGCCCAGTCGCCAGCCTTGATGACATCGCTCTTGCACATCCAGGTGCCGCCGACAGCGAAGATCTGGTCGTAGCCCAGGTAATCGTTGACGTTCTTTGCGTTGACACCGCCGGTGCACATCCAGCGTGCGCCCTTCAGGGCAGCGCCGATGTTCTTCAGCATGCCGACACCGCCGTTTGCCTCAGCGGGGAAGAACTTCAGGGCCTCGCAGCCCATGTTCATAGCCTGCTGCATCTCGCCGGCAGAAGCGGTACCGGGCATCATAATGCCGCCCTTGTCGATCACGTGCTTGCAGACCTCGGGGTCAAAGCCGGGAGCAACGATGAAGGAAGCACCAGCTGCCATTGCACGGTCAGCCTGCTCGCAGGTCAGGACAGTGCCTGCACCCAGCAGCATCTCGGGCATCTCTTCGTGGATCTTGCGGATGCACTCCTCAGCACATGCAGTGCGGAAGGTGACCTCGGCTGCGGGCAGACCGCCCTCGGCCAGAGCCTTGCACAGGGGCAGGGCCTCGTCTACGCTGTTGAAGGCGATAACAGGGATAATGCCGATCTGATAGACCTTTTCAACGATGGGATTCATAACGCATTTCTCCTTTTTATTTGACACTCAGGGCGGGGCAGGGCCGGATGGGCACACTCTCCCCACCATACGTTCACAGTATTAGTATAAACGACCCGGCCGCTTTTGGTAATGCTCAACAAGCACAATGTTTTGCATAAGAGCTTGTATACATTGCACAAAAATGACGAATGACCTGAAAAGCAGGGCCGTTTTGCCCCGGTTTGCTCAAATACCAAGCCTGCCGAACAGCTCTGCAACGCCGTCGTGGTCGCAGTCGGCTTCGCTCACAATGCTGCCAATGGCCTTGATCTGGGGCATTCCGTTGGCCATAACAGCGGCGATCCCTGCCTTTTCCAGCATGGCGCGGTCGTTCTCGCTGTCGCCCACGGCAAGGGTATTCTCGTGGGGGATGCCCAGCAGGTCGGCCAGAGCCAGCAGGGCACTGCCCTTATCCACACCGGCAGCGGTCACTTCAATGTTATCCGGCGAACCCTGCACCACGGCCACGCCCGGGATAGCCTGAAACTTTGGCAGGGCAGCGGCGGTCTTTTCGGTGCTGTCGAAGAACATGCACAGTTTTTCGATCTCGTGCGCATGGCGGGACATCCAGCTCTCGATGCCGGGAATGACGGTAAAGCGGCCGTCGGTCAGGTTCTGCCGCGCCTCGGAGGAGAGAAAGCGGGCGGTGCGGGAGGTGAGCTTTGCAATGCCCTCCGGAGTCTTGATGGCAAGGCCGTCGCTGAATACGCTCAGCTCGCCATCGTACTGCTGGAACAGGTCAAAAGCTTCCCGTGCCACTTCTGTCGGCATCAGGCGGTGCAGCAGGCAGGCGGGTTCGCTGGTGTGGCGCTGGGCAGCGTTGGCATAGCGGCTGTGCACAGCACCCATGGGGTCATCGCCAAGGTCCCACACGGCGGCACCGTTGGAGGTGATGGCATACCGGATGCCGGGCAGCTTTGCCACAACAGGCGGCAGACTGGCCAGTGGGCGGCCTGTGGCGGGCACCACCACCACGCCATGCTCTACAGCGCGGGCAATGGCTTGACGGGTGGCAAGGGTGACCTCGTTGTTCCGGTTCAGCAGGGTGCCGTCCAGATCCAGCGCGGCAAGGCGGACAAGGGGAAAGCTTTGCAACATAATGGCTCCTTTTATAATAGGTACGCTCAAAAACAGAGCGCAAGTTTACAACACTCTTTTTATTTTATCGCACCGGAAAGGTTTGCGCAAGATGGCGTGATGTGGTATAATCATATCTTATCACATTGAAAATATAGGAGAAATACCATGAATCCCAAACAATTGTGGAGCCGGCGCCGCCCGCACCTGTGGTTCCAGCTGTACTGGGTGGTGTATCTGATCTGGTTCTTCTGGCTGGATCTGACCATCAAAGATCCCAAATATATCATCCACGCCCCGCTTGATGATCTGATCCCCTTCAATGAGTGGTTCATCTTTCCGTATTGCAGCTGGTTTGTGCTGTTGGCTGGTGTGACGGCCCTGCTGTGGTGGTGCGACACCCAAAGCTACGATAAGCTCTGCCTGACCATGTTTTCCGGCATGACCTTCTGCCTGATCCTGTACATGCTGCTGCCCAACGGTCTGGATATCCGCCCCACAGTGGATGCGGTGGGCCGCAGCAACATTGCAATGAGCATCATGCAGCTGATCTGGAGGGCGGATGCCTCGGTCAATGTGTGCCCGTCCATCCATTGCCAAAGCTCGGCCTGCATGGCACTGGCGTTCAGCCACAGCAAGCTGGCAAAGGAGCGCCCGGCCCTGAAAATTCTGGCCTGGGTGTGGGCTGCACTGATCTGTGCGTCCACCGTGTTCACCAAGCAGCACTCCATCATTGATGTGGTGTGCGGTCTGGCCGTGGCCTTTGTGTGGGTGCCGGTGGTGTACCGTTCCGCTAAAAAGTAAACGCAGCAAAAGCCCTTCACCCGGAGGGCTTTTGTGCTGCCATGGGGCCTGTCTTGACAAAACAGAGAAAAATGTTGGCGATTTTTAGTTGCAGCCACACTTGACAGCCGCCCTGTGGTTGGGTAATATGGTCTTGATAACTTCAATACTAGTATATCAATTTTTGCTTTACACCGGAGGTTGAAGGGAGAGAGACCACATGTCATTACTGAGTGCGCGCGAAACGGCATACCAGACGATCCGCAGCCGGATCATCACGATGGAGCTGAAGCCCGGTGATCCGCTGAATGACCGGGAGCTGGCCGAAGAGCTGGGCATCAGCCGCACGCCCATGCGGGAGGCTTTGCTGATGCTCAATCTGGCCCGCATGGTGGACATCAAACCGCAGAGCGGCACCCATGTGGCACCCATCAACCTGAAGTTGATGGAGATGGAGCAGTTTGCCCGCTATACACTGGAAAAAGAGATCCTGAACCGGCTGCGCGGCCATGTGACACCCCGGCAGGAGGAAGAATACCGCAGCAACATTGAGACATACCGTGTGCTGGAAGCGGATATGAGCCAGCCGGACCGCACTGCCCGTATGCTGGAGCTGGATAATGCATTCCACCGCAAATCCTTTGAGTTGTGCGGCATGGAAGCTCACTACGACCACATGCTGGCCAGCCTGCAGCATGTGGAGCGCATCCGCAAGTTCAGCCTGCAGACCGAGGAAAACAAGTCGGTCTGCTCCTCGCACACGGCAATTCTGGAAGCACTGCTGCACGGCAGCACGGACGACGTGAGCGAAGCGCTGGAAAGCCACCTGAGCCGGTATAAGCAGTCGGTGGCGCAGGCCCGCAGCGTCCACCCGGAATATTTTATTGATGAATAAACTTGAGGGAGAAACCACTGGAAGAGGGCAGGTTCCTCTTTTTTGCATAAAATATAAAAAAATTGAATTACTTGAATCACGTTATTGACCAAAACAGCGTTTTGCGGTAAAATCGAGGTGCAACAGGCATGGTATCATGCCGGTTCCCGACGCAGTGTGCCGTGGGGCGCGGCTGTGCGATCCCTTTATAGAATAAGGAGGTCTTAAGCAATGAAGGCCAAACGATTGATAGCTCTTGCACTGGCAGCAGTGTTCCTGCTCAGCGCGGCAGCAACGCCGGTGTTTGCCGCAGCAGCTCTGCCGCAGGAAAATGCAGCGCTGGAGCAGCAGAATGATATGGTTTCCATCCGGCTCAAAGCCACGGGCGACCTTGTTTATGGCTCCAACTACAAGCTGGAGGTGCAGACCAACCCTGCCGATACCCAGTATATCGGTGTTGTGGTGGGCGTTGGCGGCGAAGCGAATGGCTATGTGACGCTGGTGCTGTCGGATAAGATCCGCACGCTGCTCAAGATGATCCCGCTGCCCAAGAAGATGTCCAAGACACCGGATCAGGCAGAGGAGTTCAATGTGTACAGCTACCTCAAGCAGCTGATCGACGGCAACGATGTCAGCGTGCTGCTGCGGGTGGCCGATGAGGCCGTCTCGGTGATGGATGTACTGCACTTCTATGTGCCTACCATCGATCAGGTGTCCAACGGCCTGCGCCTTGCGCTGAACCTGATCCGCAAGTATCTGCCGGAGGGCGCGTTCAGCCGCATTTATCTGGACGAGCAGCCGGTGGATGCCGGCAACTATGTGGCCGGTGCACTGGCGCTGGAAAGCAGCGATATGAACACCGCAGGCTTTGCCATGTTCAAGATCAAGCCCAAGACAAACGGCGTGCGCATGTACTGGGCACAGCAGGCCGAAAAGCCCATGACCGCCGAAGAGCTGCAGAGCTTCAATGAAGCGGCTGTGCTGGAAGTGGATGGTCAGGTGGTGCCCACCGATAAGATCCGCTACAGCTACAAGAAGTCCGGCTGGGGCAGTGATGCCACCAGCGAGCTGCCCACAGAGCCGGGCACCTATGTGCAGACGGCAGAGATCGGCGGCAATTACTCCTGCAGCAAGATCAGCCGCAACATCACCGTAAAGTGATGTCGTAAAGCAAAAACAAGACCCCGCACCAGAAGGTGCGGGGTCTTGCTGTATCCTATGAGAAAAACGGGATCACATGCGGAACCGGAAGCCCCAGCCGCCGCAGCAGCAGTTGCAAAGCAGGTTCAGCAGGATCATGCTCCAGCACCACTGCATCAGGCCGCCGGGGCTGGTGTAGGTGGCCTGTGTGGTGCGGTAGGTCTGGCCGGGGTTCTGCATCCGGCGCAGGTGCATCTGGTACTCGGTGTTGCCCGGGTCCAGCTGCACGGCACGGCGGGCATCCTGCAGCGCATCGATGCGGTTGCCCAAGCCCTGATTTGCGAGGGAGGACAGATAATACCACCGGGCATTGCGGCCGGTCATGCCGTCCAGCACGCGGCGGGCCTCCGCATAGCGGCCATTGGCCACAAAGTTGCGGGCGGCCTGCATCTCCGGGCTGTCGGAGCCGGAATAGCTTGCGCCCTGCTGGCCGTAACCCTGCTGGTAGCCGCCAAAGCCAAACCCGAAACCGAACGGGTCAAAGCCATCGAATCCGTCAAAACCGCCGTAACCGTTCTGATAACCCTGCTGCTGGCCGTAACCCTGTTGTTGGTAGCTGCCGTAGGGATTTCCGCCCATCTGGGGGCCGGTCTCGCCCTTGGTAATGGCATCGTAAGCCGCCTGCACTTCCTTGAAGTGCTCCTCGGCGGTAGGATCGTTGGGGTTCAGGTCCGGGTGCCAGCGCTTGCACTTGGCGCGGTATGCTTTTTTGATCTCGTCATCGCTTGCGCCGCGCGAAACGCCCAGCACCTCATAGGGGTCTCTCATGGATATACTTCCTCACGTCTCATTTCGCGCAGCCACAGTGCCGCGCAATGTTTATAGTCTACCGTATTGCCGTGGAAAAATCAAGACAAAGCCGCCATTCAGCCACGGCTGCGGGCCTGCTTGGCTGTTTTGCAGTTGTATTTGAGCCATACGCCGGAGTAAAGGATGTTGCGCAGCAGGTCTGCGTCCTCCACGCAGGGCAGGCGTTCAAAGCTCTGGGCACACTGTGCCAGCAGCAGCTCAAAGATCTCTTTCATCTCTTCCTCATAGCCGGGCTGCTGACTGAGTGCTTTCAGCGGATTGTAGGCCCCCTTGCGCTGGTCATGCTCCAGATCGTCATAGGCATCCAGCAGGTAGATGAACTTGCCCAGATGGAAGCCGATGCTGCGCAGCTCCGGCGACCAGTGATCCTGCCGGTAGTCGAACAGCTCTGCCATCAGCTCGCCAAAGCAGCCGGACACGGCATCCAGATCTTCGCTCCCGGCAGCTTCATATTCTGCCAGCCTGTCCAGACAGGTGCGGATGGCGCTGCACTGACGGGGCCAGCGGCTCTCGGCAGCCTGCTTACAGCCGGTAAGCAGCTTTTCATATCCAAGGCCCAGCAGGCTGCGGTCGTCCTTCCACTTATCCTCGGCGTTGTAGTAGTGCAAGGCTACGCTCAGATCTGCACAGTAATCGGTGGGGGAGGCTGCCCGCCATTCCACACCGCCCAAGGGGTGGATGGGGCACCGGTCGTGGCCGGAAGAAGCTTCGGTCTCGCCCTCGTACAGGCTGCACAGCAGCAGGTTCAGGAAGGTGAGGTCATAGCTCAGCGTAAAGCGGCCCCGCAGGCCGTGCAGTGCGTCGATGCGGCGGCACAGCCCGCAGTAGGCGGTGCGGTATCGCTTTTGTGCTTCGTCCGAAAGCGCGGCCTGATTGGGCACAACATAACCAAACATGGCCGCTCAGCTCTTTTTGATGAACTGGGTGCCGCAGCGCGGGCAGGAGATCTGGATGCGGCCGCGGCCACGGGGCACACGCAGCTTCTGGCGGCACTTGGGGCAGCGGTAGTAGTGGTAGAGCTTGCGGTTGGCCCACTGATCCTTCAGACCGCGGAACTTACGGTCTACGCGGTCCTTCAGGGCATAGTACTGGTAGTTCTCCTCCGTGCGCTTGGAAATGTTGCGGCTGAGCGAGCGGTAGTAGCACAGCACCAGCAGCACCAGACCCAGCCATGTGAACAGGCTGAAGCGGGTGAGCAGCGAGATCAGCAGCAGCACGATAGACGCGATGCTCAAAAACTGGTTCAGGCCATCGGTACCGTAGCGGCCGATCATAAACTGACGGAATTTTTCTCTCATAACTCCTGCATCCTTTGTTTTGGAATCAAAGCGGGCGCGCCCGCCGTTATTTTACAGTTCTTAGGATACCAGTCAACCATGATGAAATTTTGAACAGAGTGCAAATCTATCATGAAGGGACGGAAATTAAGCTTCCCGGCAACGGATGGTCACCACGGCATCGGTATCCAGCGCACCTTCCATGCGGCAGTGCAGCACGGCGCGGCCCGCTTCGCCGGTGGTGGCAAGGTAGGTGCCCGCCATGCCGCCGCGCAGCGGCACCACGCTGGGACCAATGATCTTCAGCGGGCCGTCCACGCTCAGCTGAACGGCTTCGCCGCAGTAGGGCAGCAGGCTGCCGTTCTGGTCGATGGCGCGCAGGCTGACAGCGGCGCAGTCCCAGGTGGGGCCGTCGGTGAGGATGGGGTTGTGCACGGTGCATTCCAGCCGGACGCTCTGCACCGGTTCCCGCACCACGGTGCGCACGGTGCGGCCATGCCACACGGCTTCAAAACGGTAGGCTGCGCACGGTGTGCCCAGCACGCCGATGTATTTGTAATACATGCGGGCTACCTCGTTCCAGCTCAGCCGCAGCGAAAGCATCCGCGCCTTGGAAAGCGGCGAAAGCTCCATGGCATCCCGGCGCATCTCGTTCAGGATAGCGGCTGTCATCTGGGCGGAGGCCTGGTCCATGCCCTCGTACTTTTCCAACAAAGAACCCACAAAATCGTTGATCTCAATGGGCGGATGCGTCATGGCGGCAAAACGGCCGTGCCGGTCAGGCGTGAACTCGGCAATGTAGTCGTTGCCGCGGTACAGCCGCACGCTTTCGGCGTTGGTGAACACCCAGCAGGCTGTGGGAACGCCGCCGGGCAGGTCGCCCAGTGCCATGCCGGAAGAGACTTCCAGCACGATGTCCGAGGGGGAACGCGGCGTTTTCTGGCTTGCATATACCGCCGCCGAAAGCTTCGGGTTGCGGAACATATCCATCACACCGTGGTAGCAGATGCGGTCGCCGCTGCCAAATTCCCGGTGGGTGTTGTAATCGGCCATGCACCAGCCAAGGGCACCGGCCACGCCCTGCTGGGCAATGGCATCGTTGAGGACGGCAGCATGGCGCAGAGCCTGTGCCAGCCGGTGCGGCTCGTCGTCAAAGGCTTTGGCCGGGAACTGCTGGCCCCCGAACTCGCTGATGAGGTAGCCCTTGCGCAGGTCAGGCGTAACGGCAGACCGGGGCTCGCAGCCCGGGCCCCGGCCGGAGTAGGAGTAATCGTTGTAGGCGTAAACGTCCTCGAGCAGCTGGCTCTTGCGGGCGATCCGCACGCCGCCGGTGGGGCGGGTGGGGTCCAGCCGATGGACAGCCTCGTTGGTGCGCTTGTAAAAGGCCTCGTTATCGGAACTGCCGTTCACCCGCACGCCCCACAGGAACACGCTGGGGTGGTTGCGGCACTGGCAGACCATCTCGCGGCAGTTCTGCAATGCCTGGGCCTGCCAGGCTTCATCCCCGATGTGCTGCCAGCCGGGCATCTCCACGAACACCAGCAGGCCCAGCTCATCGCAGGCATCCAGAAAAGCCGGGCTCTGGGGGTAGTGGCTGGTGCGCACTGCATTGCAGCCCAACTGCTTTTTCAACAATTGGGCATCCAGCTGTTGAATGCTGTCCGGCATGGCATAGCCCTGATAGGCGTAGCTCTGATGCCGGTTCAGGCCCCGCAGCTCCACCCGCTGGCCATTCAGATAAAAGCCCCCGGCCACGAACTGGATGGTGCGGAAGCCGAACCGGGTGCTCTTTTCGTCCAGCACTCGGTCGGGCAGGCCGCTGGTGCCGGGCCGGATGAGCCGGACGGTCAGGGTATAGAGGAAGGGGTGCTCCACGCTCCAGGGGTGTACGCCGTTCAGGGTGCCCACAATGGGCAGGCTGAGCTCACCGCTGTACAGGGCTCTGCTTCCGGCGGGGCTGCGGATCTCGGCCTGCAGGGTGCAGCCGATGGTCTCGCCCACTGTGGAGGAATAGATGCGGAAATCGCCCTCGGCCTGCGCCTCGATGAAGATGTCGCGCAGGTAGGCGGGCTCCTTCACGTCCAGACTGACGGCCCGGTAGATGCCGCCGTAGGTCAGAAAATCGATCTGCCCGCCGAAGGGGGGAATGTTCAGGTCCTCCCGGCTGTCGCACCGGACAGCCACCACATTTTTTTGGCCCAGCAGCAGCGATTCGGTCAGGTCCACAGTAAAGGCGGTGTAGCCGCACCCGTGGTGGAACACCCGCCGCCCGTTGCAGAACACAGTGGCATCGTGGGCCACGGCTCCAAAGGTCAGCAGTACCGTGCGGCCCTGCCACTCTTTGGGCGCAAAAAACTCCCGCCGGTAGCCGGACACCCGCTGGTATTCGTTCTCGTTGCAATAGTTGTAGGGCAGCGTTTTGACCGTGTGGGGCAAGCGCACCGGCTCCAGCTCCACCCCGGTGCATTCGGGGCGGACGATGGCGGGATCAAAGGTGGGGGCAAACAGCCAGCCGTCGTTCCAATCGTAGTGTTCCATAGCCTGTCTCCATCGCTCTGCACAAAAAATTCTTACCCTTATGCTACCACAAAGTTGTGAACGAAAAAAGCACTCCGTCCCTTATTTTTTCCGCTTTTGCAGAAAAAGCTGTTAAAATCAAAAAAGCCCCCGCCGGGCAGGCGGGAGCGAGGGGAAACTCAGCGGATGAAATTGGTCATGGGACGGCGGGGATTTTCGGGGTGAGTGATGCCGTTTGCTTTGCCCAGTTCGATGCACTTGAGCAGCCAGGCCATGTTCCGGCCCAGCTCCCGCATCACGGCGCAGCCCTCTTCATCCTCCAGCACCTGCTCGGGCTTGGAGCCGTGCACCATGGGCCAGTAGGAACCGCTGACCAGCGGCATGTGGAAGAACTCGGGGTACTTCACCAGCTGGTCCAGCGTGGTGGTGGTGCCGGCGCGGCGGGCCGAAGCGCAGATGGCAGCGGGCTTGTAGGCCAGATACTTGCCGCCCGCATAGGCCAGACGGTCCATGAAGCTGGTCATGTTGCCGGAGGCGGACGCATAGTGGACAGGTGTGCCGAACACAAAGGCATCGGCGGTCTTGGCCTTTTCGATGGCCTCGTTGACCACGCCGCCGAACACGCAGCCCTTACCGGCGGCACAGCCGCCGCAGCCGATGCAGCCGCCCACCGGCTTTGTGCCGACGTTCAGGATCTCGGTCTCGATGCCGCTGGCGTTCAGCTCCCCGGCGATCAGGGACAGGGCGGTATAGGTGCAGCCCTTCTCGTGGGGGCTGCCGTTGATGAGCAGGACTTTCATAAGCAGATACTCTCCTTTTTTGGCAAAACGCGCCGCACATGGGACGCTTTGCCCTGATTTTAGCACAATTGCACCCTGAGTGCAACGCGTGCCCTTGACAAAGAGTTGCGTTTTGACGATAATATGGAGATACGAAAACACGAAACAGCTGCTGGCCGGGCAGGGGGCCCGGACAGCGGGAGAAGGAGGCAGATACATGCGCGTTATTGCAGGAGAAGCACGGGGCCGCAGGCTGGAAGCCCTGCCCGGCACCGAGATCACCCGCCCGACGATGGATCAGGTCAAGGAGGCCATGTTCAGCATCGTCCAGTTCGACCTGCCCGGTGCCCGGGTGCTCGACCTCTACGCAGGCAGCGGCCAGCTGGGCATCGAGGCCCTGAGCCGGGGTGCGGCCCGGTGCGTGTTCCTGGACGAGAACCGGGAGGCCGTGAACATCGTGATGAAGAACTGCAAGAACTGCGGCGTGTTTGACCGCAGCCGGGTCAACATCGGCGAGGCGGCACGGTATCTCTCCGCCTGCCATGAGCAGTTCGACATCGTGCTGCTGGACCCGCCCTTCCACACCGGCACGCTGGAAAAGATCCTGCCCGGCGTGGACAAATGCCTGGCTCCGGGCGGCATCGTGATCTGCGAGAGTGAGACCGGCCTGGTGCTGCCTGCCGAGGTGGGCGGCATGACCCTGAAAAAACAGTATAAATACGGCAAAGTCCTGCTGTGGAAGTATGGTAAGCCCCGGCAGAGCGCTGGAGAGGGAGATGCGGAATGAACGTAAACGAGCTTTTGGATACCATTGAGGATACGCTGGAGGAGAGCGCCGGAATGCCCCTTTCGGGCGGCAAGCGCATCGTGGATGTGGAGCAGATCCGGGATTATCTGGACGAGATCCGCCAGAACCTGCCTGTGGAGCTGCGGCAGGCCCAGTCCATTGTCAGCGACCGTGCCCAGCTTATCGAATCGGCCAACGCACAGGCCCAGGCCATTGTAAAAAAGGCCGAGGAGCGCGCCCGTGTGCTGGTGAGCGAGGCCGAGATCGTCAAGGCGGCCCAGCAGCGCGCCGGGGAGATCGTCTCCGCCGCCCAGACCGAGGCCCGCACTGTCCGCCAGACCGTGACCGACTACTGTGATAATATGCTCAAGACCACGGAAGAGACGATGGCGGAAAACGCCGCACAGGTCAAGAATGTCCGTGCAAACCTGCGCCAGAGCCCCCGGAAACAGCTCTGATGCGGGAATGTGAAATTTCCCGGTGAGAGCTTCCGGCCCCTGCAAGCAAAAACGACGGCTTGCAGGGGCTTTTTTTGGTACATTTTGAGAGAAAAAACAAAAGGGAAACTCTTGCAATCAGGGGCCTGTTTTGTTACAATAAAATTGTATCCTCAAGGCTGACCGGGCCACAAACTCCCGGCAGGCCGCAGGCCGCTTTCCCGGGCAGCAGCTCCGGGCAGAAAAGGGCGGCAGATGCAGGATCTTATCTGAGTTTTGAAAGGAGGCTGGGAACATGGACACAGAAAAAACAGCACAGCCCTTTGACCCGGCCTCGTTTGAGCATGTCCCGGTGCTGCTGAACGAGTGCCTGGACGGCCTGAAGATCGACCCGGCGGGCACCTATCTGGACGGCACGGCGGGCGGCGCGGGGCACTCCCGCCAGATCGCCCTGCGGCTGAACGGCGAACAGGGCGGCAGGCTCATCTCGTTGGATCAGGACCCCGATGCCGTGCAGACGGCCCGGGCCCGGCTGGCGGGCCTGCCTGCCACCGTGGTGCAGATCAACTTCCGCTATGCCGGACAAGCTCTGGAGCAGCTGGGCATTGAAACGATCAACGGCGCGCTGCTGGATCTGGGGGTGTCCAGCCATCAGCTGGATGACGCGGCCCGGGGCTTTTCCTACCGGGCAGATGCCCCGCTGGACATGCGGATGAGCCAGGAGGGGGAGACGGCCGCCGATCTCGTGAACAGCGAGAGCCGGGAGGAGCTGGCCCGCATCCTGCGGGATTACGGCGAGGAGCCCTTCGCCTGGCAGATCGCGGGCAGGATCGTGGAAGCCCGGGAAACTGCCCCCATTGAAACGACATTGCAGCTGGCGGATATCGTGGCCAGCGCCATGCCCCCGGCGGAGCGCCGGAAGAACAAAAACCCCTCCCGCCGCACCTTCCAGGCACTGCGCATTGCGGTAAACCATGAGCTGGACGCACTGGAAGAGGGGCTGGATACCATTTTTGCGCATCTCGCACCGGGTGGAAGACTTTGCGTGATCACCTTCCACTCGCTGGAGGACCGGCTGGTCAAGAACAAGTTCCGCCGCTGGTCCACCGCCTGCACCTGCCCGCCGGAGTTCCCGGTGTGCGTCTGCGGCGGCAAAGCCAAGGCAAAGCTGATCACACGCAAACCCATTGAAGCCAACACGCAGGAGCTGGAAGAGAACCGGCGCAGCCGTTCGGCCCACCTGCGGGTTTTGGAAAAGATCTGAGGGCGGCAAAGCCCCGGAGATGTGAGGAGGAGATCACCATGGGTCAGGCAGCATACGATATGACAGAGGTCCGGCGCAGAAGAGCGCCGCAGGCACAGCCCAAAGTCCCGCTGCGGGTAGAAAAGGGCGGCAAAAAGCGGCTGAACCCCGTGCGGGCCGCCATGCAGCACGCGCTGCAGCTGGTGGGCGCGGCTTTGCTGGTGGGCTTTGCGGTGAGCCTGCTGTGGAGCGAGGCACAGCTGGTGGAGCTGAATTCTCAGATCCAGAGCGCCAAGGCAGAGCTTGTGAGCGAGCAGAGCCAGTATACATACTACAACAGTGCCCTGAACAGCCGCACCAACATCACAAGTGTTGAGGAGACCGCCACACGCCTGGGGCTGATGAAGATCGACCAGAGCCAGATCACCTACATCCGGCTGGATGAGGGCAGCGTTCTGGTGCGCAAGGCATCCGCTGTGCGGCAGTGGTCGGATCTGCTCCACGATGGGGCAATGACCATTCTTGCCTCTGTCAGAACGGCAAAATAAACCAAACAACGAAAAGCGTGCGGCAGCGCACGCTTTTTCGGTTTCTTCGGGAGTACGCAATGCAAACACCATCCTCCAATCCCAAAAAGAACAGCGCCCGCCGCCGCAGTGCGGACCCGCACGCACGGCTCAGTGCCCGGCTGCGCCATATCAGCTTTGGCGCCGCCGTGCTTCTTGTGGTGGTCGCCGCGCTGACCGTGATCTACAGCCTGTACAAGATCCAGATCCGCGACGGTGCCACCTACCGCCAGTACGCCGCCGAGCAGCAGCTGCTGGACAGCACCATTCAGGCCACCCGCGGTGAGATCTACGACACCAGCGGCATCACGCTGGCTTCCACCAGCGTGGTCTGGACCATCTGGGCCGACCCCTCTTACAGCACGGCCCTGTATACCACCACCACCGATCAGGACACCAAGGCGGAGACCCGCACCATTGATGAAGCCGCCATGAAGGAGGTCTGCACCCAGATCACCCTGCGCCTGCTTTCGGGCGACGGCGAGAGTCTGGACAGCGTGGACACCGCTTCGGCAGAGTACCAAACCCAGTATCAGACGGTCTGCGATGCCCTCTCCCAAAACGAAAGCTCCTATCAGGTGCTGGCCACCAAGGTCAACAACGCCATCAAGCTCTCCATTGAGGAATACGTCAAGACCTACAACAAGGCCCACAGCAAGAGCGGAAAATCCGCCGGTGCGCTGGAAAAGATCCTGGGCAAGCTGGGCCTGGGCCAGCAGGAGAGCGACGACGGCACCCCCACTGTCCGCAAGGGGCGGGTGTCGGTGTCGGCCTCCAAGGGCTTCCAGCGGGATTATCCCTACGGCCGCTTTGCCGCTGCTGTGCTGGGCTTCTGCAATGCGGATGGTCAGGGCGTGTACGGTCTGGAAAACTCCTATGAGTCCACGCTGGCCGGCGTGAATGGCCGCACCATCACCCTGCGCAACGCTTACGGCAACGCCATTGCCGATGAAAACGCCACCACCTACGCCGCCAAGGACGGTTCCAATCTGGTGCTCTCGCTGGATGTGAACATTCAGGAGGTGGTGGAGCGCTACCTGAACGAGGCCGTGGCGGCCAACACCGTTGAGAACCGCGGCTGTGCCATTGTGATGAACGTCAAGACCGGTGCCATCCTTGCCATGGCCTCCAAGCCGGACTTTGACCCCAATGACCCACAGGATTTCAGCGCCAATCTGGCCTACCTGACGGAGCAGGTGCAGGCTGAACCGGAGCTGTACACCATCTACAAAAAAGACGAGAACGGCAACTACCTGCGGGACGAGAACGGCCAGAAGATCGCGGATGAGGAAGCCGACTACACCGGCACCTACCGGGATATCCAGTGGAAGAACAAGACCATCACCGAGCTGTACTACCCCGGAAGCGTGTTCAAGGTCATCACCGCCGCCATGGGTGTGGACAGCGGCAAGGCGACCTATTACACCACCCTGAACTGCTCCGGCGCGTACAGCGTGGCAAAGCAGACCTACCACTGCGCCGGCAGAAAGTCGCACGGGGCCCAGAATCTGGCCGAGGCCCTGCGCAACAGCTGCAACATCTACCTCATCCAGCTGGGTCAGCGCGTGGGTTCCAGCCTGTTCTATGATTACTTCGATGCCTTCGGATTCACCGAGCGCACCGGTGTGGACCTGCCCAATGAGACCAGCTTCATGCAGTATTACAGCAAGAGCCGTCTGGGCGAGGTGGAGCTGGCCTCCTCCGCCTTTGGTCAGGCCATGGCCGTGACCCCGCTGCAGGTGTGCACCGCCGTCTCGGCGGCAGTCAACGGCGGCTATCTGGTCACCCCCCATGTGGTGGATAAGATCACGGACCAGAACGGAAACGTGGTGCAGGAGATCGGCACCAACATCCGCCGTCAGGTCATCAGCGAGAGCGCCAGTGAGACCATCCGCCAGATCATGGAGTTTGAGGTGGGCGACGGCACCCAGGGCGGCGGCGGCAACGCTTACGTTGCAGGCTACCGCATCGGCGGCAAGTCCGGCACCTCCGAGCAGCTGAACATGGACCGCCGCGCCGATGGCGACTACAAGAAGGTGGCATCCTTTGCGGCTGTCCTGCCCGCCAACGACCCGGAGATCCTGGTCTATGTCATGCTGGACGACCCCAACAATGCCCGCACCGACTATTCGTCCATTCTGGCTGCCCCTGTGGTGGGCAACATCATCAGTGAGATCGCGCCCTATCTGGGCATCGCCACCGACGGCGTGGACCGCAGCGGCACCACCGTCAAGGTGCCCAACCTGACGGGCAAGGAGTGGAGCAACGCGCAGGTGCAGCTGAACATCAAGGGCTTGAAGCATCACCTGGCCGAGAGCGAATCCGACCAGACCGCCGCCCTTGTTACCTACCAGTACCCCCGCGCGGGGGCAGAGGTGCCCTACGGCACCACCGTTTATCTGTATACCGATACCTATGAGGGCAAGCACGCCGAGGTGCCGGACGTGACCGGCAAGAGCGCGGACTTTGCCCGGCAGATGCTGAACGCCGCAGGGCTCAACTGCACAGTCGAAGGCTCCGGCACGGTCCAGAGCCAGAGTGAGGCACCCGGCTCCAGCGTCCAGCAGGGAACCATCGTACATCTGATCTGTGGATAAAGGGGAATAAGAGTATGGAAGCAATTGCAGCAAACATCCTGTTGGAGGGCTTGGCAGTCAACGCGCTGGCCCAGTGCGAGACCCCGGTCACGCTGGTGACCACCGACAGCCGTGAGGTCTGCCCCGGGTGCATCTTTGTGGCGTTCCCGGGCGAAAAATTCGACGGCCATGATTTTGCCGCCAAGGCGCTGGAAAACGGCGCGCTCTGCGTGGTGCTGAACCACCCCGTGGAAGGCGTGCCGGAGGAGAAGAGCGTGATCTGCCCGGACAGCTACCACGCCATGATGGTGCTGGGGGCCAATTATCGCAGCCAGTTCCACCCCAAAGTGGTGGGCGTGACCGGCAGCGTGGGCAAGACCACCACCAAGCAGATGACCTACG
>ENA-OZFE01000285-OZFE01000285.1-human-gut-metagenome-genome-assembly--contig:-NODE-285-length-21939-cov-12.077454_pt1 | contig 21939 bp, 18 predicted proteins | sample MGYA00245077_ERZ653627 | MGnify/ENA primary metagenome ERZ653627 (study PRJEB26926, sample SAMN06165121) | human gut metagenome | biome: ENVO:00009003; feature: ENVO:2100002; material: ENVO:00002003...
CTTCCTTGAAGATGATGAAGAAGCTGCCTGCACCCAGCGTGCGGGAGGCCAGCACAAATTCCTGATCCTTCAGCTTGAGCATTTCGGCGCGGGCAATGCGGCTCATGCCCACCCACTCGGTCAGCATCAGGGCAAAGATGATGGTGACCATGCCGGGCTGCAGCACCAGCAGCAGCAGCGTAACGATGACCAGACGGGGAATGCCGTTGGCTACCTCAAGGAAGCGCTGCATCACCATATCCACCCTGCCGCCAAAGTAGCCGGAGATCAGGCCATAGCTCATGCCGATGACCATATCGATGACAGCGGCGGCCACCGCGATGATCAGGGAGACACGGGCACCCTCCCAGGTGCGGGTCCAGATATCGCGGCCGTACAGGTCACTGCCGAACCAGTAGTAGACATCGTCCTTGCCCTTTTCCACATAGGCGTTGACGCTCTTGCTGCCGGTGGTGGTGCTCATCTTCTCGCTGCCGTCCAGGATGCCGAGGCGCTCGATGCCCGGCACACGGGGAGCAAAGTTCTTCTGGCTCAGATCCTGGCCGGAGTAGGTATAGCTGTTCATGCCCGGGCCAAACACGGCCAGCAGCACGATGACGACGATCAGGATCAGGCCCAGCACGGCGCTCCTCTTGCCGAAGAAGCGGAGGATGGCATCCTTCCAGAAGCTCTGGGCCGCAAAGTTGGTATCCACGGCAATCTCATCGTCGTTGTGCTTGAGGGCAAACTCCTTGTCCTCAAAGGTGTGCTCGGGATACAGGGAATCCACCGCGCTGACGATGGCATCCGCTGTGGATTCGCCGCCCAGGCGGATCGCTTTTTCTGCCATATCAGTCATCCCCCTTTGCCAGACGAATGCGCGGATCGATGATGCCGTAGAGCAGGTCAACGACCAGCATGATGCCAATGTACATGGCGCTGTAAATAAAGCTCAGACCAATGACCACATTGTAATCGTTGGACTGGATGGCCGTGACCAGCAGGCTGCCCACGCCGGGAATGGCGAAGATCTTTTCCACCACCAGCGAACCGGTCATCAGATCCACGATCAGGGGTGCCAGCACCGTGATGATGGGGATGAGGGCATTGCGCAGGGCATGGCGGAAGATCAGCGCCGGGCCGGAGATGCCCTTGCTCTCGGCCAGCAGCATGTAATCGGAATCAAGGACTTCGATCATCTCACTGCGGGTAAAGCGGGCAATGGAGGCCATGGTGAACATGGAAAGCGAGATGCTGGGCAGGACGCTGGAGCCAAAGACATCCTTGGCGGAGAACAGCATTGGGAACCAGCGGAGCTTGAAGCCAAAGGCATAGCTCAGGGCCAGTGCGAACACATAGGAAGGCACCGACACGCCGATGACCGAGATGATGGTGGCGATGGTATCAAAAATGGTATCCCGCTTGAGTGCGGCAATGATGCCCAGCACCAGGCCCACAGCGGCACCCAGCGTCACGGCCATGCCGCCCACCTGAATGGAGATGGGCAGGCGGCTCTGGATGAGCTGGGAGATGGGTGTATTCTTGGAGATGTTATAGCTCACGCCAAGATCTCCCCGGAGCATGTTGCCCACATAGCGGAAGAACTGGATGTAGATGGGCTGATCCAGGCCGTACTTTGCGTACAGGGCAGCCCGCATATCGGGCGTCAGCTTTTCATCATTGAAGGGCGAACCGGGCATCAGCTGCATCAGGATAAACAGCACCAGCAAAATTGCCAGCAGTGTGAACAGCGAGGTCAGGATTCGCTTGAGCGTATATTTTTTCACGTCGGGTGGACCCCCTTTTTCCTTCCGGGATCTCGCGGTCAGTCGTTCGTCTGCCGCGGACAGGCACAATGCCAAAAAGGCGCACAGTGGCTCTTTGCGGGCCACTGTGCGGCCTTGTTCAGTGTGCTTTCAGTTTTACTCGCTCTTGGTGGTGTTCTTGTACACACGGTTCAGAGCGCAGGGGTGATGCTCGACACCCTTGACGGCAGAGGAGATCATCTCAGCGTTGCACTGGCCGTACAGGGGGAAGATGACCGCCTGCTCCAGAACGATCTGCTCTGCCTCGTACAGGGCAGCCCAGCGGCCCTCGGGGTCGGTGCACAGATCACCGGTGGTGCACTCGTTAATGACGGCATCGTAGTCGGCATCGCTCCACAGACCGTAGTTGTTGGAGTTGCCGGTCACCCACATACCCAGATAGGTCATGGGGTCAGCGTAGTCGGGGCCCCAACGGGTCAGGCCCAGCTCAAAGGTGCCGTCCTGCATATCCTGCACGCGCTGCTTCTTGGGCTCCACGGTCAGGTTGATGGTCAGGCCCTCCAGCGTGGTCTCCAGCTGCTCTTTGACGACCTGAGCCACCTTCTGGGGTGCATCGTCAGCATCCACCACCATATCAAAGGTGAAGGTATCCTTGCCCAGCTCAGCCTTGGCGGTCTCAAAGAACTCCTTGGCCTTCTCGGGATCATAAGCGCAGTCATCTGCAAACTTGGTCTGGTCGGCGCTGAAATCGCTGCCGTCGGGGCCGGTTGCAAACTGTGCGGGAACAGCGGTGTATGCGGGGGTGGAGCCATCCTTCAGCACATCGCCGGTAATGGCATCACGATCCAGTGCAAAGGTCATGGCCTTGCGCAGGTTCAGGTTTGCCAGATCAGGCACAGCGTCGATGTTGGGGCTGATGTACCACAGGTAACCGGCACCCACGCTGGTAAACTCGGGATCATCCTTGACCTGATCGACCTGCTCACCGTTCAGCAGGGTGATATCCAGCGTGCCGGTCTGATAGCTCATCAAAGCCTGCTGGCTGTCCTTGATGACCTGATAGGCCAGACCGTCCAGAGCGATCTTATCCGCATCATAGTAATCGGGGTTCTTTTCCATCGCAAAGGCGGTGGCGGCGGGCTGATAATCGGTCAGCACGAACGCGCCGTTGGACAGCACCGTTTCGGGGCTGGTGCCAAAGGTGTCAGCGCAGGTGTTGTAGAAGGCCTCGTTCACCGGGTAGAAGGTGGGGAAGTACATCAGGCTCAGGAAGTAGCTGACAGGAACGTTCAGCTGCACCTCCAGGGTCTTGTCATCCACTGCGGTCACGCCCAGGTCGGTAACGGGCTTTTCACCAGCAATGATCTCGGCGGCGTTGACCACCTGACCAATGTCGGACAGCATGTAGGAATACTCGGAAGCGGTGGCGGGGTCTACGGCGCGCTGCCAGCCAAACACAAAGTCGGCGGCGGTCACGGCCTCACCGTTGGACCACTTTGCATCGCGCAGGTGGAAGGTGTAGGTCTTGCCGTCCTCGCTGATGTCATAAGTCTCCGCCATGGCGGGAACTGCTGCACCGTCAGCATCCATCTGCATCAGGCCATCGGTGTAATCCGCGATGACCTCAAAGGAGGTGCCGTCGGTGGCCACCTGCGGGTCCAGAGACTGGACCTCGGTCTCCAGCATGATGTTCAGGGTGCCGCCCTGTGCGGTGCCAGCCGCAGCAGAGGAAGCGCCGCTGGCTGCAGAAGATGCAGCCGTGGAGCTGGAAGAGCCGCCGCAGGCTGTCAGAGCCAGCGCGGCAGAGGTGACACCGGCAGCTGCCAGGAAGCTGCGGCGCGAAATACGACGATCGAATTTCATATATGTTTTCCCCTCTCTTTAATGCTCTACACTGATAAAGCATTAATTTCTGAAAATGCACAAGGGGCTCTGCTCCCCCTCTGGAGCTTCTGCACACCCTTGTGCCATGGCCGCATTATACATCCATCTGTCGGCAAAGAAAAGACTTTTTGCCGAATTTGTTCTCCGAAAAGGCTCGTTTCTCCCCTTTGTCCAACATCCTGCCGAAAACGGAAACTAATTTTTGTATAGTTTTTCTCCTGCACTGTATTTTATGCAAAGACAGTTCTTGCGTTAAAGTCACCGATTGTATTTCTATAGAGTACATTTAACTTCATTCACTTTACTTTATTAAGAGTTGAAATCCGTTCAGCCTATATCAGTTCTCTTTGTCATTGCTTCGCGGCGACCCCTCTCCCAGCAGGAGAGGCAAGACAGGCAGCCTCATAAACCCTGGTTCCCCTGCCCGGAGATCCGACACGATGCGTCCGGGAGATTCACAGACAAAAAGGACTGGTTGTCGCTCTGGGGGCCGGTCTCGGCGTTTGGGGTGCCATTAATCTGCTGGAAGGTTATGGTAACGATAATCCCGGCAGCAATGCTCATAGTCGATAAAGAAGCAGACTGCAAAATAGCACACAATGACAACCGCCCTGCTATTCCGTAAATGCTCTTGTGGTGGAAACGTTCATAGCTCTGTGATAAAATAGCACTTAACAACCGCTAACAAAATCTGTTGGGGATAGTGCAGTCGATCAAGCTAATCCATAAAAGAAAATGGCAGAAAAGCGCCGTAAAATCAGCATTGCAACGGTTCGTTGCGGCGATTCCTGCTTGAATTGGTAGATATTTAGTTGCTCGTTTGCTATAATTTTTTCGAACAAAATAGCAGGAGGAAAGTAAAATGACATTTGGAGAGAAAATACAGAAATTAAGAAAGCAGCAGGGGCTTTCACAAGAAGCCCTTGCTGAAAAAGTAACAGTTACAAGGCAGACAATTTCAAAATGGGAGTTAGACCAATCTACCCCGGATTTAGAATTTATCGCTCAGCTCAGCAGTATTTTTGGTGTATCTGCTGACTACCTCATCAGGGAAGAATTAGTTGAACCAAATGCCTTGCCGTTTCAAAAGAAAAAAGGGGTTCATTTGACAGAACGAGTAAAGCGTCATATTTTGGTAGTTTTGTCCGCAGTGGCTTTAATCGCAATTTGCGTATGCCTAATTTGTGATTACTTTACTACGGAATACTTGTCATGGTCATTCGTAGTTGCAGTTTCGATTGTGGCTGCATGGGGACTTTGTGTTCCCGTCTTAATTGCAAAGGGAAAAATTATTTTGAAAACGTTATTTACAGCCAGTGTTATTCCAATTCCCCTTTTAGTGCTTCTCGGATTACTCCTAAAACGTCCGATCGTGTATACACTTGGTACTTGCATTTCACTTGTAGCACTTGCTGCAATTTGGATAATGTATGGAATTTTCAGTAAATGTAAAAAACATTTGTGGAGAGGATTTGGTTTTGCAATGCTTGTTGTAATACCCACAGCATCGAGTATTAACCACATCGTTGCCTACTTTGTTCCACAAGATGGCTCTACATTTACATCAGATATATTCAACAGCACAATTACACTTATACTTGCTGCTGTGTGCTTTGGAATTGACTATTTACAGTGCTGCAAGAAAGGAGAAAAGACTGATAAAACATGAAAACAATTCTTTTACACGGACTGGGACAAAGCGCCCATGATTGGGAAAAAGTAACCAGTCTCATACCCAATATGGAAGTGGATTGTCCCAATCTTTTTGCAACAACAGAAAATGGGTTTTCATATTCTGAAATCATGCACTCTTGCGAAACACGATTTACAGAAGAACATGAACCGTTGCGTATCTGTGGTCTTTCTCTTGGCGCAGTTTTGGCTCTGGATTATACCATTCGACACAGCAACCATGTAACATCACTCGTATTGATTGGCTGTCAGTATAAAGTTCCGAGTCTGCTTATTGATCTACAAAATATTATGTTTCGATGTATGCCGGACAAAGTATTTCAGAATACAGGCTTGTCGAAAAGTAATGCAATAGAGTTGGCACACTCTATGCGAAGTTTGGATTTCAGCGAAAAATTGCATGAAATTTCTTGCCCTGTAACCGTTATTTGCGGCGAAAAGGACAGAGCAAATAAGAAAGCGGCAAAGAAACTGAATTCATTGCTACCACAAAGCGAACTGATTATTATTCCGGGTGTCGGACATGAAGTAAACAAGTATGCGCCAGAAGCCATTGCGGCTATACTCAACCGGGAATAGCAAACTCAGCCGGAGCGCAGTCAACGGTCAAGATGAACGGGCTACGCCCGCCGTTGACAGCCCCGCCCGGTTTCGCAAATGGGCAATCAAGGGGACTGTTGCACATCGTTCTGGATGAAAGTGCAGTAGTGCCCCTAAGAATTAAACCTATAATCGAACAATAGAGAAAAGCATGTGCATCACAAATCCATTGAAAATTTCTAATTTTCAAGGAAATCTGTTGCACATGCTTTTATTTTCACCAAAATTTGCTTTTGGAGTTTTCGATTCTACGAACAAAAGAGGGACTGTCACATGTGCAACAGCCCCTCCTCCTGGTTCTGATCTTACTTCGCGTACTCGATGGCGCGGCTCTCGCGGATAACGTTGACCTTGATCTGGCCGGGATAATCGAGGGTATCCTCGATCTTCTTGGCGATCTGGCGGGCCAGCAGGATGACCTGATCATCGCTGATGACATCGGGCTTGACCATGATGCGGACTTCACGGCCGGCCTGAACGGCAAAGGCCTGCTCCACGCCCTCAAAGCTGGAAGAGATCTCCTCCAGATTTTCCAGACGCTTGACATAGCTCTCCACGTTCTCGCGGCGGGCACCGGGACGTGCGGCACTGATGGCATCGCAGGCCTGAATGATAAAGGCCAGCGGGGTCTTGGGCTCCACATCGCCGTGATGGGCCTCAATGGCATGGATGATCTGGGTGTTTTCCTTGTACTTGCGGCAGATATCCACACCGATCTGGACATGGCTGCCCTCGATCTCGTGGTCAAGGGCCTTGCCGATATCATGCAGCAAACCGGCACGGCGGGCCAGCGTGACGTTCACGCCCATCTCGCCTGCCAGCAGACCGGCCAGCCAGGCCACCTCCATGCTGTGGGTCAGAGCGTTCTGGCCAAAGCTGGTGCGGTACTTCAGGCGGCCGATGAGCTTGATGAGGTCGGGGTGCAGGCCGTGGATGCCAAGTTCCATCACGGCGCGCTCGCCCTCCCGCTTCATCTGCAGCTCAAGGTCGTGGCGGCACTTCTCCACCGTCTCCTCAATGCGGGCGGGGTGGATGCGGCCATCACCGATCAGGCGCTCCAGCGTCATGCGGGCAACCTCGCGGCGGGTCTGGTCAAAGGAGGACAGGGTGATGGCCTCCGGGGTATCGTCGATGATAAGATCCACGCCGGTGGCAGTTTCCAGCGCGCGGATGTTGCGGCCCTCACGGCCGATGATACGGCCCTTCATCTCGTCGCTGGGCAGGGGCACCACGCTGACGGTGGTCTCGCTGCAGTGGTCAGCGGCGCAGCGGCTGATGGCCTGACCGATCATGTTGCGGGCGATGTTATCGCAGTTTTCCTTCAGGTCGGTCTCGTAGGCAGCCACACGGACAGCCTTCTCGTGGGTGAGCTCCTCGTCCACCTTGTGCAGCAGCACTTCGCGGGCATCCTCCTGGCTCAGGCCCGCCAGGGTCTCCAGGCGCTCCATCTCCTTGGCACGGATGGCATCCACCTCAGCCAGACGGCTGTCGGCCTCCTCGTGCTTTTTCTTGAGCTCTTCTTCCTTCTTTTCCAGGGCTTCGGTCTTGCGGTCCAGCGCATTTTCCTTCTGGTCAATGCGGTTCTCCTGGCGGCTGATCTCAGCACGGCGCTGCTTGATCTCCTTGTCGGCCTCTGCCTTCTGGGCATCGACCTCGGCTTTCAGGCGGAAAGCCTCGTCCTTGGCTTCCAGAACAGCTTCTTTTCGTTTTTGGTCAGCGGTCTTGATTGCTTCGTTCACCAGGCGGGTAGCCTCGGCTTCTGCGCTGCCGATCTGTGCCTCGGCGGTCTTTTTACGGTTGTTGTAACCAATAAAATAACCCGCGCCGGCAGCAACAGCAGCAACCACGACCACGATCAACAGAATGATCGGGGACATCGTGTTCACTCTCCTTACAATTAAAGTTCAAAATCAACTAAAATCTGGAGACGCTGCCGCGCAAGGCGTGGGTCAACAATACAAAATCAAGCTCTCAACAACAAAACAGACAACAGCACCGCACAAAAGGGCATGTTTGCCCCTGCGGCCTGATGCAGCTTTTTTATCTACAAGGTTTTCATATAAAAACGGGCAGATGAAGCCCCATTGAACTTTGGTTGCGGAAGATCCCTGCACGCAGCGTCATGGATTCCATACTACTTCTTATATTACGAAACATTTGGTACAATGTCAAGTAAAGTGAAAGGAATTTTCTAAAAAAACAGCCATTATTCCAGATACATCCGCCGCAGCCGCATCAAGCGGGCGGGGGTCAGGCCGTATTCGGCTTCAAGATAGGCATCGGTGGTGCCATACTCTTTGCGGATGGTGTCCAGCACAAAGGGGGCCGATTCCGGGTGGACACCGGCAATGCCCTGATAGAACTGCTTCTGTTCCGGATGTGCCTCGATCTCCTCGGCATGGGCGGCCCAGATCTTTTCCAGCTCCGGGCGGCGGCAGACATTGGTCCGGACAAAATCCTGACAGATCGTTTCATCGGAAGCGCCCAGCGCCAGCAGAATGAGCATGGCCGCCACGCCGGTGCGGTCTTTCCCGCCGGAGCAGTGGAACAGGATCGGCGTTTCGCCCGCCTCCAGCGCCCGGAACAGCTCCTTGTAGGCCTTATTGCGGAAGATCATCTGCTCATACATGGCATCGGCGAGGTTATGCTCCTCATCCTTCTTGCCCTTGAGCAGCTTTTCAATGTCCCCGGGAGAGAAGGAGATCTCGCTTCCGTCCGGGTGGCAAAGCCCGCAGATGCGCACCAGCCGCGCGCCATCGGGCACATAGTCGGGCTGCTCCGCTGCCTCGGACTCGCTGCGCAGGTCAAGGATGAGCCGCAAGCCCAGGCTGTCCAGCAGCTTGCGGTCAGCCGCCCCGGTCAGCCGCCCGGTGGGAATGCCGCGGTAGATCTGCCCCCACTTGACATGCTTGCCCTCGTCGGCCTCGTAGCCGCCCAGCTCCCGGAAGTTGTTTCCGCCCGCAAAGGGCAGCTGGGTGCCCGGAGCCGGGTGCTGCGGTGCCGCCTTGGGGGCGGCGCTGGACAGCACCGGGAAGTTGTAGAAGGGCTTTGCCGGGCGGCCCCGCCGGGGCGGCAGGGATGCCGCTCCCCCGATGACCTCCATCAGGTAGCCCCGCAGCAGGTCAAGATAGGCCGAGTTATGGTCGCGCCGCTGCACCATCGAGACGCAGAGGGGCGGCAGATCTTCCAGCAGCACGTCCCGCACCCGGTCCAGCTCCCGCCGTGCTCCCGGCTCGTAGCGGGTCAGGCAGGTGCAAAGCTGCTCCTGGACCAGATAGTATGCCTGATAGAAGCTGGGGCCGATCTCCGCGTTGGGCGCAAAGCCTTCCCTGGCGCAGGCATCCCACAGGGGGCTGAACAGATCCTGCCGCAGGCTGGGCAGCAGCACCCGCTGGCCCCGCAGGGCCGAAAGCGGCACCCGCTCCTTCTCCCAGAAGGGATGGCCACGCGGCACCAGCAGGCAGGCCGGGTCGGCCCGCAGGGTGGTGCGGGCCAGCACCGGAGCCGCCGTGCCCAGATCCATCACAAGGCCCGCGTCCAGCTCGCCCTGCTCCACACCATCGGCCACGGCATCGTTTTCCAGCAGGCGGAACCGCATCTCAATGTGGGGGTACTGCTGGCGGAACCTGTCCAGCTGGGTCTCCAGCCCGGGCAGGTAGTCCGGCACCAGCGAGACACTGATGCCGATGCGCACCGGCTGGGCCGACTGGATCTCCGCATGGAGGGCCGCCTGCATCTGCTGGAACTGCTCCACCACCGGGGCCGCATGGCGCTGCAAACTCAGCCCCCGCTCGGTGAGCGAGAGCTTGTGGTGAGCGCTGACGAACAGCGGGCCGCAGAGCTCGGCTTCCAGCGCCGTGATGCTCTGCCGCAGGGCCTGCCGCGACAGAAACAGCCGCTGTGACGCGCGGGTGTAGTTCATTTCTTCGCACAAAACCAGAAAATAGTGCAGCTGGCGGATATCCATGGGTTCCTCCTGAAGGGTGGTGTATCAATAGATTAAGGATACCGCCTTTTTGCCTGCTTGTAAAGGCCGCATGGGCAAAAAGTCCCTCCCGGATTGACACATCCCGCCGCATGGTGTAGACTTCAAGCAGCAGAATTTTTCTCCCCAAGGAGAGAAGCTCCATCAAACACACAGAAAGAAGGTATTTTCCATGAAAGTCATCGCTACTGAAAAAGCTCCCGGCGCGATCGGCCCCTACTCCCAGGGCTTCATCGCAGGCGGTTTTGTCTACACCTCCGGCCAGATCCCTGTGAACCCCGCAGACGGCACTGTGCCCGAGGGCATCGCCGCCCAGACCGAGCAGAGCTGCAAGAATGTGGGTGCGATCCTGGAAGCCGCCGGTTCCGGCTACGACAAGGTCATCAAGACCACCTGCTTCCTGGCCGATATCGCCGACTTTGCCGCCTTCAACGAGGTCTACGCAAAGTATTTTACCTCCAAGCCCGCCCGCAGCTGCGTTGCTGTCAAGGATCTGCCCAAGGGTGTCCTGTGCGAGATCGAGGCCGTGGCAGAGGCATAAGCTCCCGAATTGCACCGGCTTTGCGTTCTCCCCTTTACAACGCTCTGAAATTGTGCCATAATTTACTGTATTAAAGGGAAAGCCGTTCCGGTGCCGCAATTCGGCGGCGGAGAACGGAAAGAGAGGGGTAAACTGTTATGAGCAAAACGATGATCCCGCAGAACTACACACCCGCGCTGAACCTGTACGACACCCAGCGTGCCATCGGCACCGTGAAGCGGCTGTTCGCCGACACCCTGTGTGCCACACTGAACCTCTACCGCGTGTCGGCTCCGCTGTTTCTGGAGGCTTCCACCGGCCTGAACGACGACCTGAACGGCGTGGAACGCAAGGTCACCTTTGACATCCGGGACAGCGGCATCGAGGCACAGGTGGTGCAGTCGCTGGCAAAGTGGAAGCGCAAGGCCCTGAAGGACTACGGCTTCCGCGTGGGCAAGGGCCTGTACTGCGACATGAACGCCATCCGCCGGGACGAGGAGCTGGACAACCTCCACTCCGTCTATGTGGACCAGTGGGACTGGGAGAAGGTCATCCGCGAGGAGGACCGCAGCGAGGCCTACCTGAAGAACGTGGTGCGCTCCATCGTGTCGGCCGTCTGCGCCACCGAGATGAACCTGCACGCCATGTTCCCCCAGCTGCAGGATCTGCCCCTTCACACCCCCAACGTGACCTTTATCACCACCCAGGAGCTGGAGGACAAGTACCCTGACCTGACCCCGAAGGAGCGCGAGAACGCCTTTGTAAAGGAAAACGGCACCACCTTCCTGATGAAGATCGGTGCTCCCCTGAAGAGCGGCAAGCCCCACGACGGCCGCGCCCCCGACTACGACGACTGGGACCTGAACGGCGACCTGCTGTTCTGGAACGAGCCCCTGCAGTGCAGCTACGAGCTGAGCAGCATGGGCATCCGCGTCAGCCCCGAGAGCATGGACCGGCAGCTGACCATGGCAGGCTGTGACGACCGCCGCACCCTGCCCTTCCACAAGGCAGTGCTGAGCGGTGAGCTGCCCTACACCATCGGCGGCGGCATCGGCCAGAGCCGTCTGTGCATGCTGCTGCTGGGCAGCGCCCACATCGGCGAAGTACAGGCAAGCGTCTGGGACGAAGCCACCCGCGCGGCCTGCGCAAAGGCCGGGATCCCCCTGCTGTAAGCAAAACACGAGAAAAGGCTCTCTGCCAAAACCGGCAGAGAGCCTTTTTTGCATCTCAGCTTCTGAAAAGCAAGCCCACATTTCTCTTTTTGCGGCAGTTCCCGCCCAGCCGCCAGACAAGCCAGGCATAGAGCAGGTTCATGGCCAGGATGGCCGCACACCACAGCACCGTCTGCCGGGTGGTCTGCTGATAGACCAGCAGGAACGGGTAAGGCCCGGTGATGAGCCGCTGGTAATTGGCCCAGAGGGCCACAGAGCCATAGAGCATCGTGGGGACCAGCGCCAGCGGAACGCACCGCGCAGGCAGCTTTGGCTCCCGTTCCAGCAGGACAAAGGAGACAAAGGCACACAGCGGGTTGAGCAGGTGGTGGTAGAGCATGGAGCTCTCGGTCAGCAGAAACACCACGCCGCCCTGGTCGGCACAGTAGGGCCCCAGCACGAACACCACGGTCAGGAAGGTCATGGTCAGGCAGCAGGTGGCAATGTACTTGAGCGTCTTGACCCAGCGGGGCAGCTGCCGCCCCGTGAACAGACAGATCACCTGACACACCGCCACCAGCAGGCAGACGAAGAACGCAAAGACATTGGAGTTCTCGGTGTAAAAGGTGAAGGTCTGGTTGCCCACCGCTTCCCAGGTCATCCGGATGGCCACCGGCTCCCACCGCACGATGCAGAGGTTCAGGAAAATGGAACAGAGAATGGCGATCTTCTTGATCATTTTGCGGTATTGATGAAGCTGCGGTTGTCCCACAGGTACTTGATGCCGGAGATGGCGGTGGCAATGGCCACCAGCCAGCACAGCCAGTAAGAGAGGAACACGCAGTCAGCGCCTATCATAACGGAATTACCCCAGGTCAATGCGGTGCCAAAGTAGTAGAAGATGATGGTCAGCATCTGCAGCACAGTCTTGACCTTGCCCCACATATTGGCGGCGATGACCTTGCCGTCCTTGGCACCGGCGGCCACCATCCGCAGGCCGGACACGGCAAACTCACGGGCCAGGATGATGCAGAGCACCACCGGGCTGCACACGCCGTCCCGCAGCATGTAAATGAAGGCCACGGTGGTCAGCAGCTTGTCGGCCAGCGGGTCGGCAAACTTGCCAAAGTCGGTGACCATGTTCCACTTGCGGGCCAGATGGCCGTCCAGAAAATCGGTAAAGCTGGCCGCGGCAAAGATGATGCCTGCCACCAGATACCAGGTGGGGTTGAAATCTTCCGTGCCGATCTGGGTCAGAGAAACGAAGACCATGAACACCGGCACCAGAATGATGCGGGTCAGGGTGAGCTTATTGGGCAGATTCATATAGATTCCTCCAATTTGTTATTTTGCAACCGTGCCGTACAGATCGTAAAGGTCACTGTCCTCCACCAGCACATCATAGAACTGGCCGGGGTAGAGCGGCTCCTCGCTGGAAACGCAGACATTGCCGTCCACCTCGGGGGCATCGCCGGTGGTGCGGCAGAGGTACAGGCCGCTCTCCTCGTCGATGCCATCACAGAGCACACGGACGGTCTGGCCCACCTTCTCGGCCTGTTTCTGGGCCATGATGCCGGTCTGGATCTGCATCACCAGCTCAGCGCGCCGGTCCTTGGTCTCCTGATCGATCTGGCCGTCCATCTTTGCGGCCACGGTGTTCTCCTCAGCAGAATAGGCAAAGCAGCCCAGACGGTCAAATCTGACCTCCTTGACGAAGTTGCACAGGTCCTCGAACTGCTCCTCGGTCTCGCCGGGGAAGCCTGCGATCAGGGTGGTGCGCAGGGTGATGCCGGGGATCTCCCGGCGCAGCTTGCCGATGACCTCCAGCAGCTCCGCACGGGTGGAGCGGCGGTTCATGTTCTTGAGGATGGTATCGTTGCAGTGCTGGATGGGCAGGTCGAGGTAAGGCACCACCTTCTCGTTCCGCTTCATGGCGGCAATAAAGTCATCGGTGATGCGCTCCGGGTAGGCGTACATGATGCGGATCCACTCAAGGCCCGGCACCTTGTTCAGCTTGTCCAGCAGCTCACAGATGCTGCCGGGCTTGCCCCAGTCCTCGCCGTAGGCGGTGGGGTCCTGCGCCACCACGATCAGCTCCTTCACGCCCTCACCGGCCAGCCAGCGGGCTTCGGCCACGCAGTCGGCCATATCGCGGCTGTGCAGCGGGCCGCGGATGCCGGGGATGGCGCAGTAGTGGCAGCGGTTGTTGCAGCCCTCTGCGATCTTTAAGTACGCATAGTGGGCAGGCGTGCCGATGACACGCTTGCCGCCCAGCGGGAAGTCCTTTTTGGCACCGTAGCTTTCCAGATGGTTCTCACCGTGGAACAGGCGGGCCACGATGGTGTCAATGGCCTTGTTGGAGGCACAGCCCACCACAGCATCCACCTCGGGGATCTCCTCCTCGATCTGGCTGCGGTAACGCTCAGCCAGGCAGCCGGTGACGATGACCTTCAGCTCCGGGTTCTGCTGCTTGTAGGCGCAGGCCTCCAGAATGTTCTCAATGGCCTCGGTCTTGGCGCTCTCGATAAAGCCGCAGGTGTTGACCAGAATAACATCGGCTTCACCCAGGTCGGCCACCGTCTCGTGACCGGCCGAAAGCAGGATGTGCACCATCACGTCCAGATCGACCTGGTTCTTGGGGCAGCCAAGGGAAATACATGCAATTTTCATAAAAAGGGATACTCTCTTTCCTGTTTGTCAAATCTCCGTTGTATAACCTCTCCGTCATTGCTTCGCAATGCCACCTCTCCTAGTAGGAGAGGCCTTGGCAGTAAGGGAGAAGTTTCCCGTTTTGCCAAGGGCTCCCCTACTAGGGGAGCTGTCGAGCGGATGCGAGACTGAGAGGTTATACAACGGATCACTTATTCCTCTTCGATTCGCCGAATGGCTTCCTTAATGACGGAATACGAAAATCCCCGCCGCTGCAGGGCCGCAATGACCAGATCCCTGCGGCCCGCTTCCAGCTTTTTGCGGTAATGCCCTTCCACCAGAGCGGCGGCGGCTTCCAGCTCCGGGTCCTCGCCGGAAACATCGGGGGTGTAAACAGCATCCAGCGCCTGCTGGATCTCGCCTGCGGCCAGGCCCTTCTGCCGCAGATTCTGGGCAGCGGCGCGGCGACTCTTTTTTGCCGCCAGCAGGGCGTGGGCACGGGTCTCGGCATAGCGGGCATCGTTGATATACTCCCGCTGCACCATCTCTGCCACCACGGCGGCACTGGTCTGCTGGGTATAGCGGCGGTTCAGCCGCTCATACAGCTGGCCCGAAGAAAGCTCCTGCCCGGCCAGCAGCTCCATGGCCCGGGTGCGGGCCTTGGCGGCATCGGTGGATTTTTCCTCTTCGGCCAGCGGGCGGCGGCCACGGCTGTAAAAGGCCATTTACTCTTCCACCATGATATCCAGCTCACTCTCGCTGCTGCGGGCGGGAGCCTTGACCACCGGCTCCTTTGCTGTGGCAGGAGCTGCCGGTTCCCCCTCTGCAGGGGCGGCAGCAGCCTTGCCCCCCGGGCGGCGGGTGGCATAGAGCTTGTCGGCATTGGCGCGCACCTGACCCTCGATATCGTTGGCGATCTCGGGGTTATCGCGCAGGAACTGCTTGGCATTGTCGCGGCCCTGACCCAGACGGATATCGCCGTAGTTGAACCATGCACCGCTCTTCTGAACGATGCCCAGCTTGACACCCAGATCGATGAGCTCACTCATCTTGGAGATGCCCTCGCCGAACATGATGTCGAACTCCGCCTCACGGAACGGAGGAGCCACCTTGTTCTTGACGATCTTGGCACGGGTGTGGTTGCCGATGAACTGGCCGGAAGAATCCTTCAGGCCCTCCACGCGGCGGATATCGATGCGGACAGAGGAATAATACTTCAGGGCGCGGCCGCCGGTGGTGACCTCGGGGTTGCCGTAGACCACGCCGACCTTTTCACGCAGCTGGTTGATGAAGATGCAGACGGTGTTGGTCTTGCCGATGACGCTGGTCAGCTTGCGCATGGCCTGGCTCATCAGGCGGGCCTGCAGGCCCACATGGCTGTCGCCCATCTCGCCCTCGATCTCGGCGCGGGGCACCATGGCGGCAACAGAGTCCACAACGATGGCATCAATGGCACCGGAGCGCACCAGCGCCTCGCAGATCTCCATGGCCTGCTCACCGGTATCGGGCTGGCTGACCAGCAGGTTGTTGATGTCCACACCCAGCGCCTCGGCATACACAGGGTCCAGCGCGTGCTCCACGTCGATGAAGGCAACATCGCCGCCCTTCTTCTGGGCTTCGGCCAGAACATGCAGGGCCAGCGTGGTCTTACCACTGGATTCAGGGCCGTACACCTCAATGATGCGGCCCCGGGGCACGCCGCCCACGCCCAGTGCCAGATCTAGGCCGATGCTGCCGGTCGAGATGGCATCCACCTGCATGGCGGCGTTGTCGCCCAGCTTCATCACAGCGCCCTTGCCGAACTGCTTCTCGATCTGGGCCAGTGCCGTGGCCAGCGCATCCTTCTTGGCACCGGGATCGGTCTTCTGGGTCGCCGGGGCAACGTTGTTGTTCTGATTTTTTGCCATAGTGTCATGCTCCTTTGTCATCTGTTCCCGGCGCGGTGCGGCCAAACGCAGGCGCGGGCATTCCAATTCTTTCGGTACTAGTATAACACATTTTACAGATATTACAACAGGAAGTTGTAGATATTTTTATTGTTTTCTCGCCATTACACAGCGGTCATTGCCGCCAAAGTCTTTTCTGCACACGATGTCCGTCCACCCGTTGGCGGCAAGCAGGGCCGTTACAGCTTCCCGCTGCTGCCAGCCAATTTCCAGGGCAAGGGCACCGCCGGGGCGCAGAGCTTTCTGGTAGTGTTCCGCAATGGCGCGGTAAAATACCAGCCCATCCTCCCCCGCTTCCAGCGCCATGGCAGGCTCCTGCGCCACCTCGGGCTGCAGCGCGCCCATCTCGGCGGCGGTCAGGTAAGGCGGATTCGACACAATGAGGTCGAGCTGCCCCTCCGGCAGGGTCTGCCAGTAGGTGAACAAATCTCCCTGTACCGGGGTGATGGTCAGTACCGGGGAGAGATGGGCGTTCTGCTCCAGATAGCGGTATGCTGCAGGGCTCTTCTCCAGACTGGTGACCTGCGCCGCCGGGCAGAAGCGCTTCACGCCCAGCCCCAAACAGCCCGTGCCGGCGCAGAGGTCGAGCACCCGGGGTGCCTCCACCCCGGCCAGCATTCCGGCGGCGGCTTCGGCCACCACCTCAGTATCGGCCCGGGGGCAGAGCACGCCGGGGCCGACAGCCAGCTCAAAGTCAAGGAAGGGCCAGCTGCCGCAGAGGTATTGCAAAGGCTCCCGGGCCGCGCGGCGGGCCGTCAGGGCTTCCAGCCGCTCTGCCTGCTCTGCACCCAGCGGAGCATCGGCAAGGCGGGCATCCCCGCCCACTGCCAGCCGGAAGAGTTCGGCCGCGTCAAAATCCGCGTCGGGGCAGCCTGCGGCGCGCAGGCGTGCCTCCACCTCCCGGACTGCTGCCCGGGGCAGCATCCCTGCGGTTACCATCTGCCGTCCTCCGGGTCCTCGGGCAGGACCGGCGTGACGGCGGCAATGGCCACCTCGATCATGCTGTCGTCCGGCTCAAACACGGTCAGATGCTGCACCCAGATGCCGGGCTGCCGGATGATGCGGGTGGCAATGTTGTCCGACCGGCCGCACCACTTGAGCAGCTCGTAGCTGATGCCCATGACCAGCGGCAGGAGCAGCAGCTTGAACACCACCCGCAGGCTGGTGCTGGACCAGGGCAGCACGCTGTACAGGAACACGCTGACGATGACCACCAGGATCAAAAAGCTGGTGCCGCACCGGGGGTGGAAGCGGGTATATTTGCGGACATTTTCCACCGTGAGGGGGTCTCCGGCCTCGTAGCAGGCAATGGTCTTGTGCTCGGCCCCGTGGTACTCGAACACCCGGTGGATCTCCTTCATCCGGGAGATGGCGGCCATGTAGGTCAGGAAGATGGCGACCTTGAGCACCGCCTCCAGCACCACCTTGGCCCAGCGGCCCAGCGGCACCAGATGGTTCAGGCCGCCCACCAGCACCGTGGGCAGAACGGTGAAGAGCAGGATGGCAAACAGCCCGCCAATCACGGCAGCCGCCGCCAGCATGATATCTTCGGCCTTTTTGCCCAGATGGTCGCCCACCCATTTTTCAAAGGCGGTCTCCTCTTCGGCGGGGTCGTAGTCATCCCCCATGCTCACCTGTGCCGAGTACATCATGTACTTGTATCCCATGATCAGGCTTTCGATCATCGAGATGGCTCCCCGCACCAGCGGGATCTTTGTCCACACGCCGTGGGTGGGGGTGGGCTCGACCTTGGTCTCAATGGTTCCATCGGGCTTGCGGACAGCACAGCAGATGTTTTTCGGGCCCCGCATCATAATGCCCTCCATCAGGGCCTGCCCGCCCACACTCGTCTTGAAGCGTTCCTTGTTCGGCTGATTCATTGGCTCTCCTATGGGGCGCTGCGGCCCCTCTCTATCGTAAAAACTGCCCCTCTATCTTACCAGATAAATATGGACAATCTCTTATCGTTTGTAGATCGGCAGCCCCAGGGTAACCACTGTGCCCCGGCCCAGCGTGCTCTTGAGGTCCATGGTGCCGTCCAGTGCGGTCATAATGGAATCCACCAGCGCAAGGCCGATGCCGCTGCCCCGCACCGAGTTGCTGCCCTTGTAAAACTTGGTCTTGACGTTTTCCAGATCCTCCGGCGGGATGCCGCGGCCCTGATCGATGATCTCGATGAAGGCTTTGTACTCGCCCTGCCAGATCTTGACCGTGATGCGTCCGCCGGGGGCCGAATACTTGATGGCATTGTCCAGAATGTTGATGAACACCTGCCGCAGGCGGTCGGGGTCGGCGTAGACCGGGATCATCTCCTCCGGCTCCGCATAGGCCAGCAGAAGCCCCTCCCGCTGGATGCGCGCTTCACAGAAAAGGACAGCGTCCGTCAGCTCGGCCACAAGATCCAGGGGGCGGCACTCCATTTTCAGGCGGCCATTCTGCAGGCGGCTGAAATCCAGCAGCTCCTCCACCATGTTGTACAGGCGGGCGGTCTCGTTGTTGATGATCTCCAGCCCCTTGCGGTAGTTCTCATCGGTGGGATCATCCAGGGTGCGCAGGGTCTCCACCCAGCCCCGGATGGAGGTGAGCGGCGTGCGCAGCTCATGGGAGACCGAGCTGATGAATTCGTTCTTCATCTTCTCCGTCTCTTCCAGCCCCTCGGCCATCTGATTGATGGTACCGCGCAGGCGGTCCACCTCGTCCCGCTCGTCACCGGTCACAGGCAGGCGGACATCCAGTTCTCCCCGGGCGATGCTGGCGGCGATCCGCTCCACCTGCCCCAGCGGCACCACGATGCCCCGCACAAAGTACAGGCCGGAGGCCACTGTAAAGCCCAGAATGGCCGCCACCACGATCAGGCTGACGATGAAAACGCTTTTCAGCTGTGCCTGCACCAGCGTCAGACTGGTGACAAGGCGCATGGCAGCCACGTCCTCGGCCGCATAGGGCACCAGACTGCACACAGCCATGACCGTTTCCCCGCTGGCGGTGCGGTAGATGGCCACACCCACGCCGTCCGGTGCATCCTGCGCCTTGTTAAAATCGTCCTGCACCACGATGCCGTCCGCACCTGTGCCGCTGGAGGAGGCGATCACGCCGCCGTAACCGTCCAGCAGCATGAACTCATATTTGTCTTTATCCGCAAACTGCTCCACCATCCGGCGCAGGGCCACACTGCGGTTGGCCGCGGTCTTCTGGGCCGTGTCGCCGGTGTACATTTTCAGCTGACCGTTGATGGAGGAAAAACGCCGCATCATGGTCTGCTGGACGCTGTTGTAGTAGCTGCGGCTGAAGTTGTACACGAACATGCTTTCCACCAACAGCACCAGCAGCACGGTCAGGAACAGGCTTCCCCGCAGCCAGCGGTTGGTAATCCCACTGCGCATTGCTTTTCCTCCTTTCTATTAGTAATCCTGGCTCTCCTATTGGGAGAGCAGTCGAGCACAGCGCAACTGAGAGGTTTTTCTTTACTCCTCCCACCGGTAGCCGTAGCCCCACACTGTCATAATGTGGGTGGGGTGGCTGGGCTCATCCTCTACCTTCATCCGCAGACGGCGGATGTTCACATCCACGATCTTCACATCGCCGAAGTAATTCTCGCCCCACACGCCTTTCAGGATCTTTTCCCGCACCAGCGCGATGCCGGGGTTGTGGAAGAACAGCTCCATGATCTGGAACTCCACCTGGGTCAGCTCGATCTGCCGCCCGGCCTTGAGGAGAACACGGCGGTTCTCATCCAGCACAAATTCCCCGCTGACCAGCGTGGTGGGGGCATTTTCGTCTGCAGCGGAGCCGCCGCCCGAGCGGCCCACCCGGCGGCAGAGGGCCTCCACACGGGCCAGCAGCTCACTGACGCTGAAGGGCTTGGTCATATAGTCATCCGCGCCGATGGACAGGCCGCGGATCTTGTCCTGCTCCTGCCCCTTGGCACTCAGGATGATGATGCCGATCTTCTGATCAGTGCGGCGGATGGTCTCGCAGAGCGAGAACCCATTCATGCCGGGCAGCATCACATCCAGAATGGCAGCATCACAGCCGGGCTTCTGCTCCAGCAGAGGCAGGGCGGCTTCGGCGCTGTCGGCCTCCACCGCCTCCATCCCCGCCAGCCGCAGGTTCAGCGCGATCATCTCGCGGATGCTGGCTTCATCCTCTACCACAAGTACCTTGACCATCTAAGACCTCCATATTTTTCTGCCTTCTCCCTCTGCCCAAGAGCACACGGAGAAGCATTTCACCTCAGAACACCCAGCCTGCATCCGGTAAACTTCTGCAAAACTGAGCGGTATCATCCATTCAACCGGTACAACGACCGGGACAGTCGATAGCTCTGATCCTTCAGCACCACGTCCGGCCCGAACTTGGCCTGCATCTGGCGGGATGCCACCACGCCCAGGCGGGTCCAGCCCGCCGCGCTCTCGCTGGAAGGGACCAGGCGCATGGTCAGCACCAGCTTGCCCTCGTCCACGGTGTGCAGCTCCACGGCTTCCTCTCCCTCAGCGCTGTCGGTGAGCATCAGGTTGCCCTCCCACTCGGCAGGCAGCTCAATGTAGCAGCTGCTCTCCTCGTCCAGCAGGCCAAAACTCTTTTCCGGCTCCGGGCTGGTGTAGTCCATCCAGACGATAAAATCCATCCGTCGGCTCTGGCTCAGGTTCAGCAGGCCCGCTTCGTCAGGCTGGGTGGGGATCTCCACGATGCCGTCGCCGTCCAGATCCCGGCTGACCAGCGTGGAGACATTGCGCAGGGACGCATTGTACAGCTCACTGGTGCTGATCTGCTCGGCGGGCAGCATCTGCTGGCTTTCCTCATCGAAGTAGAGCAGCACCGTGGCCAGATTGTTGCCCGAAAGGCCGGTCCAGCCGTCCAGCACCAGATAGCGCTTGCCGTCCGCTCCCAGGCCCGCCGCCACAGCGGCGCAGCCCGAGAACTTATCTGCCGAAAGGCCCATGACAGCCACCTGTTGGAACATCCCGTCCCGGTCAACGGTCAGCAGCTCGATCTGCACCCCGCCGTCCTCCAGCGTGGACATCAGGATCAGATCCTCGTTGCCGCCGCCGGTGATATCCTCCACCAGATACTGCTCATAGGACTGTTCCAGAATGGCATTGACCGTGCCGTTCTCGTAGGAGTACACCGCCAGATAGCTGTCCCCCTGCGCGGCGAGGTACCCCACCACCAGCTGGGTTGCGGCACCATCCTGCAGCTGTGCCAGCCGGACATTGTCCACTGTATCCGCCAGGCCCTCGATGCTCTGGCGAACCTGCCACACGCCTGCGGCATCCTTCTGCAAAAATGCAATGCAGACGTTGGAGCTCTGGGCCGTGGTGTAGAGAACAGCGGCATCCTGCTGGCCGTCACCATCCAGATCCTGCAAAAGGAACGGCGAGAGCAGCTCCCCCTGCATCGGGTATTTCAGCTGGGCGCTCTCCCCCAGCCATTCGTTCAGGGCATTTTGCAGTGCACCGTAGTCGCCCGGAAGGCGCGGGGCACGCAGCAGCTCCTCCACCTGCACATTTTCCGACATCGGAAGGCCGCACGCCGAGAGCAGGCCCATCATGCAGCCTGCACTCAGCACCAGAAACCGTCGTCTTTTCAACCGCCGCCCCTCCCTTCTGTGGAAAATTCGCAAAGTCGTGCAGAAATACAGTATAATTATAGCATTCTTGCCCCGCCATCACAAGCCCCAGCTGCTAACGCCCAACCGGGCAGCGGGGCATTCCCACGCAAGTGAAACGGGCCATTCCATCGCCCGCCCTACTGCCTGCGGCAGCAG
>ENA-OZFE01000301-OZFE01000301.1-human-gut-metagenome-genome-assembly--contig:-NODE-301-length-21439-cov-9.199074_pt1 | contig 21439 bp, 17 predicted proteins | sample MGYA00245077_ERZ653627 | MGnify/ENA primary metagenome ERZ653627 (study PRJEB26926, sample SAMN06165121) | human gut metagenome | biome: ENVO:00009003; feature: ENVO:2100002; material: ENVO:00002003...
AGATATTGAGAAGGCTATAGACTATTGTATTGACAATGATATTCTGAAGGAGTTTCTAAAGACTTACAGAAGTGAGGTGACGAAGAGTATGCAGTTAAATTACGAATTTGACAGGCAGCTTGAGCTTGAAAGAGCTGATGCTATCGAGGAAGGATTAGAACAAGGATTAGAACAAGGATTAGAACAAGGAATAGAATTGATTAACCAGCTAAATCAGATTTTATTGTCCGAAGGCAAATATGATGAATTGCAGAAAGCTTCAAAGGATAAGGAGTATCAAAAAAAGCTTCTTGCAGAGTATGGACTTCTCAATGAGAAGCAAGGTGAATAAATGAGACAAAAAGAACTCGAAAAATGGTTAAAGATAGTAATAATAGCAGTAGCACTTTGCGGATTAGTGGTTTGTGCGGTCGCCATACCATGGATAGGGCATGTGCTTATTGCGTCTGATCCACAGCTTTCTGATATGTATATACCATGGCTTGTGCTGTTTATCATCAGTGCAATTCCGTGTTATGTTATATTGTATCTGGGCTGGAGGGTAGCTGTAAATATCGGAAAAGACAGGTCGTTTTCATTAGAGAATGCAAGACATATAAAGCTGGCATCGAAAATAATTCTGTTTGATGCATTGTATTTTTTTGTTGTGAATGTCTGCATGTGGAGGATATATGTGAATCATCCGGGGGTGATACTGGCTCTTGTGTTCATAGTGTTTGCCTGTGTTGTGGCATCGGTCGTGGCGGCGGTTTTGTCACATCTTGTGGTAAAGGCCGCAGATCTGCAGGAGCAGAGTGATTTGACAATATAGCGTGTGCGCTACAGTTTTATTTGAGCGGGAGAGATACATGGAAGGCGAGATTATTTTTAACATAGACGTAATGCTTGCAAAGAGAAAGATGAGCGTTACGGAGCTGTCGCAGCGTGTGGGAATCACCATGGCAAATATATCAATTTTAAAAAACGGCAAGGCAAAGGCAATCAAGGTATCCACGCTTGCAAAGCTATGTGAAGCACTTGACTGTCAGCCGGGAGATTTGCTGGAATATAGAGATTGCTCTTGCGATAAAGGAAAAAATATAGTATCATAAATGATTGGTGTGCGCCACCTTGGGCGTACAAACAGCAACGTATTATGGGAGGCAATTGACAGATGAATAATTATGATGTGATAATCATTGGAGCAGGACCGGGAGGTATCTTCGGAGCATATGAGCTTATCGAGAAGAATCCTGACTGCAAAATAGCGGTTTTTGAGGCAGGACATGAGCTTGCTAAGAGAAAATGTCCTATCGACGGAAAGAAAATAAAGAGCTGTATTTCCTGCAAGAGCTGTTCTATTATGAGTGGTTTTGGCGGGGCAGGTGCTTTTTCGGACGGAAAATACAATATCACAAATGATTTTGGTGGTACTTTGTACGAGCATATCGGCAAGCAGCCGGCCATTGATCTGATGGAATATGTTGACGAGATTAATATGAAGTACGGCGGTGAGGGCACAAAGCTTTATTCTACAGCCGGCACAAAGCTCAAAAAGGTCTGCATGCAGAACAAGCTCAAGCTTTTGGATGCATCGGTCAGACATCTCGGAACTGACATAAACTATGTTGTTCTGGAAAATATGTATGCACATCTGAAGGATAAGGTGGATTTTTATTTCGATACACCTGTTGAGTCGGTAGAGGTGCTGTATGATGAGAATACGGCATGTGCTGATGCTTGCAGTTTAGAAGAGGCTCGCACAGACAATGTATCCGGATATGCAGTAAAAACAGCGGATAGCACATATGAGAGCAGATACTGTATCATCTCAGTTGGAAGAAGCGGAAGCAAGTGGATGGAGAAGGTCTGCAATGACCTTGATATCCCAACCAAGTCAAACCGTGTGGATATCGGTGTGCGTGTTGAGCTTCCAGCTCTGATATTCTCACATCTGACAGATGAGCTGTATGAGAGCAAGATTGTATACAGAACACAGCTTTTTGAGGATAATGTGCGTACCTTCTGCATGAATCCGCATGGCATCGTGGTAAATGAAAATACAAACGGCATCGTAACAGTAAACGGACACAGCTACGAGGGAGCAGACAAGCAGACTGAAAACACGAACTTTGCTCTTCTTGTTGCGAAGCATTTTTCAGAGCCATTCAAGGATAGCAACGGATATGGTGAGAGCATCGCGCGCCTTTCAAATATGCTTGGTGGCGGTGTAATTGTACAGCGCTTTGGTGATCTTGTGAGAGGGCGTCGAAGCAATGAGAAGCGTATTGAGGAAGGACTCGTTACCCCTACACTTTCAGCTACACCGGGAGACTTAAGCCTTGTGCTTCCAAAGAGAATCCTGGACGGAATCATTGAGATGATTTACGCGCTTGACAAGATAGCACCGGGAACTGCAAATGACGATACCTTGCTTTACGGCGTAGAGGTCAAGTTCTACAACATGGAGGTAGAGCTTAACGATAAGCTTGAGAGCAAATATAAGGGACTTTACATCATCGGAGACGGAAGCGGTGTGACACATTCACTTTCACATGCGTCGGCAAGCGGCGTGTATGTTGCGCGTGAGATTGAGGCAGAGAGATAGTTGCTGTTCACACCTAACAGTGTGACCAGCAACGATTACAGCCCATTTAAAATGATATGTTAGAACATAATATTTCTATAATTGGGAAATATTATCATTATGAACTATTGAAATGCTACATTAGTTAGATTAAACTAACTGTGTAGCATTTTTCTTTATTTATAAATATATGCATATGGGGCAGGCTTTCACATATGTATTTTTATGATTAAAGGGTCAAAAGGTATCATCGATGCATGCTTGCATTCAATCCTACAATCATGATATAGAGAAACTGCATTGTAGGATAAAATTGAATCAGAAAAAACATAAGGAGGTTCATAATGAATTATTTAGAAATCGAAAAGGTAGTGGGCAGAGAAATACTTGATTCCAGAGGAAATCCTACAGTTGAGGCAGAGGTTTATCTGGTTGACGGAACTGTTGCAAGAGGCACAGCACCATCAGGAGCTTCTACAGGAGAGTTCGAGGCACTTGAGCTTCGTGACGGAGACAAGAGCAGATATCTGGGCAAGGGTGTTACCGGGGCAGTAGAAAATATAAATACTGTAATCAACGACACATTGACAGGTATGGACGCAAGTGATATCTATGCAATAGATGCGGCTATGATAGAGGCAGATGGCACAAAGGACAAGTCTAAGCTTGGAGCCAATGCCATTCTTGCTGTATCAATTGCGTGTGCGAGGGCGGCAGCTGTATCACTTGATATTCCTCTCTATAGATTTTTAGGTGGTATCTCGGGAAACAGACTTCCTGTACCTATGATGAACATTGTAAACGGTGGTTGTCATGCACTCTCATCAGGACTTGACGTGCAGGAGTTTATGATTATGCCGGTAGGTGCGCCTTCCTTCAAGGAGTGTCTCAGATGGTGTGCGGAGGTATTTCATGCACTTGCAGCCATATTAAAGGAGCGCGGTCTTGCCACGTCAGTCGGTGACGAGGGTGGATTTGCACCGGCACTCAAATCTGACGAGGAGGCTATCGAGACAATTCTTGAAGCTGTAAAGAAGGCAGGTTATGAGCCGGGCAAGGATTTCAAGATTGCCATGGATGCCGCATCATCAGAGTGGAAGAGTGAAAAGGGCAAGGGCTTTTACAAGCTGCCAAAGGCCGGCACAGAGTACACCTCAGAGGAGCTTATAGAGCACTGGGCAAAGCTTTGTGACAAATATCCTATTATATCAATCGAGGATGGTCTTGATGAGGAGGACTGGGAAGGCTGGCAGAAGCTTACTGCGCGTCTTGGCGATAGGGTACAGCTTGTGGGAGATGACCTGTTCGTAACAAACACTGAGAGACTTGCAAAGGGAATAAGCCTTGGAGCAGGAAATGCAATCCTGATTAAATTAAACCAGATCGGTTCAGTATCAGAGACTCTTGAGGCTATCAAGATGGCACACAAGGCAGGCTATACAGCAATCAGCTCACACCGCTCAGGGGAGACTGCCGACACAACAATTGCAGACCTTGCGGTGGCACTCAACACATGCCAGATAAAGACAGGTGCACCTTCGCGCTCAGAGCGTGTTGCAAAGTATAACCAGCTTTTAAGAATTGAAGAGGAACTGGGAAAGAGCGCAGTTTATCCGGGAATTAAAGCGTTTAATGTGCAGCAGTAGTTTAAAATAAAACTCTATGACTGTATTCAGTCATTATCCATTGGAGTGTCTTTAGGAGAAAATAAGATAAGTAAAGTCGCAGATATCATAATATGGTATCTGCGATTTTTGTTTTTATCAGTAATCCTTAACTTTTTCAAACAACTTTTTTACGCGTCTCAGGTTACTATTTCCTCATTTTTAATGTGACATTTACCTGACATTTACCCATTAATTGTAGCCCTTAATTGTAGCAATTAAAAGGTATATATCGTAACACGATAAAAAAATATTGCAAAACTAAAAGCAGCGTAGTACAATTAGCTTGCCGGTAAGTAAAAAATATGAGAAAATAACTACATAGGTAGTAAGGAGGTAGCTATGGACAATAATAATATCGGGGGCATGAATCCCCAACAGTTTTCACAGAACACGCCACAGACTTCACAGCCACATATGGGAATGTCAGGTATCGAACTGCAGAATATGCAGCAGGAGGCGGAGCAAAGACGGCGTGAACAAGGCAGGAGAAATGCGGATTTCTTTGGCAGGCTATGTATACCTACGATAATATATGCGCTGCTGTACACCATTTTCCTGTATGAGAATACAGGTGGAATACTTGTTACGTTGTTTGCAATCGTCACAGGAGTATACAGCCTGTATTGTATGAAGATACTTCATATAGAGGCAAAGCCACTCACTATATGGTACAGTGTGATGATGATACTCACAGGCCTATCATCAGGCTTGACCGGCAATAAAATTATACAAGGATTTAATTTTTGCTGGATACTTGTGTTTCTTGTTTTTATGCTGCTTCACAATTTCTGCAATGACAGACAGTGGGGGCTCATAAAGTATATCGCTGCGGCATTTCAGGCAGTGTTTGGAGCGATTGGATGTATAGCTGAGCCGTTTATGGATATTGCCGACTATATGAGAAATGAGCGCATGGATAGTGACAATATGGGCAGTGAAAGTGTGGTCGGTGACAGTGCAAATGCAACTGCCGGAGAGCGGCATGTGAAAAAACACAGAATGCTTTATGTGTTTATCGGAATAGCAATTGCATTTCCTCTGGTTGTGCTGATAGTGGTGCTGCTGTGCTCTGCGGATGCGGTTTTTGCCTCAGTAATAAAGAAAATATTTGCTGATATCAATTTCTTTACAGTGAGCAAGGTTGTATTTCTTTTTGTATTTGCGCTTTTCTCATCGTACTGTGGTATAAAGTATCTGAGCAAGAAGCGTATATCGGATGCACCGGTTGAGACTCCGGCATTTCCGGCTGCAATTGGTATCACTGTAGCTGCAACTATATCAGTGGTATATGTATTTTTCTGTTTTATACAGATTGTGTATCTGTTCGGGGGACTTATGCAGCTTCCAAGCGGCTATACTTACGCCAGGTACGCGAGAGAAGGCTTTTTCCAGCTGCTTTTCGTGTGTATACTTAATGTGATTATCGTATTGCTCGGAAGTGGATTGTTCAGGAGAAATAAAATATTAAATATATTTTTAATTTTAATAACACTGTGCACATATATCATGATTGCATCAAGTGCATATCGTATGGGACTGTATGTGTCAGAGTACGGGCTGACAGCCACCAGGCTTTGTGTGTTCTGGGCACTTGGAGTGATAGCGCTGTTTATGCTCGGAGTGATTTTATCTATATGTAAGCCTGCTTTTTCGCTATTTCGGTACGGAATAATAGTAATCGGGGTATGTTATCTTGTGCTTGCATTTGCAAGGCCTGATTATCTGGTTGCAAGGTACAATACAGTATGTATGGAGGATACAGACTACAAATATCTGATGTCACTTTCCACGGATGCATCTCCGGCGCTTGCGGCAGATGCGGACTTTATGGAAAATAAGGGTATGGTCACCATGTATGCAAGACAGCTGGCAGGTGAGACAAATGACAGCTTAAGACAGCTCAATGTATCTCATATAAAGGCGGCACATTTATTCAGGGATAGCATAGATGAGGTAAAGAGCTCACAGCTTATCCTTTTATATGTATATTCGCCTTACGATTCGGGCAGCTATAACAACAATGATACCGGTCTTGATGGCGTGGACAGCATACAGATGGGCTATCATGTGTTAAAGGATACAGAAGATGATGACACAGCCTACTATGATTACGACAGTTATAGCATGGATGATACAAGAGTGGCTGCACCGGTATTTTTCAAATGGGTGGATGCAGTCGAGGTGAAGAAGATTTCCGACAGTGAGCGTATCTTCCTTGCAAAGATTCCAAGAAAGGCATTAAAAGGCAAAGATGGAGTGAATATTGAATACAGATTTAATAAAAATGGAGATGTTATATATTCATCCCAGTACAATGTGATTCTTGACAAGAAAAAAGGACTCAACGAAGTGGAGATGTCATACTATGCCGGAACAGATGGCGTGGATGTGCCTGAGTACAATATTTATGGAAAGTAATAGTTTAAATTGTATATAATACAAAAACGGACATGGCAGTTTTTGCATGTCCGTTTTTGTTTTTGTATAATAAGTATCGGGTATTATGAACCGGGTAGGTTTACAAAAAGCAGAGTAAAATTTAATCAAGCTTTAATATTAATCCTAATATACGCTTTACAGAGGTCTCCATCTTACTACGAGAGATGGCACCCTTATCATAAGCCTTCTTCACACGATCAAGATATCCATTTCCCATCTTAAGATCATTTCCGGCTTTTGTCTCTTTGTAATGCTCGCCACAGGTCCACCAGTCGGTTGTGACCATTCCTTCATAGCCCCATTCATCACGCAGTATTCCTGTCAAAAGATCCTCGCTTTCAGAGGCTCTGTAGCCGTTTATCATATTGTAAGAGGACATAATAGCCCATGGATTATTATTCTTTACAATCATCTCAAATGCCTTCAAATAGATTTCTCTGGCAGCTCTTTCTGAAACGCGTGAATCGCTGTTTTTGCGGTTGGTTTCCTTGTTGTTCAAGGCAAAGTGCTTGAGTGTGGCACCGACATTGTTTGACTGGATTCCGCGTACCATGGCACCTGCGAGCTTTCCGGTGACGAATGGATCCTCTGAGTAGTACTCGAAGTTACGTCCGCAGAGAGGACTTCTGTGAATACAGATGGCAGGGGTGAGCCACAGTGCAAGGTTGTTTTCCTTTAATTCTTCACCGCCGGCGCGTCCTACAGCCTCTAAAACATCCGGGTTCCATGTGCATGCGAGCAGTGTGGAGCATGGAAACGCAGTGGTGCATATACCGACCTCAGGTGCTATGCGCACTCCGGCAGGACCATCTGCTGTCATGACAGAAGGAATACCGTATTCAGGCATATTTCCGATACCGAAGGTATTTGCAACACCTGTGTTTGGCTGTCCACCGAGCAGATGAATGAGATCATCGATGGAAAGCTCTGATACAAATTCATCAAGCGTGATACGTCCTTCCACAACATCCATGATGTCGTGACTGCCGTTTTTAGCCATGCCATCGGCAAAGCGGAAGTATGGGATGGCTCTCTGACCTGGAGCAACACCCTCTGTCAGGGAAGGGTCAATGTTGCCAATAGCTGAGTAGTCGGTGTCAACAGGCTCACTTTGAGGCAGAGCTTCATAGCTTCCGTCAGCGAGCATTCTCTTTGGCAGACTTGTAGGAACCAGCTTTGCTGAAAGCTGCTCGGTAATTACATCATGATTTAATATATATGAGTAATCAGCTTTTGTCACGTCACGGACGCTCGTTCCAACGTATATATCATATGAACCGGCTTCAAGTACATATGCAGATTTTTTAACCTTTCCAAGGTCATCATATGACGCCATATCGTTTATTTCCCATGTGAGGATCATAAGCTGTGATTCACCCGGCTGCAGTTCTCTTGTCTTTTCAAAGGCTGCGAGCTCCTTTGCAGGCTTGCCAAGCTTTCCTTGTGGTTTAGCAATGTATACCTGAACAACCTCTTTTCCGGAGAATTTACCTGTATTTGTCACACGGACTTTTGCATAAAGCTTATTGGCCTCAGACGTACAGTTGGAATTCACAACGCCGGCAGAAACAGTCTCCACATCAAATGTGGTGTATGAGAGTCCATAGCCAAATGGGTATACAACCTTCTCGGCAGCTCCCGGAATTGTCTCGAAATAGCGGTATCCGACATATATATCATCGGTATAGTCCACATAGTCTCTTGACTCGTGGAAATTGTAAGTAGACGGATAGTCGTCGAGTGATTTGGCAAATGTATCGACAGTTTTTCCGGAAGGATTGCCATCTCCTACGAGAAGCTCAGCGGCAGCAAGCCCGCCTTCAATACCACCCTGTAAGGCAAGCAGTGCTGATTGAATCTGATCATCATAAGCAAACCAAGATGTATCAACCATTCCGCCGACATTTAAAATCACGATTACATTTTTGAAACTGGCTTTTACAGTGTCAATCATCTCCTTTTCTTTTACGGAGAGACAGAAATCACCATCCTTAAAAAGCTCTGCCGACTTCTCGGTCATCTCGCGTTCGTAGTCCCAGAGAGCCTTGTTGTTTGGGTCAATAACACTCTTTCTGTCCCAGCCTTCTCCGGAGTAGCGGCAGATTGAGATGATAGCAGTGTCGGTATATGCCTGTGCCCTGTTTAAAAGCTCAGCCGGTACATCCGGCTCTATAGTCATGCCGGGTACAGCACCGGCTGCATACTGCTTTTTAATGTCGTTGCGGTAGTAATCACACAGCTCCTCAAATATGCTTATTTTCTCTTTTTGAAGCTTAAGTCCTTCGTAGAGATTGCGGATATATGCAACGGTTACATCACCGCTTCCGCCACCGCCCTTTACATAGTCGAAAGTACCCTTTCCAAACAGGGCTACCTTAGAACCCGCTGCAAGAGGGAGTACGTTGTTTTCGTTTTTGAGAAGTACCATGCCTTCCTTGGCAGCTTCCTTTGAAAGCTCTATGTGAGCCTTGCTTCCTGTAACTCTTTCACCATTTGCCCCAAGTGGAAGATTAGGAGTGAATTTGAATCGTGACCATTTGTTCATAGCAGATTACCTTTCTTATATTTTTATTATTTAATGAGCTTCCCATACATTAATATGTAGGGAGCTTGTTCTTTTCGTACAAGATGATTGTAAATTATAAAAGCGATATATACAATTGTGATAATGACATTATTTTAGGTCGATATTGACTTTTTGCGTGAGAGGAGTATATTTTGAAGGTAGAATTTCAAACTATGAATATTGTTTTCTTCGGAATAATTGGATAGGCTCAGGCTAATATAGCATTAAATACGAAGTTTGATTTAGTAAGTCAGGGAGAAAATTATGCAGCAATACACACACGAAAACGTCAGATCAATACCACATCTTCCGATCTACTGCGACAGATATGAGGATTACAGGCAGTTTTCACCGAGGCACTGGCATGACCATATAGAGATAATCTATGTAGTTTCCGGCTCACTGCAGGTTGTCTGCGGTGAAAATGAATATACATTGAAAGAAAATGAATTTTTTGTCATAAACTCAAATAAGATACATGGCACGCAAAGCTATGAAAGAGTCAGGGTGCTTCTGGTGCAGATACCGTATGCATATCTGGATAGCTACATAGACGATTACGGACATATAAGGTTTAGAGAGTGCTATGAGACCGAGCATGGCAGCAGAAAATATGAGCAGATGAAGTCTCTTCTTAAGTCGATAGCACATATATACCGGAAAAAGGGCAAGGGCTATGAGCTTCGGCTTATGGCAAAAGTGAACGAATTCTTATATATTTTGTTTACAAATTATTCGTACAAAGAGATGAATGCTGGAAAAGAATCCAGACAGATAGCGCGTCTTAAGGATGTCCTTAGATATGTGGCGAAAAACTATCAGGAGCCAATAGCATTAAAGGAGGCGGCAGACATAGCCTCACTCAATCAGGATTATTTCTGCCGTATGTTCAAAAAATGCATGGGAGTTACATTTCTCGAGTATGTCAATCAGGTAAGAATCAATCACATACATGAGGAGCTTCTGGCAACTGAGGATTCCATCACGGACATACTGGAGCACAATGGATTTACGAATTATAAGGTGTTCAGCCGGATGTTTAAGGCGCAGTTTGGCATGACACCGAGGGAATTGCGGAAATTACAGGAAAATTAATAATAAATCCGGTCAAAAAAGTTACTGATGGTGATACCGGCTCAACAAAAGAAGCAGCTTCCTATACATCAGGAAGAGTTTCAACACAGAATAAGCAGACCTTCATATATGGACGATTTGAATGCCGTGCAAAGGTTCCAAAGGGACATGGATACCTTCCTGCATTTACATTATCTTAAATCTTGCTGTTGGTGGAAGCTGGGTTGGAAATCCAAACGATGAGACAAGTTTTGAGAATAATCCATATGTGATCGATTATGTCCGTGTATACCAGAAGGATAGCTACGATGAAGATGTTAAACGCCCCGGTAAAGGAAGTTACACTTATATTGTGAGATAAGTTTAGTTATGTCATGAATCTGATATTTTAAGAAATAATTTTGTATAATACACTGTTGCAAAAATGTATATTATATTACGAAAATGGATCACTGCTGAATATACGTTGGAGGCAGTTATAACCGTAGATCACATAATTAAGTAGAGAATGGAGTAATGAATATGAAATACGGATATTTTGATGAATCAAAAAAAGAATATGTTATTACAAGACCTGACACACCGGCACCATGGGTAAACTATCTTGGATCGCCGGAATATGGAGCAATTGTTTCCAATAATGCAGGTGGATACAGCTTTGCAAAGTCAGGTGCAAACGGAAGGCTTTTGAGATATGTGTTTAATCAGTTCGATGAGCCTGGCAGATATATTTATATCAGAGACAACGACAGCAAGGATTACTGGTCAGCTTCGTGGCAGCCTGTAGGAAAGGATTTGAATGAATACAAGAGTGAGTGTCATCATGGAACAGCATACACAAAGATGATGGCTGATTACAGCGGTATTCATTCAGAAGTAAGATACTACGTTCCGCTGAACAAGACATACGAAGTGTGGAATTTGAGCGTGACGAATAATTCTGATAAGGCAAGAAGCCTTAATATTACAGGCTACGCTGAGTTTACAAACAACAGCAACTATGAGCAGGATCAGGTGAATCTGCAGTATTCACAGTATATTACAAAGACAGTATTTGTGGAGAACAGAGTGCGTCAGATGATCCATGCCAATCTTGACCGCATCGAGGATGGCAAGGAAATTGACAACAAGGATGTGGTAAACAGATTTATCGGACTTGCAGGAGCACCTGTTGACAGCTGGTGCGGTGACAGGGGAGAATTTCTCGGAGAATATCACAGATATGGCAATCCTGTCGGAGTAGAGAGCGGAAAGCTTAACAACCACGGCAACTACAACGAGAATAGCTGTGGAGCAATCACAACAGTATTGGAGCTGGCACCGGGCGAGACAAAGACAATAGCATTCTTAGTTGGAATGATAGATAATGAGACAGCAGGAAAGATTGTTGCTTCTTACACGGATACAAAAGCTGTCTGCGACAAAGAACTTGAGGAGCTTATCGCATACTGGCATGGACAGTTATCACATTTCCAGATTAATACACCAAGTGATGAGTTCAACACAATGATCAATACATGGAATGCATATAACTGTTTCATGACATTTATCTGGTCAAGAGCTGCATCATTTACATACTGTGGACTCAGAAACGGATACGGATACCGTGATACAGTCCAGGATATTCAGGGTGTTATACACCTTGCACCTGAGATGGCTGTTGAAAAGATCAGATTCATGCTCTCAGCACAGGTTGATAACGGTGGAGGACTTCCGCTTGTCAAGTTTACACACAATCCTGGACATGAGGATACTCCTGACGACGCTTCCTATGTACAGGAGACAGGACATCCGGCTTACAGAGCTGATGATGCATTATGGCTTTTCCCAACTGTATACAAATATATATCAGAGACAGGAAATGTAGCATTTATAGATGAGGTCATTCCATTCGCCAACAAGGATGAGGGAACGGTTTACGAGCATTTAAAGAGAGCAATTGATTTTTCGATGAACCACCTCGGAAAACATGGAATGCCTGCAGGACTTTACGCAGACTGGAATGACTGCCTGAGGCTTGGTGCAGATGGAGAGTCAACCTTCGTAGCACTTCAGTTCTACTATGCAATGACTATATTAAAAGAGTTTGCAGCCTATAAGAAAGATAATGAATATATCACATATCTTGATGAGAGCCAGGAAAAACTCGGAAAGATCATTCAGGAGCTTTGCTGGAACGAGGACAGATTTATCCGTGGATTTACAGGGGATGGACAGGTTATCGGAAAGCGTGATGATCCTGAGGCAAATATGTGGCTCAACCCACAGAGCTGGGCTGTTATAAGTGGATTTGCAAGTGATGAGCAGGCTGATAAGGCTCTTGAAATGGTATATGAAAGACTCAATACCGAGTATGGCGCCATTCTTATGGATCCTCCATATCATGCACACGCATTCGACGGAGCACTCGCAGTGATATACAATGCGGGAACTAAAGAGAATGCAGGAATATTCTCACAGTCACAGGGCTGGATAATTCTTGCTGAGGCACTTAAAGGACATGGAGACAGAGCTTTTAAGTATTTTATTGAAAATGCTCCTGCCGCACAGAATGACAGAGCAGAGATAAGAAGACTTGAGCCGTACTGCTATGGACAGTTTACTGAAGGAAAAGCAAGTCCGAACTTTGGACGTTCACATGTACACTGGCTCACAGGAACTGCTTCAACAGTCATGGTTGGATGTGTAGAGGGAATACTTGGTATGCGTCCTGATTTCTATGGACTTCATATTGCTCCGTCTATTCCAAAGGCTTGGGATGGATTCGAGATAGAGAAGGATTTCAGGGGATGCCATCTTCATATAGTTGTAGAAAATCCTGATCATGTTGAGAGCGGATGTAAGAGCCTTCTTGTAAACGGACAGGCGGTTGAGGGAGACTATATTCCAAAAGAGCTTCTTAGCGAGCAGACAGAGATTGAGCTTACCATGTAAATTTTCCGTAGGTGGGATAATGGCAGCTATAGGATTGTATATGGTGTGTGAAAATTTGATTTGTAATTGTATAGAGGATTGATTGAAAATATGAAAAATATAGATTTTATAGACAAATACGGAACCTTCAGGATCAAAAATCCCGAAAACTACAGTGGACTGTATCTGCCGCTTGCAGGGGAAAAAGGGCTTAAATCAAGCATTACACCAACTCTCGGTGGAGACAGTAAAACAAGCCAGAATACCTTTCTTCTGGAACCTGTTAGTATAGAAAATCTTCACAACAATAAAGGCACTAGAAATTTCTGGTGTCGGATTGTGGGGAAAGGCTTCTGGTCAGTATGCGGATCATCTGCACAGCAGGAGGCCGACAGATTTACAGGTAATCAGGATGAAAGTGAGCTTGAGGCAGGTTTAATGTGGCAGAAGCTGCACCGTGCTTCAAAGATATATGGGTTAGAGGCTGACACGACATCATTTGTCACACTTGATGGAAGCATGGAAGTCATGCTTGTGGAGATCACTAACAAGACAGATGAGGCTATGGAGATAGTCCCAATCGGGGCAATCCCAATCTATGGCAGAAGTGCTGACAATATCAGGGATCACAGACATGTGACATCACTTTTGCACAGAATAGAAACCACACAATACGGCATTGAGGTTACACCTGTCCTCTCATTTGATGAGCGTGGACACCGGAAAAATGATATAAGCTACTTCGTATATGGATCATCCGGAAACGGAGAAAGTCCTGAGAGTTTCTATCCTACCGTTGAGCAGTTTATAGGAGAGGGAGGCTCTTTCCTTATTCCTGAGGCAGTCAGAACTGAAAAAGCAGGTGCAAAGGCCGGAGAAAAATTTCAGGGAAAAGAAGCAGTCGGAGCAATAAAATTTGCAAACCGTATTATAAAACCGCTGGAGACGGTAAGCTATATCATGCTTGCAGGTCTTACGGAAAAAGAAAATGACATAAATGCCATTACCGGACGGTACCGCAGTGTACTTGAAGTAAAAGAAGAACTAAACACCGTCAAGAAACACTGGATAGACAAGGTAAATATTGATTTTGAGACAGGAAATGCCAAGGAGGACAATTATCTTAAATGGATATGTTTTCAACCTATCTTACGAAGAATATACGGCTGCTCATTCCTTCCACATCATGATTATGGAAAAGGTGGAAGAGGCTGGAGAGATCTATGGCAGGACTGTCTTGCACTTTTACTTATGGAACCTTCGGATGTCCGCAGTATGATTATAAACAATTATGGCGGTGTGAGAATTGATGGAACCAATGCGACTATTATAGGAAACGAGCCTGGCGAGTTTATCGCTGACAGAAATAACATCACACGTGTATGGATGGATCACGCATTCTGGCCATTTGTAACCACAAAGCTTTATATTGACCAGACCGGTGATACAGATGTACTTTTTGAGCGTACGACGTACTTTAAGGATTACCAGTCCATGAGAGGCACAAGCCATGATGAAGCATGGAATAATACATATGGTAACAAACAAAGGACGGCAGGCGGTCAGATATATTTTGGAACGGTTTTAGAGCATATTCTGATCCAGAATCTGTGCGCTTTCTATGATGTGGGGGAGCACAACGAGATGAAGCTGCACGGTGCAGACTGGAACGATGCGCTCGATATGGCATGGGACAAAGGTGAAAGTGTTGCATTTACATGTGCATATGCCGGAAATCTGCTTGATATAGCAAAGTGTTTAAGAAATGTGGAAAAAATAAGCGGAATAAACAGGATTGAGGTGTTAGAGGAGCTTAAGCTGCTGCTTGCTGATGACGAAATACTTTACAACTGCCCTGACAAAAAGCAGGAGCTTCTCATGAGCTATGCAAAGGCATGTGAGAACTGCACAAGCGGAGGCACTGTTCTTGTCCCAATAGCTGCGATTTGCGAAAACCTGGAGCATAAGGCTGAGTGGATGATGAAAAACATCCGCGAAAACGAATGGATATCAGATGGCACGGATGGAGGCTGGTTCAACGGATATTATGACAATAACGGCAGACCGGTGGAAAGATGTGAGAGTGGAGATGTACGCATGATGCTTACAGGACAGGTATTTGCCATCATGAGTGGAACCGCAAAAAAAGAACAGATCAAGGCAATCTGTAATAGCGCAGACAAGTATCTGTTTGATCAAAAAGCCGGTGGCTACAGACTAAACACTGATTTTAAGGAAGAAAAGTTTGATCTTGGAAGAATGTTTGGATTTGCATATGGTGAAAAAGAAAATGGTGCTGTATTCTCACATATGGCTGTAATGTATGCAAATGCGCTCTATAAACAGGGCTTTATAAAAGAGGGTTACAAGGTATTAAAGACGCTTCTTGATACTGCGATGGACTTTGACAGAAGCAGGATGTATCCGGGAGTACCGGAGTATTTTGATAATGATGGAAGAGGTCTGTATTCATACCTTACAGGTGCCGCAAGCTGGTATATGCTTACTATGATAACATCTGTATACGGAGTCCATGGAGAGCTTGGAGATCTTGTTATTGAGCCTGCACTCATGCCACAGCAGTATAACGAAAAAGGTGATGCAAAAGTTTCGTTAGAATTTGCAGGTCATGGATTTGATATTTTAGTTCACAATCCTGATAAGCTCGAACCTGGGGATGCGCAGGTCAAAAGAGCACTCTGTGATGATGTAAAAGTGGAAAATGTTACAGGAAACAGCGTGCGTATGCCAAGGCATGCTATTGAAATGCTTTCTACAGACAAATGTCATACGGTTGAGATATACATAGAGTGATAGTTTATAAAATTAATAGCGTTTGATATCGTACATTGGGTATCAGCTAAATAAAATTCCCACGCATGTTTGTGTGGGAATTTTTTGTGCGCAGTACAAGGCTTTTGGCATCAGGCTACCACATGGATTTGTAGTACCTGTCACGATATTTCTTTGGTGTAAGCCCCGTAAAACTCTCGAAGATCTGGATAAAGTGGCTCTGTGATGAAAATGACAGGTAGTTGGCTATATCTATAATCGGCTTATCTGAGTATTTGAGCAGGTGAGTCGCTTTTTCTATTTTCTTTTCCCTTATATAATCACTTATCGAAACACCGAGATTCTGCTTGAATACCCTTGAAAGATAGCTCTCGGAAAGACCTGTGTATGCAGCCAGATCAGCTATTGTGATACGCTCTTTTATGTTGCTGTATATATAGTCAACACACTGGGTAACAGGCTTTGAGAGGATAGACGATTTCTTCTGCAGCACCATCTTACCTGTGAAATCCTTTGCCATCTCGTGATGCAGGTCAGCAACCTGGCGTACGGTGGAGCAGCTGTCCATCTTAAGTATATAGAAGTCACTCAGACGGTATGCCTGCTCAGGCTCGAGTCCTCCATCAATACAGTATCTTGTGATCATGGCGGTTGTGACAACAAAGTGATATTTGATATTCTGTAAAGTATTTCTGGACAATACACCTGTTCCTTCAAGGTGTATAAATGCATCTTCTTTGCAGTTTTTTATTACATATTCCATATCCCCGGTTTTGACTGCGTTATAAAAACTATATTCAATACTTGGAGCACGATGCAGTGATTCGCTCTCGCTGTCAACAAATTCTGCGTCATACCATTCTTTTGAAAGTGCCATAAAGGTTCTCCTTTGCAACAAAATATTAGATTTATGTCATCTTTCTATTATTATGACATGAATCTGATATTTTTACAATTGATTTAATATAAACAAAAACGGTTAAGGAGTAATATTACAACTGTAAACGAGATATCAAAATAGTTTCTATGGAGGAAATGAAAAATGAAACAGAAAGTGATTAGCACAATGCTGTTACTGTCTATGGGGGCAACACTCCTTGCAGGATGTGGATCAACAGCAGGAAACGGAAAAGAAGGCGGAGCAGGCGCTTCTAATGCAGAAGAGGGAAAGGTTATCAATATCTATTCATGGAACGACGAGTTTAGAACAAGAGTTGAAGCTGTTTACCCGGAGGTTAAAGAAACTTCTAAAGATGGAACAATTACATACCTCAAGGATGGCACAGAAATTCATTGGGTAGTAAATCCTAACCAGGATGGTGTTTACCAGCAGAAGCTTGATGAAGCTCTTTCAAAACAGGCGGATGCAGCAGCAGATGACAAGGTTGATCTCTTCTTATCAGAGACAGATTACGTATTCAAATATACAGATAAAGATGCAGACGTAGCAATGCCTCTTAAGGATCTTGGAATTGATTGTGACAAAGAGTTTGCTGATCAGTTCGATTTCACAAGAAAAACAGCTTCTGATTCAGACGGAGTACAGAGAGGTTCAACATGGCAGTGCTGTCCTGGACTTTTAGTTTACCGTCGCGATATTGCAAAGGATGTATTCGGAACAGATGATCCTGAAGCAATCGGTGAGAAGACAAAGGACTGGGATACATTAAAGGCTACAGCAGCGGAACTTAAGGCAAAGGGATACTACACATTATCTTCTTACGCTGATACATTCCGTTTATATGGAAACTCAATCGATGACTCATGGGTACAGCCTGGAGCAGATGAGGTTGTAGTGGATAAGAATATTACAAACTGGGTAGATGATTCAAAAGAGTGGCTTGATGCAGGATATGTTGATGCTAACGTTAAAGGCCAGTTTAATGATGACTGGAACAAAGCAATGGGTTCTCAGTCAAAGGTATTTGCATTCCTTTTCCCAGCATGGGGAATCGATTTCACACTTGCACCAAACTGGGATGGAGCAGCAGGATCATGGGCTGTTACAACACCACCACAGAATTACAACTGGGGCGGATCTTACATCCACGCAGCAACAGGAACAGATAACCCTAAGCATGTTAAGGATATCATCCTTGCTTTAACAGCAAATAAAGACAACTTACTCAAGATCTCTAAGGATTACTCTGATTTCACAAATACAAAATCAGGAATGCAGGAAGCAGCAAAAGATGATTCATTCGCATCAGACTTCCTTGGCGGACAGAACCCATTTGCTTACTTTGAACCGGTAGCTGAGAATATCAAGATTGCACCTCTTTCAGCATATGATCAGGGATGTGTAGAGCTCATCCAGAACGCATTCAGCGATTACTTACAGGGCAAGGTTGATTATGATAAGGCTAAGAAAAACTTTGAGACAGCAATTGAAGAACGTTATCCTGATATCAAAAAGGTTACATGGCCGAAATAAGATAAATAAAACACTCTGCGGAGCCTTTGGGCTTCGCAGAGGTGACTTTGGTAGAAAGGAATTTGGCTCATGAAGAAGAAAAGAAAGAGCGTAAGCTATGCAAAATGGGGATATATCTTTATTCTTCCGTTTTTCATAACATATTTAATTTTTTCTCTGATTCCGTTAGTAGATACGGTAAGGTTTAGTTTTTTTGAATACTATAGATCCGGAATCAAAGAAATAGGACCGAATTTTGTGGGATGGGCTAACTATGCCGAGCTTCTTAAATCGGATATGATCACATATGGTAAGAATACTCTTATCCTCTGGGTTATCGGATTTGTTCCACAGATTGTGGTTGCACTTGTTTTAGCAAACTGGTTCACTGATGCCAGATTAAAAATTCACAAATTACAGTTTTTTAAGGTAGTAATTTATCTGCCAAACCTGATCATGGCATCTGCATTTGCACTTTTGTTCTTTACGCTGTTCTCGACCAGTGGTCCTGTGAACTCAGTCCTGCAGTCTATGGGAGTGATCAGCAAGCCTATCGACTTTATGGGAAGTGTATTTGGAACCAGATCACTCATCGGCTTCATGAACTTCCTTATGTGGTTCGGTAATACGACTATTATGCTCATGGCAGCAGTTATGGGTATCAGTACAGAAGTATTTGAGGCGGCAGATCTGGATGGATGTAATGCATTGCAGAGATTCTTCTATATAACTTTACCGAGTATACGACCAATACTTGCATATACACTCATCACGTCAATCATCGGTGGACTACAGATGTTCGATGTACCTCAGATTCTGACAAACGGACAGGGAAATCCGGACAGATCGTCAATGACACTTATCATGTTCCTGAACAACCACTTAAAGAGTAAGAACTATGGTATGGCCGGTACATTGTCGGTATATCTGTTTATAGTCAGCGCAATTCTGTGCTTCATCGTATACAGAATGACAAATGACAGCGATCCTGACGGATCAAAGGCAGCAGCAAAGCGAGCTGCAAAACAAGCTAGAAGAAAGAAAAAGGAGGCGGCTAAATAATGAAACCAAAACATAAAATTAATGTCCGCAGTGTTATAGCGCATATAGTTTTGATATTATTATCATTTTTATGCCTGTTCTTCTTTGTAATACTTATAATCAATGCGACAAGGTCGCATGCACAGCTGCAGAAGGGCTTCTCATTTATCCCGGGCGGGCATTTCCTGGATAATCTGAAATCTGTAGCTAATGACGGAACCTTCCCTATGTTTAAGGGAATAGTAAACAGCCTTATTATATCGGGCTCATGTGCAGCTTTATGTACATATTTTTCATCGCTTACAGCATATGGACTTTATGCTTACGATTTCAAATTAAAGAAAGTTGCATTTACATTTATCATGGCGATACTGGTTATGCCGACACAGGTTACTGCGATGGGCTTCCTGCGTTTAATAACAAAGATGGGAATGTATGATTCGTGGGCTCCACTTATCATTCCATCAATAGCATCGCCGGCGGTATTCTATTTCATGTACAGCTATCTACAGTCATCACTTCCTCTATCACTTGTAGAAGCTGCACGAATTGATGGTTCGAATGAGTTTAGGACATTCAACCATATAGTATTGCCAATCATGAAACCTGCAATTGCAGTACAGGCAATTTTCACATTTGTAGGTTCATGGAACAACTACTTCACACCGGCCCTGATCATCCAGTCAAAGAACAAGATGACAGTACCAATTTTGATTGCCACACTTCGAGGAGCGGACTATATGAATTTCGATATGGGAAAAATCTATATGATGATAACAGTAGCTATCGTGCCTATTATTGTTGTATATCTCCTCTTATCAAAATATATTATTGCCGGTGTCACACTTGGAGGCGTGAAGGAGTAAACAATTTAATTAGTTTTAGCATCAGAGCAGATGGCTTACATATATGTTATGTGGGTCATCTGTTTTTTAGTATATTGAAATATGAGGTACGGCATATTTTTATTTAGGAAATATTGTGGCACCTATGCAGTATATCAGCAAAAGAATGCAGCAGAACTTGCAGAATATATCCAGTCAAATATCCTGCCGGATTATGATAATTTTGTCAAAGCAGGAGAACAGTACAATAACGATGCATGCAGTGCATATAAATGATATTGTAGGTAATTTCAATAAGATGTCGTTTGAGCGCAGGCAGAGCATTATAATAATTAAAGGCTGTTGAATGGCAGAGCAGTGTATGATTGATGATTAAATCGACTTAGACATTAATCGTGACAGATACACAGAAAATATCTATAATTTACATATTCTTGTAGGGAAATTAATTTAGGTTTTACACAATTATATTATACTTAGTATGTATTATAATCTGAAAGCGCATGTGAAAGGAAGGATGGACTTATGAGAAAATATTTATTATCGATTCGTAAAAGCCTTTGGAACTGTAATTGTAGAAGGGGCTATTGTAGATATGATAACTGGGGAAGTATGTTTTTCTACACAAAAGGTTAGATATGCGCCGGTAATTAACGGTAAAAATATATTTACCGATGCATATATTACTAAAAGATATACTATTACTTATGACAAAATTACTGGTAGAATGTCATATAGTATAAATAATGCATCTTATAAATCTAATAGAGGAGATAGTCCGAGCATGATTGTATTGAATGCACAGGTAGCAGAGATGGGAAGTAGATAGTAATGATAGTTATAACACTTCAGCAGTTTTTTGTATTATTATGGATTTTTTGCATAACTAAAGTGATATTACATGGTTTTAGAATCAATATTATAGGAATATCCATAAATAGATATTTTTATGAGTATAACGTAGATGATAAAAATGCGATTAAAGAATATCATAGAGGAAGGGCTGTTAGATCCATTATTATTTTAATTCTTGATTCAATAACATTAGTAATATCATATAAGTATAGTATAGAGACTGTCTCTTATACACATCTGACGCTGCCGACGAAGCTAGAAGTGTAG
>ENA-OZFE01000310-OZFE01000310.1-human-gut-metagenome-genome-assembly--contig:-NODE-310-length-21168-cov-22.474352_pt1 | contig 21168 bp, 20 predicted proteins | sample MGYA00245077_ERZ653627 | MGnify/ENA primary metagenome ERZ653627 (study PRJEB26926, sample SAMN06165121) | human gut metagenome | biome: ENVO:00009003; feature: ENVO:2100002; material: ENVO:00002003...
TCGAGGATCAGGCGCGCCTCAATCCCCGTCTGCGGCAGAACGTCGGACATATCTCCCTGTCGTTTTCGCCGGAGGATGCCCCGAAGCTCACCGATGAGCGGATGACACAAATTACCCGGGAGTACATGCAGAAGATGGGCATCACCGATACGCAATACCTGTTGGTGCGGCACCTCGACCAGCCCCATCCCCATTGCCATCTGGTCTACAACCGGGTCGGTGATCACGGGCAGACCATCTCCGACCGCAACATCAAGCTCCGCAATGCGAAGGTGTGCCGCGAGCTGACCGAACGATTCGGACTGCATCTGGCTCCGGGCAAGGAGGCCGTCCGGCGGGAGCGGCTGCGTGAGCCCGACCGGACCCGGTACGAGATCTACGATGCGATCAAGGAGTGCCTGCCAAAGTGCAGGAACTGGAACGAACTGGAAGGGAGATTAAAGGAACAGGGTATCAATGTCCGCTACAAGTATTGCGGTTCTACCAGCCAAAAGCAGGGTGTTCTGTTCTCGAAGAACGGGCTGGAGTTCTCCGGTTCGAAGGTCGACAGGGCCTTCAGTTTCTCGAAGCTGGATCGCCACTTCGAGCTGGTGCAGCAGCGGCACACAACCCTGATGTCGGGACTCAAGGCGGCAGCCGGGAGCTTCCGAGCTGCTTTTGCAGGGTTGTTCGGAGGCGGGCGCTCCTTCTCCGCAGCAGGAGGTGGTGGAGGAAGCGGAAGCCACGGCGCAGGATCGGTGTCGCTCGGCAGTGCCGGGTCGATTCCGTTGCCGCCGTTCGACTCGCCATTTGCCCTTTCACTCGAGATGATGCAGCGACGTGAGGGTGAGAGCCCCGAGGAGCATATAGCCCGCATCACGGCGCTGATCAACAAGGCGGCCGAAGCGATGGCCGTAGCCCTCATGGAGCGCAAGCGCCGCATGGAGGCACACTCCCGCAAAATCGGATAACAAACCTAAAATACGAAAAGATGAAAGAGAACACCCTGGAGCTCTCCTTTGAGATGTACGAAGAGTTGAAGGAGACCCTTATCAAGACGCTCCGCACGGAATTGGCCGAGGCCCGATCACAACCGACAGCAACCACTGATACGGACGCAATCAAACAGTTGCAGATTCGGATTCTGCAACTGGAGCAGGCACAGACAAGGGTAAGCGAGGCACAGCAGGAACGGGGCCATCGGATCGAACAGCGGCTTCAAGCAATCTCCGATCGGCAGGAGCAGATTCGAGAAGACCTCGGAGTGCAGATTTCGGAGATCGACGAGAAAGTGGCCGAATTGGAGATTCCCGAGGAGTTGCCGCCGCGGATGGTGCAGCATCGTTTCTCGCTCTCTCTTGACGCAACCCGCAACTTTTGGCTCTTTATGTCGATGTTTGTCGTGATTGCGGTGCAGTCTATCGGACTCTATCTGGAGTGGCGACCCGACCGCGGCCGGTATGACAACGATCTGAAGTATCGCTATGTGCTGATGAAGGGTGAGGCATCGCCGAAACGGTTGTCGGAGTTGGAGGAGCTGTTCGAAGTCGAGCGGGACCAGCGGCGCATCGACTCAATGCGAAGGGATGTCGAGGAATACGAACGGCTGGTGCGCAGAAGGGCGGCACTCGACGAGCAGGCGCGGCTGAAAGCCCAGGAGGCGGAGCAACTCAAACGTGATGCCGCGAAGTTAAAGAACAGGTAGCACTTCCTTTTCTGCCGCAAAGATAGGCCGCCGGGCGGACCGCGCAAGGTCAGGACAAGTTGCCACAGGCAAACCTTGCGCAAAGTCCCTCCGACGGCTTTGGCTTGTCGCTACCAAACGGGAAGGGAGAACTACAGGGAAAAACAATGGAATGAGACGCCTAAAATAAAATACATATTGATTCTTTTCAGGATTTTTCGCTACCTTTATTAGTCGTTTTGAAATCTCAAATGGTCTGATGATGGAATCAAAATATTACAAATATATTTTTGCAATCATTCTCGTTGCTCCTATTGTTGTAAATATAATACTATACTGCACCAATCCGATACCATGGTTAATTCCCATAGTTGGGGAATCCAGCGATTGGATTGGCTTTTGGGGCAGTTATGCAGGTGCCATTATCGGAGGGTTAATTACTCTTCTCGTATTGCACTATACGATAAAAGAGAACGCCAAGGTCAGAGATATACAAGTAAAAACCATTAAATACATACAACAACAAAAATGGCTGGAGAATTTGCGGAAACAAAATTGATTGAAAATCGCTAATTAATTAGATTATGAACGTAAAAAGATTATTAACTCTCGCTATATTTTCCCTAATTCCCATCTGTTTGTTTTCTCAAACAACTGTTGCTCCTAATGGGAAAAAGGTGCCTATTGTGGTTTACTCTCCATTTAATTTTCATGGCCACCTTATGGATGCACTTCAGTGCACTCCATCGCAGGATTATTATATAGTGACAGAGGATAAAGCTTATCTTTATGATAATCGTATTGGACCGGGATACTATCAAGGAGAATATAGTGACAGGCAATTAAGAGAGACTAAGATATTAAATATCTCGAATTTTAGGAATACGATTCTATCTAATGACAGTTGCTTTTTCTTTTCTCCGACTCCAAGTCGAAAATACAACAATGACTACTTAGGTATTAAACGAGGAAAGGCTCTTTCGTTTATAGATATTAATGGGGTTGAGTATGCATCGTTAGAGGAATTATTAACGAAGATATATAACGCTAAATCTTTGGATGTTTTTTTTGATGCATATTTATCTGAGGTCAAAAATGCTTTATATCGAAGAGGAACCTATAATATGCTATATCTAATACGTGACGAAAATCAAGCCAAATCAATATTGAAGGACAACTATGATTTTATTTATTTCTACAATCATAATGTTGATTTAGCCATAGAGAATTTTGTTGATTATTTAAACGCTATAATTACTGATGAAGCTGTCAATAAAAAACTAAAAGGAGAGTTGAAAGTTTTTTTTGATGAACAGCCTAAATTACAGTCATTTAATAAAGCGTTTAGAGACTATATCAACAATAATGATGAAGATCGTATATATTTGATGCTTGTGGATATTTCTCCTATCTTGAAAAGTAATTTAACAAGTCAAGAGTATGAAAGTTTTTATAAAAAACAGCTTATAGATAAGAACAAAACTATTGCGGCTTATAATTATCTGGCAAAAAAATATCATAAAGAAATCTATCAGGATCGTATTCCAGGCTGGGATCCAAACTACACTATAATTGTCGATTACCTAACAAAAAATGTATTGTTTTCCATAGAATAGGTACTAGGCCATATGAATTAAAAATAAATGCTCTCGCTGCGTTAGGTAAATAAGCATTTTAATACTATGTGTCTAATGAAGTAAATGGTATGAAAAAGACGTTAAAGGAGTTGGAGTTAAACATCCCAACAATTTCCCTCTTGGGAACTCGGAAAATTTCAGGTGGTTATGACGGTAAGCACGGAGATTCAATATATCCCGATGATGGCTGGTAGCATGGCTCTCCAGGAGAAGAGAATAATCCGTATGAAATTCCTGATGTAGTAGTAACAGTAGCGGCTCCAGAAATGCCTGAGTATGGTTATGACCCGCACGACAATGACCCTCAAGAACGAGAAGATCCCGATATGGATCGCCATGACGACTCCGATCAAGGGAAAGATGACGGAGGAGACGGTCGAGACGACGGTGGCTATGATGTCAAAGCTGCAACTGATTATCTAAGGGCGCATGCTCATAGCACATCTCAAGGACAGTGTGCGAGGGCAGTAAGAGAGGCCCTTGAAGCGGGTGGTTTATGTTGACGGGCGACCTGGTTCAGCAAAGGATTACGATTCTTTCCTACCGTCTCTTGGCTTTTATGAAGTTGATCCAAATAACTACGTACCACAAGCTGGAGATATTGTCGTACATGAGGCAAAAGAGGGCCATGAACATGGGCATATAGCAATGTATGATGGCTCCGATTGGATATCCGACTTCATCCAACGCGATATGTATGGAGGAAGTGCATATAGGAATGATCCTGATTACTCTATTTGGAGACGCTAAAAAATAATATTATGAAAAGATTTTTATTATCGCTGCTACTTATTCTATGTTTTAAAACAGCTTGTCGAGGTGATTGCAGAGAGCAAATTAAAACATTTTATACAGCATATATAGAGAATGTTTTGCATGATAATTCACGAAATGAAGAATTATGCAGATCCTATTTAACTGAGGAGTTATTAGAAAAAGTCGATAGACTTATAAATGCAACTAACGTTGATCCATTAATTCGAGCCCAAGACGCGAGTTTGGATGCGATTGAAACTCTAAATATTGAACCATTAATTAAGAATTGGTATATGGTTCGCTATTATTGGGACAAAAAAGATAGCACAACGATAAAAGAAATTCCCATTAAGGCTCAGAGTATTAATGGAAAATGTTTGATTACTTATATTACTCCCATATGGAGTGGATCTCATTATGGTGATGACCTTATATCATGTAAATCCAAAAATTCGCTTCATATTAATCAAGAAACAGCACAAGCATTTTTAGAGAGTTTCTATAAGCTATATATTGCGGAATATTCTGAGATGTCAAAAGATTTGAGTTCAAAATTGGCATTACTACGAAAACGACATCTGTCAGAAGACGCTCTAGCTCAATACAAGAATGCTGAATGCGAGAACTTGATGGATGGGCATAGAGGTTATGACCTATTAATTGATAATTATGATTTCGATAGGGTATGGTCTGAGAGTTTAAAATTCAAACAATTAAATGATAATGATTATCTTGTTTCTTATATGGTAAAAGGTAAAATTTACAAAATAGTTATTTCCATAAAAAAGAATGGTAATGAATATATTGCTAATGAAATTAAAGTTATAAAGTAATAAATATCTCTTAAATTTTAGGTATTGTCTCAATCATATTGCTAACTCATATGACTTCTTTCCAAGGCGACATTATACACGCATTGTATCTGGAAAACATAAAGAAGTAATTTAGTGATGTATGACAAACGCTTGTGGGGTATCGATTTTAATAGCACACAAACGTTTATACCTCGCCAAAGCAGCCTAGCCAAACATCTTTCACAGCACGTGTGGGGAAAATGTGGGGAAACCCGGAAAATAAAAATCGCTTAATCCGTCTATATCAACAAATTAAGCGATTTTACTGGTACCCGGAGCCGGGATCGAACCGGCACGGCCATTGCTGGCCACAGGATTTTAAGTCCGGCGTGTCTACCGATTCCACCATCCGGGCGCAGCCTTCCGCGGGGAAGACGTCGGCAAAAATACGAAATAATTTGCGATCCGCAAAATCCCGGCGCCGGAACCGTTGTCGATTTTCCCCTCCCCTCTGCCGTCGGATTGAGCGATGCCTGCCCCTGTGTCTACTTTGGTTCGGAGGCCGCCGGTGTGGCAGCCGCACTGTCGATATAGTCGAGGATCGCCCGATCGTCGTTCGGGGCGAACCAGCGGATCGCGGGGTCGCGCCGGAACCACGTGAGCTGCCGCTTGGCGTAGCGGCGCGAATTGCGTTTGATGAGCTCGATCGCCTCGTCGCGCGTGATGCGACCGTCGAAGTATTCGAAAAATTCGCGGTAGCCGACCGTCTGCAGCGCCGTGAGGTGCCGGAACGGGTAGAGCCGCCGTGCCTCCTCCTCGAGTCCTTCGCCGACCATCAGCTCCACCCGCCGGTCGATGCGTGCGTAGAGCTCGGGGCGGGGCAGGTCGATGCCGATCTTCGTGACGGCGAAGGGCCGTGTGCGCTGCCGTCCCGTGCGGAGCGACGAGTAGGGTCGTCCCGTTTGCAGGCAGACCTCCAGGGCCCGGAGCACGCGTGCCGGGTTGCTGCGGTCCACCTGTTCCCAATAGGCGGGATCGAGCCGCTGCAGCTCGTCGGCGAGCGATTCGATCCCTTCCTCGCGCAGGCGCGTGTTCAACTGCTCGCGCAGGGCCTCGTCGGCCGGCGGCAGGTCGTCCATCCCTTCGCACAGCGCCCGGACATAGAGCCCCGAGCCGCCGACCGCCACCACGACGTCGTGTGTGGCGAAGAGCGCTTCGAGACGCGCCAGCGCCTCCGCCTCGTAGGCCCCGCAGTTGAGGTGCCGGTCTATTTCGCGGTCGGCGATGAAGTGGTGCTCGGCCGCCTGCAACTGTTCGGCGGTGGGCTGCGCCGTGCCGACCGGCATTCCGCGGTAGAACTGCCGCGAGTCGGTTGAGAGGATCGGCGCGCCGTAACGGCGGGCGATGCGGATACTCAGGTCCGTCTTTCCCGAACCGGTCGGCCCGACGATGACCAGCAGGCGCTTAGTACTCATCGTCGTAGTTATCGTCGCCCTCGAAGTCGCTGAAGTCGCCCATCATCTCCTCGAAGGCCGAACCCTCGTCCTCGTCCTCGCGGTTCTTCGAGGGGTCGTACTGGTCCGGGGCCTCGGCCGCGGCGTAGATCTCGCGCGGGTAGGAGGCCTGCGGGTCGGCCTCGCAGGCCCCCGTGAGCTCGAGGTAGTAGGCCCGGTCGCCGAACAGGTCGAAGAGGTAGATCAGCCGGTCGCGGAGGTTGTGTATGATCTGCCCCAGGCGGACGTTCTCCATCGTTTCGGGTCCTTCGCCCGAGCCGTCGCCCATCTCCATGAGCGTGAATTCGCGCTGTTTCTCCCAGCGGTCGTCCGCCGTGAAGAACGATGCCATGCAGGGTTCGTACTCCAGCGAGTCGAGAATGAAGTTGTGGAATTCGAGCAGCGTCGTGTCGTACATCACCTCGTAGTCGCGTACGAAGTGGTCGTTCTCGTCGCTCAACATCCGGAATCGGAATACCATCGACATTGTGATACTGTATTAAAGGTCTTTCTCTTTGCAAAAATAGGAATTTATCCCAACCCGGCAAGCCATGCCATTACGTCCCGGTCGTCGGGGTAGTCGGTCAGTGCGGGCGACTGTGCCTGCCCGAACGTTACGCGGCGGCTGTGGGGCAGGCATTCGGTGACGACGCACTGGATGCGTTCGTCGTGTCGGGCGAGCCATGCCGCCACCTCGTCCGTCGAGCGGTAGTGCGCGCAGGCGACCTGGCTCAGCATCGGGGGGAACTCCTCCTGTTCGACCGCCACGGAGTCGCCCCAGTCGAGGAACGCCCTCCCCTGCATGGTGAGCAGTGCCCGGGCCTGCCGGCAGTTGTTGCGGTATCCGGGGTGCATCGGCGGTGTGTGGAGCTGCGGCGTGTAGCCCTCGGGCAGGAACAGGAGCGAGACGTTGCGGCATCCCAGCCCCGAGTAGGCCCAGATGTCGTCGGAGAGCCCGGCCAGTTGGGCAGCGCTCTCCGAGCCCGAGAGCACGGCCACCGACTGCCGGCTTCCGCGCAGCAGGGCGGGGATCCCGGCATAGCGGGCCCGGAAGTAGCGGTTGGCGTTGTCGCTCCCGGTGGCGATCACGGCATCGACGGGCGTCGTGCCGTCGTATAGTTCGACGGCCGTTTCGGGGTCGATGTCGAGCAGCTGCCCGATGACGTGGAGCATCAGTGCGGAGTCCTTGCCCGAAGGCTTGACCAGGCAGCGGTGGCCGCTCGCCACGACGCACAGCAGGTCGAAGAAGCCGACCAGCGGGATGTTGCCGGCCATGATGACCAGCACGCGGCGGGGCTTCGCGACGGGGAGCGTGGGGTAGAGCTCCAGCCATCGGCCGAGCGTCTCCTCCTGCAGCATTTCGTCGCACAGGGCCTTCACGGCACGGCGGATGTCGCCTGGGGTGAACCATCCGTTCTCCGCGCACGACCGGTCGATGACGCGGCGGGTCGTGTCGTCGCATCCGAACGTGCGCAGGCGCTCCCCCAGCGCGGAAAAGAGTTTGATCGCGTTTTTCATTACGGCAAAGATAGCACATCGGCGACGGATTTCGAACGCAAAATGCGGTTCACTGCTGTTTTTTGTCCGGCCACTTGCCTTTGAATGCGGAAAGGTCCGGCTCCGAAACGGCCGGTTGCCGTCTCTCCGGAGAGAAATTTTCGGGATTTTTCAGAAAAAATTTGGAGATTCAGATTTTTTACCTACCTTTGCACACGCAATCGAGCAATGCGGAAATAGCTCAGTTGGTAGAGCGCAACCTTGCCAAGGTTGAGGTCGCGGGTCCGAGTCCCGTTTTCCGCTCCAGAGGGGGCCAGAAAGAAACCCCGATAGAAAGTAAAAAGCCTTGTATATCGCTGATATGCAAGGTTTTTTCTTTCATTTTCCCACTCCTGTTGAAGCAAAAGGCAGCAAGTATTTCAGGCCTTAATCGTGACCTATTTTGCTCGGACCGAAAATAGGTCACGATTTAGCTCTATTTCGCTGATTTGCATCATTTTACTCTGCAACATTCCGGTGCTGAAGACATTTAATTTATCCAAAAACCAAGCAGCCATGTTGCCACGAACCACCTTCAGCGTGGTCTTCTTCTGCAAGAAGACCAAAGTCACGAAAAAGGGCAAGGCCCCGATCTATGCCCGCATCACCACGACCGGCCAGTCGACCGAAGTCTATACACAGTGCCAGATCGAGCCCGAACGCTGGAACCAGCGCCTCGAACGTTCGCTCTACAAGGATGAGGTCGACCAGCAGATCAACCGCATCATCGCCAGTTACCGGGCCTCCATCCTTGCCGCCTATGACCGGCTGATCCAGGAGAACAGGACGCCGACCTGCTTTGCCGTCAAACAGCTGCTGGGCTCCGCCTCTTCGAGCCGGATGGTGCTGGCGGAGTTCGGCAAATACTGCGAGAAACGTCAGCAGGAGGTCGGCACTCGCATCACACAGCTCACGGCCAACAAGTACCACCGCCTGCTGCGCTACATGACCGAATATGTCCGGCAGGTGTATGGCAAAGAGGATCTTCCGCTGGAGACGATCGACTATGCCTACGTCGATGGATTGAACACCTACATGCAGACGGCCTACAACTGCCACAACAACGGGGCGGTCAATCTGCTCTGCTGTTTGAAGAATTTCCTGCTCTATGCGGTCCGCAACGAATGGATCGAGAAGAATCCCTTCCGCTACTATAAGATGAAGATCGACAAGACGAACGTCAAGGTCCCGCTGACGAAAGCGGAACTGGACCTGCTGCTGAAGCGGCCGATGCCCAACGAGCGGCTGGACCGCATTCGGGATGTCTTCTGCTTCTGCGCGCTGACGGGACTGGCCTTCACGGATGTCGACCATCTGCGGCGGGAACACTTCACGACGGACGAGGAGGGGCAACTGTGGATCCATAAACCGCGGGAGAAGACTGCGGTGATGAGCCGTGTTCCGGTGCTCCCGCAGGCGGCGGCCCTGCTGGAGAAGTACCGCGACGATGCCAACTGTCGGACGCGGGGCAAACTGCTGCCTGTCCCGTCGAATACGAAGATGAACGCCTACCTGAAGGAGATAGCGGATATTTGCCAGATTCCCAAGCATCTGACCACGCACCTGGCGCGCCATACGTTCGCCACGCTGGCGATAGAATACGGGATGCCGATCGACATCATCGCCAAGATTCTGGGCCATACGAATACGAACATGACGCGGCGCTATGCGAAGATCTCCGAGGCGAACATCAGCCGCGAGATGCGCCGCATCGGCAAGGTACTGACGGCATAAACCGGTTGTTGAGTTGAAAAACGAAGACGAGGCGGCGAGAATCTGCAATGGATCCTCGCCGCCTCGTTGTTTAAGCAGGTTCTTTTATAATTTGAGATTGGCAAAGGGCAGCCGTCCCTCGTATTGACATTTGAATGCTGCGAGCAATGCAGTTTCCTCTTTAGGTGGATAGCCCGATGACAGCGGCTTCCAACAGAACAGAAGATCCTCTGCATCTTCAAGTTGCCAAATGTAGCGTCCGCCTTTGTGACCTATCGGTTTCCCTGCCCCGAACTGCAAATATTGTCGCAGACGGCTCCGCAGGGTAGCATGACTGTGCTCGTCTCCGGCCTTTCCGATATACAAGACACAAGTCTCCTCCACCCAGTTCATGCGGAGCTTCTCAATCGGAACGTTGGGATCCGTTCCTTTATAATGCCCTCCGCTTCCCGTTGCACGGAATTGCGGCCGGTTCCCGATCTCCCGAACGACCATGTAGACGCCCCGAATATCCGGAATCTGTGTTAAATCCTGCCTTAATGCGGCTACGGAGACAAATCCGGAGAAGCCGTTGCGACGCAAGCTGTCGATACTCTTGAAGTCGGGATCAGGACAGTCCAATTCATCCGCTCCTTCATCCGTTTGGGCAACCTCGTTCGCCTTCTGTTCTCGTCCGCCGGGTTGGGTTGCAACTCCTGTCGGTCGGGGCGCTGTCGCGCCAGTAACCGTGATTTGTCCGGAACGGATCAGTCCATCGAGATCTTCAAGCTGGCAATCATGAATTCCCCAATCGTCCTGACCGTAAAATCCGATACGGCGCATCTTGTTCCGAATCTGCGTTTGTTTTCCTTTCGGGGCTTGCGCTCGTTCCCCAATCAACTCCCGAAGTCGGGCGATCTCCGATTCCGTGAATTCACGTTTTCCTTTCATAAACTAAAGCTCTGTTATTTAATCATGATAATATTCATATAACTCTTCGTAGTAGTCTTCGTAGCAGTTGGCCGGGTCGTCGTACATCCGACCGTCCATCGGCCAGGAGAACGTCTGCAACGATTTCCGCGGCTCTTCGTCCCGATAAAGAATCCACCGACGATCGTAATCCAACGCCTTGACATCGGTTATCGGACGCGAAGAATCGTAGTTCCGCCATGGATTCTCCCGCCGGGGAGGCGCCTGTCGATTACGGTAGTAAAAGCCGAGACAGATCAGGCAGAACGCCACACCGACAACAACCGACACCCCCAGACAGCCAGCGAGCCGCCGTCCAGCTGGTTCATTCCAAAATCGCTCGTTGTTCATCTTCCGCAGGTTTGTTGCGCCCGGCGGCCCCGAGGCAGGTATCGTAGATGCGTTTTCGGAGTGAGGCGGGGCGTATGACCTCCAGCGAACGGCTGCGAGCCAACAAGGCCATGACAAAGTCGTTGGTAATACGTACGTGCAGGCGGATGGTCAACGTGTCGGGCTTCTCTTCGAGAATCTCCTGCGTGGCATGCAGCGGCAAGGTCTTGATGAAGGCCCCGTCCAACGCATCGTATCTCAATACGACCTCTTCGACCGGATCGTTCGGGTTGTTCCAGATACCGAAACTCTCCCGAAACAGCGCCGGAATGTCGATCTGTTCATTGCGTACAAAGCGCTCCCGATCCTTTATCAGCAGGTGCGAAATGCGATCCATGCCGAAGCAGCGCAACGAGTCGCCTTCGTCGGACTCGACGTATCCGATCAGATACCAGCGATGCTGGGACTCCTTCAGGTAGTGCGGTTTTACCTCCCGGTGTACGATCTTCCCTTCGTGTCGGAACAGTTGGTAGTCAAAAACGACAGGATGCCGTTCACGGATGGCTTCGAGCAACTCCGGGATATAGGGGATCTCGCGGCTGCGCCGGTGTTCCGGCAGTACGTACTGCCGGATGTCGCTGTCGGCATCGATGGCATTCAGAATCTCGAAATTCAGCAACAACTCGCCATAGTCTGCACCGCTCCTTACCTGTTCCGCAAGGTAATATCCGCGCAGTTTGTTGTGCCGAATCGTGAGGCCGAACAACTCCTCGATGGTTTGAAAATCCCGTTGCAGGGTCCGCAGCGTGCATCCGGACGAGTTGGCGTACTGCGAATGCATCCGTTGGGTCACGTAATCCACCAGTTCGCCGGCAGGAACGTATCCTGCACCATGGAGTTTGCTGACGATGATCACCATACGGCGTATTTGATCAACGAGTGTCATGGGTCGTACTCTTTTTCCACAAAGATAAAAGGGTTGCGCGACAAAATATGTCGCGATGGATTCTTTTTGAGGAATTGTTTGCACGATTTTGTCCAACCTCGCGACGCCAACCGACGCCAACCACTGCCACATCACTTTGCGGGCGAAACTTTTGAGGGGCTGCGCGCGTTATCCGATTGCAAGCTTGCAGGAACAACGATTCATAAACCGGGAAAAAGATGAAATGCCGTGCCTTTCGGATCCGGGACCGCTGAATGTTCGGCGTCCCCATCCACACAGAGTGCAACCCATAAAGACGGGTTGCCGGAATGTCGAACCAAACAGAAAAGAAGATTATGGAAAAGATTGTATGTATCGGGGAGCGGAGTTGGCAGCGGCTTCTCGAACGGGTGGAACACCTGTCTGCCCTTGCCCAACGTCTGGAACGCCGTTTGGCTCCACCGCAGGACGACGGGTGATTGGACAGCGAAGAGGTGTGCCGGGCGCTGAACATCACCAAACGTACGCTGCAAAGCTACCGGGATAGGGGTGCAATTCCCTGTTCGCGACTGGGCGGTAAATTCTACTACCGACGCCGTGATCTGGCCGCCTGGCTCTCCCGTAAAACCGTTCAAACGCGATAGCCATGCCGCTGGACTATCTCAACGAAGCGAGCGACGAGGTACAGCGCTTGTTCACACGGCTGGACGGCGTGGAACTCACGCTACGGAAGGCCTCCGAGGAGCGTCGCCCGATGATCGGCGAGGAACGTTACCTTACAGGCGAGGAGGTCTGCACACGCCTGCACCTTTCGCCGCGCACCCTACAGACGCTGCGGGACCGGCGGCAGATCCCCTTCACGGTACTTGGCAACCGCCTGCTGCTCTATCCCGATTCGGGAATCCGGGCGGTCCTTGACCGCAACCTTCGACCGACTGCCGGCGAGTTTCCGCTTTGATGGAGGCTGGACCGAAACTGCCGAGTCGGACTCATCCCGTATCGAATCAACAAACGAAAATCGTTTCACCCTTTTATGCTGCGGCAAGGCGGACCTTGTCGCAGCATTTTTTTTGAGATGCGGGCCGCTTATGCCTCGGACTGATTCCTGTACTCGTTCGGCGTCATGCCCGTGGCTCGCTTGAAGACCCGCGTGAAGTGCTGCGGATATTGGAATCCCAGCCCGTAGGCGACTTCGCTGATGCTGTGTGACGGCATCAGAAGCCGTTCCCGGGCCAGATTGATGATCTTGTGCTGGATGTATTCCCAGGCTGTTTTGCCGGTTTCGCGCTTGATGAGGTCGCTGAAGTAGTTGGGCGACAGGCACAGCTCGCCGGCACAGTATTTCACCGTCGGCAGCCCCCTGCGCAGGGCATTGTCCGCCGTGAAATAGGCATTGAGCAGCCTCTCGAAACGGGTCAGAATATCGCGGTTGGCCTGCTGTCGGGTGATGAACTGCCGCTCGTAGAAGCGCAGGCAATAGTCCAGCAGCAGTTCGATCTGGGTGACCAGCAGCCGCCGGCTCATGCGGTCGACATCGTGGGCGAGCTCCTCGTGAATAGCCGTCAGGCAGTTGATGAAGGTCGTGCGCTCGCGCTCGGAGAGGTGCAGCGCCTCGTTAACCTCGTAGGAGAAGAAGGTGTACTCGCCGATATGGCGTCCGAGGTGGGTGCCGCGGATCAGGTCGGGGTGGAAGCAGAGCGCATAGCCTCGGGGTTGGAACTCCTCGCCCGTGTCCTCGATGCCGATGACCTGTCCGGGGGCGAGGCAGACGACCGAACCCTTCTGATAATCGTAGCGCTGGCGGCCGTAGATCAGGTCGCAATTCTTCTCGTCCTTGAGGAATACCACGTAGAAGCTGAACGTATGCCGCATGTGGTGCATGGGCCGGGCCTTCGCAAGGTCGATCACGCTCACCAGCGGATGCAGTGTCTCCACGCCGAGCCGGTCGTTGTATTCGGTGATGGTCTCGATATTCAACAGCGTCTTCTCCATAGGGGCGGATTTGCGGGTTTTGTCTCACAAAGTTAGCAAATCCAGACGAGTTTTCACCCTCGCTGCGACGGGATCGGTGGATATGTGAAGCCTTCCCGTGTTTTGTATAACCCCGGGATGCCGCGCGCGGCGTAATTTTGCCGTTGAGATCCAACCAACCGTTATTTACCGCCATGAAACAGACGAAGAAACAAATTTTAATCGCGGTACTTCTACCGGTTGTATTGTTCCCGGCATTTTTATCCGCACAGAATATATCCGTAAAAGAGAGACACATGAATACGAAAAAGATTTTGGTGGCTTTCTTCTCGCGCACCGGGGAGAATTACGCCGTGGGCCACATCGAGCAGGGGAATACGCATATCGTGGCGGAGCTGATCGCCTCCGCAACCGGAGGAACCCTCTTCCGCATCGAGCCGGCAACACCTTATCCCGACGATTATCGGGCCTGTACGGAGATGGCCCAGCGGGAAAAGCGGTCAAAGGCCCGTCCGGCACTCGTCGGAAATATTGCGGCGGAAGAGTTTGACGTCATTTTCCTCGGGTATCCCAACTGGTGGGGCGATCTGCCGATGTGCGTCTACACGTTTCTGGAGCAGCACGACTGGCAGGGCAAGGTCGTCATTCCCTTTTGCACGCACGAAGGAAGCGGTCTTTCCGATACGGGAAACCGGCTGCGGGCGGCCTGTCGGGGCGCTTCGGTGCTGAACGGGCTGGCCGTGCGGGGCTCCGTGGCGCAGAACGAGCGGGAGAAGGCCCGGAAGCAGGTGCTGGAGTGGTTGAAACAGTTGAAATATTGAGGATATGAAACAAGTGATGATACTGACCGGTGCCGGACAGATAGGCATGGCAATCGCTCGCCGCATGGGCGCCGGCATGAAGATCGTCATTGGCGACAAGAGCCCGCAGCACGCCGCATCGATTGCCGAAACGATGAACCGGGCCGGATTCGATACTGTCCCGGTTGAGATGGATCTCTCCTCGCGGGATTCGATCCTCGTGTTGATCGACACGGCCCGGAGTTGCGGCGAGATCTCGATGCTGGTCAATGCGGCGGGGGTCTCTCCGAGTCAGGCCTCCGTCGAAACGATCCTTCGGGTCGACCTCTACGGCACGGCGGTGCTGCTGGAGGAGGTCGGACGGGTCATCAGCCGCGGCGGGGTCGGCGTAACCGTCTCCAGCCAGTCGGGACACCGGCTGCCGGCTCTTGGCAAAGAGGCCGACCGGCTGCTGGCTACGACCCCGACCGAAGAACTGCTTGCGCTGGAGATTTTGCAGCCCCGCAACATCCGTGATACGCTGCACGCCTACCAACTGGCCAAGCGCTGCAACGTCAAGCGCGTGATGGCCGAGGCGGTCAAATGGGGCCGGCGGAGCGCCCGCATCAACTCCATCTCGCCGGGCATCATCGTCACGCCGCTGGCGCTGGACGAGTTCAACGGTCCGCGCGGCGACTTCTATAAGGAGATGTTTGCCCAATGTCCAGCCGGCCGCCCCGGTACGGCAGACGAGGTGGCCAACGTTGCGGAGCTGTTGATGGGGCCTCGGGGTTCGTTCATCTCCGGGAGTGACATCCTGGTCGATGGTGGCGCTACGGCCTCCTATTTCTACGGAGCCTAATCCTGACACGGGTTCCCCACTCAAACCGGACCTTCTGCGGAAGGCCCGGTTGTTTTTTGCCTGAAGCGCAGGGCCATTTCCGGTATCAACTGTGTGGACAGAATCTAAAAGAGCCCCTGCGGTGCCCTTTGCTTTGATTGTGCAATCTTCGGCAAGAGAACGCAATCGCGCCCTGTGGTGAAACAAAATGACGACGGGTGCCGTTATCCTCAAAACAACGCAAAAACCACCGGCCATGACAACGCCATTCATCCCCTCCACGGCTCCCCACTGAAGAGCAAACTACCTTCTATCTGCTGCCTGCCGTCCCCGATTGGACGACGACATGCCCCGATCCGTTCGGACTAAAAACTGCACGCTCCCCATCCTTGCCGCGACATGAACCTCCTGCCGTTTGCCGGTACGGGAGCGCCTCCGCGCTGACGACCTTGCGACCCCGGGATTCCGCGCCGTTCGACTTCAGACGTCGAACGTGCTGCCGACTCCCGGGTCCGAAAACCGAAAGGAGCGAGGTTGTGTTCTCGTGGCACAAAAACCCCGCATCGGTTTTTGGGCTGCCACATCGAACCACCTCGCCCTGCGGGGCTGCCCCGCCCGGTCTGCTCCCGAGGGTCGCATACCGAACCATCCGCCGCTCGCCGGGCTCGCCGCGGATTCGGGGCACGGGACGTCGCTCCAGTCCGACGCCGCTCGCTGCGCGAAACAACCCCAGTTTGTTTGTCCCACCATTAACGTCCCCGCGCCATGGAGGTAGCGAAACCCAAAGGCGGACGCCCGCGGAAGAGCGCGGCGACCTTGCGCTCCCGGACGGTACGTTTCCGCGTGAGCGAGGCGGAGTATCTCCGGGTGCAACGTAAGGCAGCGGCCTGCAATCTGACCCTCTCAGAGTATGCCCGTCAGGCGGTCATCTCGGGGCGGATCCTGCGGCGGATCGGCACAGAGGAGCTACGCCTGGTCTCCGAATTGACGCGGGAGAGGAACAACCTGAACCAACTGGCCTTCCTCCAGCACGCCTTCGGTGTTGCCTCCCACGAGGAGGAGCTGCGACGGATTCTTCGTTTCTACGACGAGGTAATCGGTCGGCTGAAACAAAAACTTTAAAACGATGATCGGCAAAATCGTAACCGGCAAATCTTTCGGCGGCGCGGTGCGCTACCTGCTCGGCAAAGAGCCGGGAAAAGCCTATATCCTGACGAGTGACGGCGTGGAACTCACCTCCCGTCAGGCGCTGATCGGCAGCTTCGAGTTCCAACGCCGGGCCCGCCCCGATGTCGAACGGGTTGTCGGTCATATCTCCCTGTCGTTCCATCCCGACGATGATCCGCGGATGTCGAACCAGCTGATGCTCGACCTGGCACGGGAGTATATGCAACGCATGGAAATTACCGGCACGCAGTACCTTGTCGTGCGCCACACCGATACGAAGCATCCCCACCTGCATATCCTCTATAACCGGGTACGCTACGATACAACGCTGGTACCGGACCGCAACGAACGCCTGCGCAACATGCGTATCTGCAGGGAGCTCAAGCAGGAGTACGGGCTGACCTTCTCGCGCGGCAAGGAGCAGGTCGCCACGGAACGGCTGCACGGTCCGGAACAACTGCGCCACCGCATTTACGACCATCTGCTGGAACTATTGCCCGACTGCACCTCCTGGACGGCATTAGCCGAAGAACTGGCCAAACGACAAGTCGCAACGATCTTTGTTCATCGGGGCGGAGATACGGCGAAGGAGATCCAGGGCGTGACCTTCACCCTGGAGGGGCATACGTTCAAGGCCTCGCAGGTGGACCGGAAGTTCAGCTACGACCGACTGACGCAACGAATCGAACAGAACCGCCTCCGACAGACGATGATCGAGCGGGTCCGCAACTACACGGAGGAACAACGCCCGCAGGTCACGGTTATTCTGCAAAAGCTGGAGGCGGAAAAGCAACAACAGCCAGAGTCGCCGAGTCGGAATCTGTCGATTGCGGGCAAGCCCTTGACGAAGGAGCAGATCGAGACGCTCCGCGAGGGAGAGCCGATCTTCGTGCGGGGAACGCAATCGGAGGGTTATGTGGTGATGGATGACCGACTGCAGATGGCGTGGGTCTATCGGGACGATCCGCGGGACTGGGTGGAGTACGGGAAATACACGATGCGACGCATGGACCGGGACCGGATCGAAGCGGGCTATGTGGTGTGGGCACTGGTGAAATGGTGGGGAGGCACGACGGCACGTCCCTACCTGTGGAAGGAGAACGCATCGGATACGACCTATCGGGAGAGCTGGGACGATCCCCGCGAACCACGTCCTGCCCAAACCGAACGACAGCAGGACCGGACACGACGCATCATCTCCCCGAAGAAGAAATCGCGCGGTCCGAGCCGGTAACGAAATTTTGTCGAATGACCGTGTGCGCTAACTGGAATTAAAAGCCTATCTTTATAGGGCAATACCCCGATGAGCGTATGAACGAGAAATCCGAGAATTACCGCCGCTTTCTTGCTGCCAAGAATGCTTGCCAGAAGATTGGGCCGCCAAGTCCTCAATATAAATTGCGGAAACTCACGGAGGAGGATATTCCCGACCTGCAATCCTTGTTTCGGGAGACGGTCCTTCATGTCAATGCGCGGGACTACACCCGCGAAGAGGTGGAGGACTGGGCTTCGTGCGGAGACAGCACGGAGCATATGAAAGAGCTGCTGGCCCGCAATGACTACGTTGCGGCGCTGAACGAACAGGGTGAAATCATCGGCTTCTCGTCGATGAATGCCAAAGGCTACCTGCATTCGCTCTTCGTGCACAAGGATTATCAGCGGGTTGGCGTCGGGAGTCTGCTGCTTTCGGCCGTGGAAAAGAGGGCTCGGGAATACGGAGTTGCGGAAATCACCTCCGAGGTGAGCCTGACGGCCCGCCCTTTCTTCGAGAAGAATGGGTACGAGGTGATGAAGGTCCAGAAACGCCGGGCAAATCGATTGGAACTGGCCAACTTTGTGATGCGAAAGCGTCTCAAAGACTGACACAGTCATCCCTTTCCACCCGTCCGCAAAGATCCGACTTGCCGGCATCGGCTGCAAGGCTGTACGGAGCGTCCTACGGGGACGGCCTTGCAGCCGGCACCGCCAAGTCCGGGGCTGGTCGCTATCGGGTGGAAAGGGATAGAGGAGTGAATATGGAAAAATTAAAAAGTATCGTCGTCCCTCTATAAATAATTCAGAGGTTGATATTATACCGGTAGTTTTTCCATATATGTGCCTGAAAAGACAACTCGTGATAATATGGCTTTACAAATTTGGTTTCTAATGGTTCGCTTAAAATGTCCAATAGATCAATCCAGCATAACGAATGCCGCCCAGTATTTGGGATTGGTATAGGGTTTCAACTTTTCGCGGATGATCTTTTTCGGATATATATAGTCATCGGCCGTTTCATCGTATATCATCTGCTGATCGGTATCATCTATTTCGATTTCTACTTCGGTCTCATAGTTCCGCAAAGAGAGCATCGCATGATTGAAGGCGTCGCGTTTGGACTGCCCCGAAATCAGGTTTTCGTAGAATGCGGTCATCATAATGCGGGTCGCCTGGTCATTGACAGGCCAAAGACTCATGACCAAAGTTTGTACGCCAGCCTTTTTGAACCCGCGCTGCAATCCCGCCACACCGTCGCTCGTGATTTCGCCAAGTGCCGTTTGACAGGCGGACAATACGGCCAGATCCACATTGCGCAGATCAAGCTGGCTGATCTCCTTTGCAGTTAAAATACCATCATCCACATTTTCTGGAACAGGTTTGCCACTCCATGCAGTTTGGGCGCCCGCAAAGAGAAGCCCTGTCCGACTCATGGAGTAGTCGATGATATTCGCCTTCTGCTCATCGCCCATCGCAAGGAATGTAACCTGCCGTTGTTTCGACAAAAGTTCTGCTTCGGTGGGCGGCAAATAGAATCCGTGGGTAGCGATGTGAATTATTTGTGGAGTGCGGCCCGACAATGCTTTAAACGACTCTTCGTTTCCGTTTTCTGCCGTGAACGTTTGATATTTTATCCCGTTATCCTTCAACGTCGAAGAGATATTCTCCACTTCAGCAAGCGTTCCCGGCAAATAGGTGATCGTATTACGAGCCAGTGAATCGGCATTCTTATCGGCAATGAATCGCTGGAAAAAATCATCGCCCCGCAACTCCGATGACCGGGTGTATTTTCGGCTTTCAGCCGCGATGACCTCGCTGTCGAGGTCATACTTCAGGCCGCCATACAATACGGCCGATGATTCCTTGGATGACTGCTCGCGGAAACACAGTTCTTTGGTCGAGGAGAGACGCTCGATGTTGTATTTTTCAGCCATTATGCGTCCGTCATCCGTCGGCAGGTATTCGATGGCGATTTGGTAGAATATCCCGTCGGGGGAGAAATAGATATTATCCCCATCCTGCACCTGTGCCGTTTCCAGAATCCGGGACCAGATCATATCCGACAATTCCTGCGAGGTGTAGAGCGCGTCGCCTTGGGACCAATAGGGTGCAAAATCGTTGGCGGAACCGATATATACGTATTTCGGTGCATCCCAGCCCTTGCGTAATACCAGCGCGATATGTCTTTTCAATGTGTCGCTTTCCGGGACTGCGAACTCGATGGCGACGTCCCGCTCACCCAATGCGGCCTGCACATCCGGCCATCGGATATTCAGGCGGCGGGTAAAGTCGCCGTACTCCTTGCACCCTTTTATCAGGGCATGTTCCAATAGGTCAGCTTGGTTCTCAAGACGTTTAACTTCTTCGCTCTTTCGCTCCGCGATGGGTTGTTTGTAATAGGAATCCAATTGGCGTTGAGTCATCCGCAACTCCTCGAACTGACGCAATAAAACGGTATCGCCGCTTTCTTTGATTACCTTGTCGAACTCGATCTCCGACGAGAGGAGAATCCCTTTGGAGAACAGCTCGGAATTGTAGGTCGTCCCATACAATAGGGCGTTGTCGGGTGCTTTGAGACAGTATAAACTGGCGATGTTGAATGCGATTCTGTTCATGTCCCAATACTTGTTCCGCTGCATCGCGCCCAGATTGCGGAAATTCCGGACGATATTCCTGCATTTGATGGCTATGCAGTCGGACAGGTATTCGATCGTCTTGCCCGAATCGTCAAGTTTGGAGTAATAACCGGCCAGGTAGCCCAATGCGGTTGCATAGTCGGGATGGAGTCTGCCCAATACCTCTTTGATGATATCCACCGCCTGCGTTTCCAACTCAATGGCTTTGTCGTAATTGCCCAAAGAGGAGTAATAATTGGCCAGGTTGTTCAAGGTGATTGCATAGGATGGATGCTTCCCGCCCAACGTCTCTTTGATGATACTCGAAGCCTGCGTTCCCAACTCGACGGCTTTGTCGCAATCGCCCAGTGAGGAATAATAATTGGCCAGGTTGCCCAATGAGGCTGCGTAGGAGGGATGCTTTTCGCCCAATGTCTGCTTCCGGATATTCAACGCCTGCGTTTCCATCTCGATGGCTCGGTTGTAATCGTCCAGAAAGGAGTAATAACGGGCCAGGTTGCCTGATGCGGTTGCATAGGAAGGGTGCTTCTCGCCCAATGCCTCTTTGATGGTATTCAACGCCTGCGTTGCCATCTCGACGGCCTTGTCGTAATCGCCCAAAGAGGAGTAACAACGGGCCAGGTTGCCTGATGTGGTTGCATAGGAAGGATGCCTCTCGCCCAATGTCTGCCTTTGGATATCCAACGCCTTTGTTCCCATCTCGATGGCTTTGTTGTAGTCGCCCA
>ENA-OZFE01000311-OZFE01000311.1-human-gut-metagenome-genome-assembly--contig:-NODE-311-length-21155-cov-5.702796_pt1 | contig 21155 bp, 19 predicted proteins | sample MGYA00245077_ERZ653627 | MGnify/ENA primary metagenome ERZ653627 (study PRJEB26926, sample SAMN06165121) | human gut metagenome | biome: ENVO:00009003; feature: ENVO:2100002; material: ENVO:00002003...
GATCTACACTTCTAGCTTCGTCGGCAGCGTCAGATGTGTATAAGAGACAGGTGGGCTTTTGGTTTCTGGATGTCAAAATGCTCTTATATGAGCCGTAAAGAAGTCGAGGATGTTGTTGCTGATGCTGAAAAATTTGGAATAGGTATCGATGTAATTCATATCGATGGCTGGCAGAGGCAGGATATGTCTGGTGTATGGGAATGGGATACAGAACGTTTCCCTGAACCGGAAGAAATGATTAAAGAATTAAATAAAAAGAACATACATTTAAGCCTTTGGAATTATCCGTACTTGCAGGAAGATTCGCCGGCATTTAAGGAACTGGCAGAACGTGGATTTTTTATAAAAAATAAAGAAGGGCATCCTGCAATGTTTAAAGCGACTGCAGATTCAGAGCTTTTGTGTGCCTGCTTTGATTTCACAAATCCGGAATTTCTGGCATGGTATGAGGAACGTGTGAAAAAAATCGTCAGAATGGGTGTATCAGTGATAAAAACAGATTTCTCTGAAGCAGTACCTGAAGATGTTGTATTTTACAATGGCATGAGCGGGCGAGAAGGACATAATCTTCTGACGTATCTGTATGCAAAAAATATTTACACATGGATGAAAGAAATTTGCGACGAACGTGGGGAATTGCCAATGCTTTGGGGACGCAGTGGGTATGTGGGTTCTCATACGATTCCGGCAGCATGGGCAGGAGATTCTTCCAGTGATAAAGCAAGTCACAGTGCAATTCTTCAGGCCGGACTTGGGATGGCTATGTCTGGTGTATCTTTCTGGGGTTATGATCTTGGCGGATTTTATAACACAGGTTATATCGGAAATGAGGAGCGTCCGAATATAGAAGATTACCTTTCCTCTGTGCAGATGGGATTGTGGATGCCATTATCCAGAGCGCACGGTAAAACACCGCGGGAACCATGGCAGTATGGAGATATGGCATTAAAAGAAGTAAAAAAATGGATTAACTTCAGACATCGACTTGTGCCATATCTTTATCACACCGCCTGCCAGAGTCATCAGTCTGGTATTCCAATGATTCGTCCGCTTGTGATGGAATATCCGAAAGATCCAATCGCAAAGACACAGAATCTGTCTTATATGCTTGGTGATGCATTGCTTATTTCACCCGGATTTGACAGAGATGAATATGAACTGTATCTTCCGGAAGGCCGGTGGCAGGATATTGAAAGTAAAGAAGTATATGAGGGAATGACATTTGTTCATATAGAAAACAAAGCTTTTGCTGATGGTGGTACATCTCTTCGGGTTTTCCAGAAGGAAGGAACAAGTATACCGTTGTTTGCTCAAAAAGAAGTATTGCATGTGCCTGCACAACTATGGAAACAGGAAGATCTTGAATTTATGACATTTCAAAAAAAAGATGTTGATTAGCTATTGTGCACAAAATAGATGCATAAAAATATGAAAAATGGATAAAAGTAAAAAAGCTGAAATAATAAGAACTGACTTGACAAAAGAAATTTATCTGTGCTATATTCAACTACAGTTGTAGTGTGTAACTCGATTTATGGAGGCATTAACTATACATAACAGGAATTGTTTATGTGGGTTAGTGTATCTTTTTTTGTACTCTGTTTTAGAAAAAAGGGTACAGACCGGCTAAAAAGATGCAAAACCGCAGAAACTCTTCTTGTAAAAAGTATAAACTACACAAGGAGTAAAAAAATGAAGGACAAAATTTTTAGTGTTCTGCAGCGAGTGGGAAGAAGCTTTATGCTCCCGATCGCAATCCTTCCGGTAGCCGGACTTTTACTGGGAATCGGAAGCTCATTTACCAATGCAACCACGATTGAAACGTACGGTCTGACAAGCTTGCTCGGCAACGGCACAATTCTTCATGCACTGCTGGTGATCATGAACAAAGTAGGAAGTGCGGTGTTTGATAACCTGCCTCTGATTTTTGCGGTAGGTGTTGCAATTGGTATGGCAAAGAAGGAAAAAGAGGTTTCTGCCCTGTCAGCCGTTATTGCATATTTCGTTATGAATACAGCGATTAACGCAATGCTGACTATTACGGGTCAGATTCTGGAAAACGGAGAAATTGCAGAATCCGTTCTGGAAGGAACCATCACTTCTGTCTGCGGTATTCAGTCACTGCAGATGGGTGTGTTTGGCGGTATTATTGTCGGTCTTGGAGTTGCTGCACTTCATAATCGTTTTTACCGGATCCAGCTTCCGAATGCACTTTCTTTCTTTGGAGGTACTCGTTTTGTACCAATTATTTCTACGATCGTCTATATGTTTGTGGGAATTTTAATGTATTTTGTATGGCCGGTTGTACAGAACGGCATTTATGCGCTGGGTGGCCTGGTAACCGGCTCCGGTTATGTCGGAACGCTGATTTTCGGTCTGATTAAACGGGCACTGATTCCATTTGGTCTGCATCACGTATTTTATATGCCGTTCTGGCAGACGGCAGTCGGAGGTACCATGGAAGTGGCAGGACAGATGGTGCAGGGCGGACAGAATATTTTCTTCGCACAGCTTGCGGATTCTGCGAATATCGCACATTTCAGTGCAGATGCAACGAGATATTTCTCCGGAGAATTTATTTTTATGATTTTCGGACTTCCGGGAGCGGCACTTGCCATGTACCATTGTGCGAAACCGGAGAAGAAAAAAGCAGCAGGCGGTCTGCTTCTTTCCGCAGCACTTGCGTGTATGGCAACCGGTATCACAGAACCACTGGAATTCTCGTTCCTGTTTGTTGCACCGGCGTTGTTTGTCGTGCAGGTTATTCTTGCGGGAACAGCTTATATGATCGCACACATCCTGAATATCGCAGTAGGTCTTACCTTTTCCGGCGGACTTCTGGACTTCTTCCTGTTCGGTATTCTGCAGGGAAATGAAAAGACAAGCTGGATGAGGGTGATTCCGGTCGGCATTCTTTATTTCTTCCTGTATTATTTTATCTTCAAATTCATGATTAAAAAGTTTGATTTTAAGACACCGGGCCGTGAGAATGATGATGTAGAAACCAAGCTTTATACGAAAGCAGATGTAAATGCCAGAAAAGAAGCGCAGAACGATGGGGTAGCATCGGAGGATGCTATGAGTGAAGCAATCACAAGAGGTCTTGGCGGAAAGAAAAATATTTCGGATGTGGACTGCTGTGCAACAAGACTGCGCTGTACGGTTCATGATGCGGCGAAAGTCAGCGATAGTATTTTAAAGGCGACAGGAGCATCTGGCGTTGTGCATAAAGGAAATGGCGTACAGGTTATTTACGGACCAAACGTAACTGTGATAAAATCAAATTTAGAGGATTATCTGGAAAAAGCTCCGAATACGTATGCGGAAGCAGAAAATGCAGAAGCAGAAAATGCACCAGCCCAAAAAGAGGCGGAGCCAGCGCAGGAAACAAAAGAACAGAAGGTTGTGGATACGATTACTGTCTGCAGTCCGATGAGCGGACTGGCTGCCGATCTTTCTACTGCGCCGGACGAAGCATTTGCGGAAAAGATGATGGGAGACGGCGCTGTTGTAACACCGGAAGATCCTTATGTGCGTGCTCCGGAGGACGGAGAAGTTGCGTTTGTTTTTGACACAAAACATGCAATTGGATTTGTAACCGATTCCGGGGTCAGCCTTCTGATTCATGTCGGAATTGATACAGTAAAACTGAACGGAGAGGGATTTGAGGCACTGGTAGAAAGCGGTCAGACCGTGAAAAAAGGTGATCCGATGCTGAAGCTGGATCTGGAATATCTGAAAACACATGCGCCATCGGTTACGTCACCGGTTCTTTGCACAGAGCTGGAGGAGAACCAGAGAATCCGTCTTTTGACAGACGGACCGGTAAAAGCAGGAGATCCTTTATTTGCGATTGAGATTCTCGCGTAAGCTGTGCCTTAAAAACGGGTGAGAAGAATGTACAGGATAGCAAAAACACTGAACCACAATTCATTTATTGGAGTGGAAGAAGAAAATAACCGGGAATATCTGGTCATGGGGAAAGGAATTGCGTTTGGGAAAAAAACGGGACAGCGTGTGCAGCCGGGAGACGATGTCCGCATTTATTCCCTGACGGAGATGACGGAGAGAGGAAATGCCAGAACCATTGTACAGGGCGTTTCTCCGCTCAGCCTGGAGCTGGCGAGTGCCGTGCTTGACGAGGCAGAAAAGGAATTTGGAAAAATTGACCGTTCCATCGTCTTTCCAATGGCAGATCACCTGGATTTTGCTGTCCGGCGGATTCAGAACGGTGAGCAGATCAGCAATCCGCTCACCGACGATATCCGTGTGATGTTTTACAAAGAGTATAAAGTTGCTTCCTGTATCGGGGAGCTTTTAAAAGAACGGCTTCAGATCGAGATTGATGAACATGAAATCGGCTATCTTGCACTTCACGTTCATTCGGCAATTGTGGAGGAAAATGTTTCACAGGCCATGGAAGTGGCAAGAGCAGTCCGGGAGAGCATTTCTTTGGTGGAGCATATCACCGGGCATACCATCGATGTGATGTCGTTGTCGTATAACCGTATGATGAACCATATCCGCTATATGGTTGCAAGAGCGGTCAGTGGGGAAAAACTGAAAGTAAATATGAATGACTACATGTCCGTAAAGTTTCCGGAAGCCTTTCGGGCGGCGAAACGAATCTGTGAGGAGATGGAAAAGAGGCTGAAACTTCCGATGGAGGAGATCGAAATTGGATATCTCGCTATGCACATAGAACGGATTATGGACAGAGAAGAAGGAGAATAAAAGCATGAAATCATTTGAATATACCATTAAAGATGAACTGGGAATCCACGCAAGACCGGCAGGAATGCTGGTAAAGGAAGCAAAAAAATTTGCATCGGAATGCACCATCACAAAAGATGGAAAAACGAAAAAACTGACTCAGCTGATGATGCTAATGTCACTTGGTGTAAAGCAGGGAGATACCGTAACCGTTGCAGCAAACGGAGAGGACGAAGATGCAGCGATTGAGACGCTGAAAGCGTTTTTCGAAGCAAACCTGTAAAAAGTACGCTCGGAGGATAAAAAATGCAGTATTTTCAGGGGAAATCCGTATATAAAGGAATTGTTATGGGACCGGTTGCGGTTCTGAAGAAAAATGATTACCAGGTTAAAAGAGCCCGGATTGAAGATCCGGAAGCAGAAGTAAAACGTGTGAAAGAAGCCGTGGAGGTTTCGAAAAAACAGCTTGGCAGACTGTATGACAAGGCAGTCCGGGAAGTTGGAGAGGCAAGTGCGGCGATCTTTGAAGTCCATCAGATGATGCTGGAGGATGAGGACTATCTGGAATCAATGGAGAACATGATCCGGATAGAGCTGGTAAATGCAGAATATGCAGTGGTAGCAACCGGCGATAATTTTGCAGAGATGTTTGCAGCTATGGATGATGAATATATGAAGGCACGTTCCGCAGATGTAAAAGATATTTCCGAACGTCTGGTCCGCAATTTAAGCGGAGAGGGAGATAACGACCTGAGCTCTATGGAACCATCTATTATAGTGGCAGACGATTTAAGTCCGAGTGAAACTGTACAGATGGACAAAGAAAAAATACTTGCGTTTGTGACTGTGCATGGATCTACCAATTCTCATACTGCGATTCTTGCGCGAATGATGAATATTCCGGCATTAATCGGCGTCCCGATGGATTTAAACAGTCTGAAAACAGGCATGATGGCCGTTGTAGACGGTTTTTCAGGTCAGGTTATCTTTGAGCCGGAGGAGGATGTGCAGAAGGAAACCGAAAAAAGAATGCAGGAAGAAGCAGAAAAACAGAAGCTTCTTGAGGAGTTGAAAGGAAAAGAAAATATTACACCGGATGGCCGTAAGATCAACATCTATGCAAATATCGGCAGTGTTGGTGACCTTGGCTATGTGATGGAAAATGATGCCGGCGGAATCGGACTTTTCCGAAGTGAATTTCTCTATCTTGGAAGAAATGATTTCCCAACGGAGGAAGAGCAGTTTCAGGCATATAAACAGGCCGTGCAGACCATGGCAGGCAAAAAAGTGATTATCCGTACGCTGGATATCGGGGCAGATAAGCAGGTAGAATACTTTAATCTTGGAAAAGAAGAAAATCCGGCGCTTGGGTACCGTGCAATCCGGATTTGTCTGAAACAGCCGGAAATTTTTAAAGCGCAGCTTCGCGCATTGTTCCGCGCAGCCGTTTACGGAAACCTTTCTGTCATGTATCCGATGATCACATCAACAGAAGAGGTAGAAAAAATCTACGCAATTGTTGCAGAAGTAGAGGAAGAGCTGAAAAAACAGGAAGTGCAGTATAAAATTCCGGAGCAGGGCATTATGATCGAGACACCGGCTGCCGTGATGATCAGCGACCGTCTGGCGGAAATGGTGGATTTCTTCAGCATCGGAACGAACGACCTGACGCAGTATACCCTGGCGATTGACCGTCAGAATGAGCAGCTGGATGATTTTTACAATCCACACCATGAAGCGGTTCTTCGGATGATTCGTATGGTGGTGGAAAATGCTCACAAATGCGGAAAATGGGCAGGAATCTGCGGGGAACTCGGTGCGGACCTGACATTGACGGAGCAGTTTGTACGAATGGGAGTGGATGAGCTTTCTGTTGCTCCGTCCATGATTCTGAAGCTGCGGAAGATTGTCCGCGAGATGAAAGCAGAAGAGTAGAAGAAAAGATACAGCAGATAAGAAAAGAAACCATAGAGCGGATTTTCGGTACAGCTAAAGAACAGCATGGATTTTGATATACGCAGTATGTAGGAACAGCATGGATGGAAGTCAACTACCCATGACCTTTAGGTCGTGGGTAGTTGACTGGAAACACCATTATTTCCTTGATTACCTTACCTATACGAGTGAGTATATGAAAAATTACACATTTTAAAAAATTTAATTTTCAGCAAGTTAAATAAAATTTTCGGAACTTTATTGTGAAACACTATATATTGTAAAAAAATAACAGGCATGTTACAATAGTTTCAAGAAAATAACAAAAATTTAAAATAATAGAGGTGTTTCCCATGAACTAATTTAGAAATGATAAGTTGAAGCAAAGATTTAGGATAGATAATAAGGAGGCACTATTATGAAAATAAGACATGCCACAGCTTTATTACCATTGATTCTTTTGGTTGGTTGCGCATTAAATGGAGAAAATTAAATCAGAAAACTAGATTTGAAAGGACTTTGTACAAAAGAACAGATTTTTCAGTATGAAGATTTTAGTTGGGGAATGGATACAGAAGAAACTTTTAATCAAAGTTCTTTAAAATTTGATGAGAAAGATTTGGGACAGACCCAAGATAGCGCAAAAACATATACAAGTGAAGAGGAACTTTCTCTTGACAATGCAAAAGCGAACATGAATCTGGAATTTTCCAATGATCAATTAAATCAAGTGTCATTTACTTTCTATCTTGAGAAAGATGCGAAAGAATGGATTCAAAAAGAAGTCGATGAACTGAATTCTTTATATGGAGACGTAGAGACAACTGGATTAGATAACCAGACTTACCAGTGGAGTGGGGAACAGAATACCGTTCTACAAATGGTGGTTTTTTCAAAAAATGATGAAAAGGCTACTGTTATTTTGAGTGTAGCATCATTTGAATATTCCATTGGATCATAGTGTAAGTTTCCCTCCCTAGGAGCCTGTGAAAAAAAGCATAAATTTAATTTCTTAAAAGAGTTGTATACGAATGTAGAATGATGTATAGTATTTGCGAGAGGCACCTTCTTTCGTAAATGTTGCAATGTTTGTTTAGGCACTTTCATGATACAACACGAACGATTTAAGGTGTCTTTCTTTTTATGCAAAATCACGAACTTGCTCACTTATAGTACAAAAGATAAACCGATCATCTTCGCATTCCACGGATATCCGACTCTGATCCACGAGCTGACCTATGAGCGTCACAACCACAACATGTCCGTTCACGGCTATCAGGAGGAGGGTACCATTACAACTCCATTCGATATGCGTGTACAGAACAAGATTGACCGTTTCAAGGGTGCTCACCTGATCCAGAAGATGAACGACAAACTCATCGAGCACAAACAGTACATCGCTGAGTACGGTCAAGACCTCGAAGAGATCCGCAACTGGGAGTGGCATAAATAAGATCTGCTGATCTTTCCATGACCTTGAAATCTTTCATAACAAAAATAAGGAGGCGTTTCTGCAATCCGAAAGGAGAGCGGGGACGCCTTCTTTTTTGCACTTTTTGTCAGAAATGCTCAAATTTATAATGTTTTATTTTAATAAAAAATAAAATTTATACAAATAATTGTAATGAAATAAGGAAAATTTTAAGAAAGTATGGTATAGTATGAGTACTAATGAAAATTTTTGCGCATTCCCGGGACGGAAGAAGGGAAGGAAAAAGAGATTTGAAAAAATGGAAGAGAAAAGGGCTATGAGATGAAGAAAAGCAGATTTACAGACCGGACAAAATGGAAGATCATCATCGTTCTGATGGTTGGAATGGTCGTTGTGGCACTGTTTCTGCAGGCAGGGATTCTGATGTACGTCAACAGTAAAAATTTGGACAAGACGTCACAGATGCTGCTGGATCAGTCGATCAGCATTATTGAGAAAAATCAGAAGAATGAGATAGATCTGATCAGGTCGATGAAGGAAGATTATGTTATCCGTGCGCGGGCAGTGTCGTACATTCTGGAGTCGAGGCTGGAAGCGGAAAATGATACGGAGGAGCTGCAGAAAATCGCGTCGCTGATGTCGATTGACGAAATTTATCTGTTTGATGCGACGGGAAAAATTTACAGCGGAACAAAACCGGAGTACTATGGATACAGCTTTGACTCCGGCGAGCAGATGGAGTACTTTAAGCCGATGCTGGAGAATAAGGGTCTTACGATGTGCCAGGATATCACGCCGAACACCTCGGAGGGAAGGAGCATGATGTATGCGATCACCTGGAACAGCACAGGAGATAAGATGATTCAGGTCGGAATCGAACCAGTGCGGCTTCTGGCGGAGATCAAACAGAATGATGTATCGACCGTAGTGAGCAATATGCCGATGTATCAGGGCATGAATCTTTACGTGGCAGATCTCGATACCCATGAAATCCTGGGTGCAACGGATGAGAATACGATCGGAAAGAAGCTGGAAGCCATCGGTATGCCGCGGGCGTACCTCGGCGGAACAAAGATGGTGAGCGGAATTGTAAAAATCCACGGAGAGAAATACAACTGCGTTTTTGAACCGTTGGGAGAATACCTGGTTGGTGTTACCTTTGCGGTATCTGCGGATAATGAGAGCAACCTGATTGCGATTCTGATGGTTGCGCTGTATCTGTGCATTGCGTGTGCAATCCTGCTGTATCTGGTTTCGCGGGTTCTGAAAGCAAACCGGGAGAAAAAAGAGCAGTACGGTATTCTGGCGTCGATGGCAGAGATTTATTATCGGATGTATCTGGTAAATCTGGAACAGGATTCCGTCATTGCCTATTCCGACCAGACGGAGGAACAGGAGACCGGAAAGATTTACCGGAATGCGGATCAGAGAATGCATGAGATTATGGCGGAGACCGTCATTGAGGCGTACCAGGAGCAGGCGGATCAGTTCGTAGATCTGCACACGGTTGCGGAGCGCATGAAGGGAAAGAAAATTATCTCCGGAGAGTTTGTAGGAAAGGATTTTGGCTGGTTCCGTGCATCGTTTGTTACGATCCGGGCAGACATCAATGAGAAGCCGGTGAAGGCAATTTTCACGATTCAGAGCATTGAAAATGAGAAGAAGAAAGAAGAGATGCTTATCGAGACATCGAATACGGATGAACTGACGGGATGTCTGAACCGCAGAGCATATGAGAAGGATATCCGCGGGCTGCGGCCATCGACGGAGTTTGTCTATGTTTCCATGGATGTCAACGGACTGAAAATTGTGAACGACAGTCTTGGCCATGCGGCGGGAGATGAACTGCTGCGCGGGGCATCGTACTGCATCCGGAAGTCGTTTGATGACTATGGAAAGGTTTACCGGATCGGCGGCGATGAGTTTGTCGCGATTCTCTTTATAAATTCACAGTGGATGCAGGAAATCCGTCACGAGTTTGTGGAAACGGTGGAGTCCTGGAAGGGTGAGCGGATCGATTCCATGACGATTTCGTACGGTATTGTCTCAAGCCGTGAGAAAGAGTGGGAGTCCGTACACGAGATAGCGCATGCAGCGGATATCCGCATGTATGAGAAAAAGGCGATGTATTACAGCCGGAACGGCGTGGACCGGAGAGGACAGCCGGCCGCGTATATTGCGCTCTGCAAGCTGTATCCGAAGGTGCTGAAAATCAATCTGAACAAGGACAGCTACCGGATCCTGAGCTGGGAACAGCCGAAGACGGAGGACGGAGCACCGACGAGTCTGTCATCCTGGCTGGAGCATCTGTCTGCGGCTGACCGGATTGTACCGGAGGACAAAGACGAGTATCTTGCAAAAACAGATCTCGATGCGATCCGCCGGCGGTTTGATGAAACCAAGGCTGCGCAGACAATCACATATCACTGCGAGCAGGATGGAAAAGCGCGGACGGTGACGATTGAAATTGTGCCGACGGATGAATACACGCCGGAAAACAGGACGGGATTCCTTTACATTAAAGAACACGAAAAAGAAACATGATTTTTTGCTGCCCCGGGGCTTCGGAAATCCGCCAGAAGCTCCGGGGCAGTGTATTTTCCGGGATTTTGGCGGTTTGAGTCCGACACTTCTAAGAAAATGTCTCAATTCCTTTCATTTCCTCTTGACGAATGACGTATTTTGCGATAGTGTATCAGAGGAACAAAAAACAAAATCAAAAATTCAGTTGCTTTTCTCTTATTCAGAGTGGTGGAGATACATAGGATCTGTGAAACCACGGCAACCCCCAGACAGAATGCTCTGTACGGGAAGGTGCCAGCCTGAGCGAAACTTTCGAACAATAAGGGGATTTGAACATTACTATTCAGGTCCGCTTCGCTTGCGGATCTTTTTTATTGTTCAGAGATCTTATAGAAGATCAAAAGAGAAGAGAAGAAAAAAAGGAGAACGAGAATGGAAAAAAGACTGTTTACTTCTGAGTCTGTAACCGAAGGACATCCGGACAAAATCTGTGATGCCATTTCTGACGCGATTCTGGATGCGCTGCTTGAGCAGGATCCGATGAGCCGTGTAGCTTGCGAAACCTGTACTACAACAGGATACGTGATGGTAATGGGTGAGATTACATCCAACGCACACATTGATTTCCAGCAGGTTGTACGTGATACCGTTCGCGAAATCGGCTACGACCGTGCAAAATACGGATTTGACGCAGATACCTGCGCTGTTGTAACTGCAATTGACAAACAGTCCACCGATATCGCTATGGGTGTAGACAAAGCGCTCGAAGCAAAAGAGAACAATATGAGCGATGAGGAGATCGATGCCATTGGAGCAGGAGATCAGGGAATGATGTTCGGATTCGCAACCAACGAGACCGAAGAGTACATGCCATACCCGATCTACATGGCACATAAACTGGCTCGCCAGCTGACCAAAGTCCGCAAAGACGGTACTTTAACATACCTTCGTCCGGATGGAAAAACACAGGTAACCGTAGAGTATGATGAGAACGGCAAACCGTTCCGTCTTGACGCTGTTGTTCTTTCCACACAGCATGATCCGGAAGTATCCCAGGAGCAGATCCATGAGGATATCAAAAAATACGTATTTGACGAAATCATTCCGGCAGACATGGTAGATGAGCACACCAAATTCTTCATCAACCCGACCGGCCGTTTCGTAATCGGCGGACCTCACGGAGATTCCGGTCTGACCGGCCGTAAGATCATCGTAGACACCTACGGCGGATACGCTCGTCACGGCGGCGGAGCTTTCTCTGGAAAAGACTGCACAAAAGTAGACCGTTCTGCAGCTTATGCAGCACGTTACGTAGCAAAGAACATCGTAGCAGCAGGTCTTGCTGACAAATGCGAGGTTCAGCTTTCCTACGCAATCGGTGTCGCTCATCCGACTTCTATCATGATCGACAGCTACGGCACAGGAAAACTCTCCGACAACAAACTGACCGATATCGTTCGCGAGAACTTTGATCTTCGCCCGGCCGGAATCATCAAAATGCTGGATCTGCGCCGTCCGATCTACAAACAGACTTCCGCTTACGGCCACTTCGGAAGAAACGATCTGGATCTGCCGTGGGAGAAACTGGATAAAGTAGAAGACCTGAAGAAATACCTCTAATTTCAGGCTTTTCTGTTTATAGAAAGTTTAGAAAGATTCATCTAAGTTAATGAAAAATCCTCAGGCGTTGTGCTATAATAAATTTAGACTGCGTACTGGGGATTTTTTGTGCGCAAAAGTACGAAATATGTGTTGGAAAACAGGTGGATCTTATATGGAAAAAAAGAAGAAAAGCATGAAATTAAGGACGAGAGTAATCATTTCTTTTTTCATCATCATACTGGTTCCGATCGTGATGTGTGCCTTGACGTTTTACTTTTTTGTAGGGTATAAAGCAAAGATTATCGGTGAAAAATACGGTCTTGCGAACGCAACATACCGGACGATTTCGAACAACACCCTGCTGCTGAATGCGATGACATCAGAAGAGTACGACGAAGTAGAGGATACCGCGAAATCGGATACGGCAAAGCTGGAAGAAACGAATTATCTCTCTGTTCTGAATGCAAGACTGCAGAAAAAACAGTCGTTTATCGCGGTGCGCGAGGATGGTGTTATCATTTACAATGGCTCGGAGGAGCTGTCGTCGGAGGAGCTGGAAAATGAGCTGCCGAAATACGGTGACCCGGGGGCCAATTTGAAGGGCGGCGTTTATTTCCGCAATGAAAAACAGTGGATGGTCAAACAGGTGGACTATGAGAACTCGGACGGAAAAGAATGCAGTGCGTTTATCGTCACCAAGACAGACCAGATTGCGCCGCAGATTACGGGCATGGTAAAAGAGCTAGGCATCGTGATTGTGCTGATTCTGGTGCTCACCAGTCTGGGCCTGAGCTTCTGGATTTACCGCGGTGTGATCGGACCGCTCGAGCAGCTGAAAAAGGCGACACAGAATATCAAAGACGGAAATCTGGATTTCACTGTTGAACCGTGCGGCGTGGCGGAGATTAATGACCTCTGCGAGGACTTTGAGGAGATGCGTATCCGGCTGAAAGAGACGGCGGAGGAAAAAGTCGAGTTTGACAAAGAGAATAAAGAGCTGATCAGTAACATTTCGCATGATCTGAAAACACCGATTACCGCGGTCAAGGGTTATGTCGAGGGAATCATGGACGGTGTGGCAAATACGCCGGAGAAGATGGACCGCTACATCCGCACCATTTACAACAAAGCGAATGAGATGGACCGTCTGATCAATGAGCTGACGTTTTATTCCAAGATTGACACGAACCGCATTCCGTATACGTTTTCGAAGATTCACATTGCGGACTATTTTGATGACTGCGTGGAGGAACTGAATCTGGAGCTTGACGCGCAGCATGTGGATCTGACATACTTTAATTATCTCGAGGACGACCCGGTCGTCATCGCGGATGCGGAGCAGATCAAGCGTGTCATCAATAACATTGTAAGCAATTCCATCAAATATATGGACAAGAGCCATAAGGTCATCAACATCCGTCTGCGTGATGTCGGAGATTTTGTGCAGGTGGAGATTGAGGATAACGGAAAGGGAATTGCGACGAAGGATCTGACGAAGATTTTCGACCGTTTCTACCGCACCGACGCGTCCCGCAACAGCACGAGAGGCGGCAGCGGCATCGGTCTTTCCATCGTGAAGAAGATTCTCGAAGATCACGGCGGAAAAGTGTGGGCCACCAGCAAAGAAGGGGTGGGCACCACGATGTACTTTGTATTAAGAAAATATCAGGAGGTACCTGTTTCATGAGTAAAATACTGATTGTTGAGGATGAGGAATCCATTGCAGATCTGGAGAAAGATTATCTCGAGCTTTCGGGCTTTGAGGTAGAGATTGAAAACCAGGGAGACACCGGTCTTGTGCGGGCGGTCAAGGAGGATTTCGATCTGCTGATCCTGGATCTGATGCTGCCGGAGGTGGATGGCTTTGAGATCTGCCGTGAGGTGCGTGAGAAGAAAGATATTCCGATTATCATGGTTTCGGCAAAGAAGGATGATATCGACAAAATCCGCGGACTCGGTCTTGGTGCGGATGATTATATGACGAAGCCATTTTCTCCGAGTGAGCTGGTTGCGCGCGTGAAAGCGCATCTGGCACGGTACGACCGTCTGGTCGGAAACGGCAAGAAAGAGAATGATGTTGTGGAGATCCGCGGCATCAAGATTGACAAAACGGCACGCCGCGTGTGGGTGAACGGAGAGGAGAAGCAGTTTACAACGAAAGAGTTCGATCTGCTGACCTTCCTTGCGGAGAATCCGAACCGCGTTTTCACGAAAGAAGAGCTGTTCCGTGAGATCTGGGATATGGAGTCCATCGGAGATATTGCGACGGTTACGGTGCATATCAAGAAGATTCGTGAAAAAATAGAGTTTAATACGGCAAAGCCGCAGTATATCGAGACGATCTGGGGCGTTGGATATCGGTTTAAGGCATAAAGAATCTGTGTTTCGGGGAGAGATAAAATGGGAAAAATTTACTATCTGATGGGAAAAAGTGCGTCAGGGAAAGATCATATTTATGAGAATCTGATCCAGGAGACAGCGCTGGATTTAAAACCGTTTGTCCTGTATACAACACGGCCGATCCGGAGCGGGGAGCAGGACGGAAGAGAGTATTTCTTTGTGGATGAAAAACGGCTTTCGGAACTGCGGGAGGCCGGAAAGATTATCGAGGAGCGCATGTATTCGACGGTGCAGGGGCCGTGGTATTATTTTACGGCGGATGACGGGCAGATTGATCTTGCGAAGCATGATTATCTCGGAATCGGGACACTGGAATCGTATCTGAAATTAAAGGCGTACTTCGGGGAGCAGGCGATGGTTCCGCTGTATGTCGAGGTGGACGACGGGCTGCGGCTTTCGCGGGCACTGGAACGGGAAAGAAAACAGACAGAGCCGAAATACGCGGAGATGTGCCGGAGATTCCTGGCGGACTGTGAGGATTTTACGGAGGAGAAAATTGCGGAAGCTGGAATTGTCCGCAGATTTTCCAATAATTCTACGCCGGAAGACTGTTTTTCCGAAATTCAGAATTTTGTGGAACAACAGAAAAAGTTGTGATATACTTAATGCAGTATTAGTAAGAAATACAAAAGAACTCCAGGGGGTGATTTTATGCAGGGTTTTCAGAAGGTTGTAGGACATCAGGAAATCATAACGCATTTACAGAATGCCATTTCGATGAATAAAGTATCTCATGCTTATCTTTTTGGCGGAGAGAGTGGATCGGGAAAGAAAATGATGGCTTCACTGTTTGCGATGACGCTTCAGTGCGAGAAGCACGGGGTCGAGCCCTGTATGGAATGCCCGTCCTGTAAAAAGGCACAGAGCCAGAATCATCCGGATATCATTTATGTGAAGCATGAAAAGCCGAACACCATCAGCATCGATGAAATCCGCGAGCAGCTCATTAACGATGTGATGATCAAGCCGTACAGCAGTCCGTACAAGATTTATATCATCGACGAGGCGCAGAAGCTGACACTTCAGGCGCAGAACGCGCTGCTGAAGACGATCGAGGAGCCGCCGGCCTACGCAGTTGTCATGCTTCTGGCAGACAACCCGGATGCGCTGCTTCCGACGATTTCGTCACGCTGCGTGCAGTTAAATTTAAAACCAGTGGGAGACCAGCTTGTGAAAGATTATCTGATGAACGAAATGCATGTGCCGGATTACCAGGCAGAGGTTGATGCGTCCCTGGCGCAGGGAAATATCGGAAAAGCAGAGCGGATTGCCCGTTCTCCGGAATACGAGGAGACGCTGGAAAGTGCACTCCGCATGGCAAAGTACGCCGACAGTATGCCGCTGTATGAAATCGTGGAGACGATCAAAAAACTGACGGCCGAAAAAGACAATATTGATGATTATTTCGATATCTTTTCTTTATGGTTCCGCGATGTTCTGCTCTTTAAGGCGACAAAAGAGGTCGATTCCCTTGTGTTCAAGCAGGAGCTGAATGGAATCCGTGAGAGAGCAAATAAGAGCTCATACGAAGGCCTGGAGAAGATTATAGAGGCGATTCAGAAGGCGAGAGCCCGCCTGAACGCGAATGTTAATTTTGATTTAACCATGGAGCTTATGTTCCTGACAATGAAGGAAAACTGATAACATGATAACAATTATAGGAGTACGTTTTCGAAACGTAGGAAAAGTATATTATTTCTCGCCGAGAGAGCTGGACATCTGCGTGGGCGACCACGTTATCGTTGAGACGGCGCGCGGCGTAGAGTATGGTTTCGTTGTGCTGGGGCCAAAAGAAGTTGACGATTCCAAAGTGATCCAGCCGTTGAAAGAAGTCATCCGCATTGCAACGCCGAAGGATGATGCGCGGGAGGAGAGCAACCGCAAGAAAGAAAAAGAAGCGTTTGAAATCTGCCAGAAGAAGATCCGGGCGCACAACCTGGAGATGAAGCTGATCGATGCAGAGTATACGTTTGACAATAACAAGATGCTGTTTTACTTTACCGCCGACGGAAGAATTGATTTCCGTGAGCTGGTAAAGGATCTGGCGGCTGTCTTTAAGACGAGAATCGAGCTTCGCCAGATCGGTGTCCGCGATGAGACAAAGATCCTCGGCGGAATTGGCATCTGCGGCAGACCGCTTTGCTGCCATACGTATCTGTCCGAGTTTGCACCGGTTTCGATCAAGATGGCAAAAGAGCAGAACCTGTCCCTGAACCCGACGAAGATTTCGGGTGTCTGCGGACGACTGATGTGTTGCCTGAAAAACGAGCAGGAAACCTATGAATACCTGAACCGCAAGCTGCCGGGTGTCGGCGATATCGTAACGCTGCCGGACGGCATGAAAGGTGAGGTTTCCGGTGTGAATGTGCTTCGTCAGCTCGTAAAAGTGCTGGTGGATGTGAACGATGAGAAGGAAATGCGGGAGTGCCCGGTGGAAGAGCTCAAGTTCAAGCCGAAGCATAAGAAGGAAAAAGGCAAAGAGAAGAAAAAAGACAGAAACAGCTCCGGGGAGCAGGCTTCTTCGGAAGAGGCAAAATAGCCGGAATAAGATTGATTTGGAATGCATTTTGAAAAAAGTAAGCGCCGGGTAAAACTGACGCTTCTTTTTGTGTGATGCGGCGCTGGGCGGTCAGCAGGAGGAGGGATTTTCATTGGATAGAAAAGAAGAATTTTTGAAGCCGGGTGAGCGGCTCGATGATCTGCAGAACGGTTACTGGATGATACAGAATCCATCCCTTTTCTGCTATGGCATTGACGCGGTGCTGCTGGCATCCTACGCGAAGGTGAAGCGCGGGGAGCGGGCGATGGATTTCTGCACGGGATCGGGAATTGTGCCGATTCTGCTGAAGGCGAAGACAAACGGCGAGCATTTTTCCGGGCTGGAAATTCAGGAGTACAGTGCCGAGATGGCACAGCGGAGTGTGCGGTACAATCATTTGGAAAATGATGTTGAGATTTTCCAGGGAGATGTGAAGACGGCATCGCAGCAGTTTGGAAAAGAAGTGTTTGATGTGGTAACGTGCAATCCGCCGTACATGACGGGGCAGCACGGGCTGACGAATGCGCTTGAGGCGAAGACGATTGCGCGGCATGAGGTGCTGTGCTCGTTTGATGATATTGCGAAAGAGGCATCGGCGGTTTTAAAGACGAAAGGACGGTTCTATCTGGTGCACCGGCCGTTCCGGCTGGCGGAGATTTTTTCGACGCTGAAAAAATATCATCTGGAACCAAAAAGGATGCAGCTCGTTTATCCGTTTGTGGACAAGGAGCCGAACATGGTGCTGATCGAGGCGATGAAAGGCGGGAATCCGAGAATTACCGTGGAGAAACCGCTGATTGTGTATGAGACGCCGGGCGTGTATACAAAGGACATCCGGGAATTATATGGAGACGGGAGATAAGAACATGGCAGGAAAATTATATTTGTGTGCAACACCAATTGGAAATCTGGAGGACATGACCTTCCGTGCAATCCGCATTCTGCAGGAGGTCGATCTGATCGCGGCGGAGGATACGAGAAACAGCATTAAGCTGCTGAACCATTTTGAGATTCATACGCCGATGACGAGTTACCATGAATACAACAAATACGACAAGGGCCGCGAGCTGGTGCAGAAGCTGCTGGCGGGAACGAACATTGCCCTTATCACCGATGCCGGAACACCGGGAATCTCAGACCCGGGGGAGGAGCTGGTGAAAATGGCATACGAAGCCGGAATCGAAGTGACGAGTCTGCCGGGGGCGTGTGCGTGTGTAACGGCACTGACGCTGTCGGGACTTTCGACGAGAAGATTTGTGTTTGAAGCGTTTCTTCCGCCGGATAAAAAAGAACATAAACTGGCGCTGGAGCGGCTGAAAAACGAGACACGAACCATGATCGTGTACGAGGCGCCGCATCATCTGCTGAAAACGCTGCGGGAGCTGCTGGAGACGCTTGGCAACCGGCGGCTGACACTCTGCCGGGAACTGACCAAGAAACACGAGACGGCATGGCAGACCACGATTGAAGATGCCATCACCCGCTACGAACAGGAAGATCCGAAAGGCGAATGCGTTCTTGTCATCGAGGGCAGAAGCCAGAAAGAAATCGAGGACGAGGCGAAGGCAGCGTTTGAGGAGATTTCGATCGAAGAACATATGAAACGGTATGAAGATCAGGGGATTGCAAGAAAAGAAGCGATGAAACTCGTGGCGAAGGACCGCGGGGTGACGAAGAGGGATATTTATCAGTATTTGCTGGGGAAAGAATCATACAATGATTTTTGATCAGGCCATAGCCCAGTCTTGCGGCTTTTGCCTGCAGGGTGGGGTACAAGTCTTCTCCGCCGAAGGACTGGAAAGGCGTTTCGAGAGCGGAGTCCAGCAGATTGTAATCTCTGACTCCGTCGCTTCCGCCAGTTTGCTGAATCAACTGAGTATGCAGCATGAGAATTTGCTTTTTACTCAGTCTTTTCATTTAGCAAGTACCTCGTATGCTTCTTTGTTTTGTTCCATCAGGCGTTTTGAGATGCTTAACACATCCTCTTCGGATGCAGTGGTTTCCTGCTCGGCTTTGCTGAAGTCGATGACAAGATATCTTGGAATGTTATTTTTCAGAATCACAGCGGAACCACATTCGTCTACCAGGCGGGCGACTTTGGAAAAATTTTGGTTTGCTTCGGAAATGGAAATTAAGGTTTTTGTGTCGATAGTCATTTGGGTACCTTCCTATAACAGCCAGTATCAGATCCTGTACGAGGGCGGCGATGCCTGGATTTCGAACCATGTGCGGCCGGAGCAGTACGAGGATGTGAATGTGCTGTCGGCGCAGATGCAGGATTACTTCGAAGAAAAAGGCGGAACATGCACGATCATTGACGAAAATCCGTAAAAGTTTTGTATTATTGTATTTTTTTATGGTTTTGGGTATTTTATCTGCCCGGTAATTCCTCTCTTCTGATATAATGGTAACAATGCATTATATCAGAGGGAGGAATTTTCTTTATGTCACAGACACAAACCCGGCGGAGTTCTCAGGTTGATCTGCTTCATGGCTCGATCCTGAAATCTCTGCTGCTTTTTGCCCTGCCGATTATGGCGTCCCGCGTGTTTCAGCAGATTTACAACACGATGGATACGCTGATCGTCGGCTATACACTCGGCGACTCGTCGATTGCGGCGATGGGTGCCTGCTCGTCGATTTATGAGATGATGACCGGATTTACCTTCGGCGTCGGAAACGGTCTTGCAATCGTCACGGCGCGCTGCTTTGGACGGCAGGAGACAGACCGGATGAAAAAATCGGTTGCATCCTGTATCGTCATCGGCGTTGCCGTTACGCTGGTTGTCACGATTCTGGCAACGATCTTCATGCATCCGCTGCTGCGCCTGCTGAAAACACCGGCGAAGATTCTTGAGGAATCCTACAGTTACATTTCGATTCTCTCGATTTTCCTGTTCGTCATGTTCGCCTACAACCTGTGCTCCGGTCTGCTGCGGGCGATCGGAAACAGCTTCATGCCGCTCGTGTTCCTGATCTTTTCATCGCTGGTAAACATCGTGCTCGATCTGCTGTTTATCCGCACCTTTGGCATGGGCGTCCGCGGTGCCGCGATTGCAACCGTCATTGCACAGGGGATTTCCGTGGTGCTCTGCCTGATTTATATTGTTACGAAAGCGAAAATTCTGTTGCCGGAAAAACGCCACTTTGAGCCGGACCGCGGACTGTACGCGGATCTGCTGGCACAGGGATTTTCAATGGGATTCATGAGCAGCATCATTTACGTTGGTTCGATCGTTCTGCAGCCGGGCATCAACAGTCTTGGATATGAAACAATTGCGGGACATACCGCTGCGAGAAAGCTGTTTTCGTTCTCCATGATGCCGCTTTCTTCGATGGCGCAGGCCGTCAACACCTACGTTGCACAGAATCGCGGTGCGGATAACCGGGAGCGCGTACACAAAGGCATCCGCTATGCCTACTTATTCTGCTTCAGCGTTACCATCGCTTTGATTATCTGTGTCACACCGTTTGCGCCAACCCTGGTACACCTGATCTCCGGCTCCTCCGACCCGACCGTCCTCGGAAACGGCGCCCGCTACCTCCGCGTAGCCATCCCGTTCTTCTTCGCACTCGGCCTCGTCAACTGCAGCCGCTTGGCGCTTCAGGCATTGGGAGAAAAAATTCTGCCGCTGCTGTCGAGCTTTATTGAGCTTTTTGGAAAGATTATCTTCGCAATGGTATTCATCCCGCGTTACCATTACAGCGCCGTAATCTGGTGCGAACCGATTATCTGGTGCTTCATGGCTGCGGAGCTTGTGATTTCACTGTATCGAAATCCTTATATGAGAAAAGGGAAAGCGGGAAATTGATTTTTAAATGAAAAAGTGCCGGGCAATACACGAAGAAATATATAGTCTATTTTGTTCACTGGATAGGGTATAACAGGATCCTGTTCGAATCATGGAAAATATAAAGTCAGCATATTTTTATAAAGATCTTTTTTAGTCAGGTGATGCAATGAACGTTCTATGGAGTTCCATGCTGCTTCTCGGCATCGTATACGGCGCG
>ENA-OZFE01000321-OZFE01000321.1-human-gut-metagenome-genome-assembly--contig:-NODE-321-length-20737-cov-5.288802_pt1 | contig 20737 bp, 15 predicted proteins | sample MGYA00245077_ERZ653627 | MGnify/ENA primary metagenome ERZ653627 (study PRJEB26926, sample SAMN06165121) | human gut metagenome | biome: ENVO:00009003; feature: ENVO:2100002; material: ENVO:00002003...
CAGTAGAGCCACTCGAACCACCAACAGCCATAAGCAGGGCCAACATCAACATGGCGCCCGAAGAAAAGACGGTAGTAATCTGGTTGCTCGTTACTACTTGAAAGCCTGTAGTTGAAAAAGATGAAACTACCATGAACACACCGCGACGAAGCATTTCTGGAAGCCCAGAAAACGTCAACGTTGCCGCAAGTGAGCTCATAAACACAATCGTTATGACCAACAGCCAGATAAAAGCGGTTCTTATTTCGATGTCTTTAAAAAACGCTGTGGTATTCCCTCGCCAAATTTCAACAAACAATGCAAAGTTGATTGTTCCTAAAATCATCAACACCATACAAATTATCTCAAGCGGCAACGAATGATAGTACATGATTGATTGGCTTGTTGGTGTAAAACCGGCTGTCATAAAGCCCGAAATAGAAATCCAAAACGCATGTAAAACAGCCCGAATAGGTTCCATACCTGCTATCAAACAGATAATTGTTACCATCACGGCCGATACTCCCACAAGAATAATAGCAATTCGACTGATAAGCCTCGTAGTATTAACGATGTTAGGAAGCACGTGTTCACTTCTTCCCTCAGAAGTATAAAGTCCCGATGTCCCTTTACCTAGAATACCCAAAGAAAGCGCGACAACAATTAACCCCAAACCACCGAGAAAGTGCATCAAAAAGCGAAACATGTTGTCAGCATTTGACAGATGATCCAAGTCAACCACTATAGAAGCGCCCGTCGTCGTAAGACCCGACATACACTCAAACAGCGCATCGATATAAGACGCATAGTGGTCAGACAGCGCAAGCGGAACGGCTGCAATAAGAGCAAGAAAAAACCAAGCTAAACCCGTAACTGCCATAGCTTGCTGACGGTTCAATCTTCCTGGCTGTATACGCATCATTCGCATACCTGAGCCAACAATCAAAGAAAGACCAATGGTCAAAAGATAGCGAGTTGCCGGCTCCCATTCCTGGAGAACAAGGGCGGTGACTAAAGGTACAACCAGCAAGAGCGAGAAAAACGAAATCAAAACGCCTAAATAATGCCCAATAACACGAACATCATAAAATGAAAACTTCTGCCACATCAGAAATCAGCCCCAACCACAAAAGTGAAAGGAGTCCCATTGCGGTAAATAGTATTAAGACGCATTTTTTTTTCAAGCAACTCTAAAGTAGCAAACATCAAGATAGCTAGTTCTTTACGAACAGTAACTTTTAGCACATGCTCCAACTTTTTTATCTCTGCCATTAAGGCTTCATGGCTCTCAAACAGACACATCGTTCTTCCCTACAAAACAAAAAAAAGACGAACAATGATAGTTAAAATATAAAGCAACAAAATAAAGGCTACGATGCTCATAAGTATTGCACCGACACCAAGAAGCGGGACAACGATCCTGTCCTTTATATCAGGTTGAACAAGCCCCTGTTGCAATTGTTGCTGTTTATGCTTGAGTAGTTTTTTCATGTGGTCATTTTAGTACAAGCAGAAAAGGGCTTCGGAATAAATCTTCCGAAGCCCTTGTAGTATCCGCGCGCCGAAGCAAACAAACCGTTCAGCCCGCAAACCTATTCGAGATTATCCTCATTTGTTTTAGCTCTTATGTCGCCTCCAAATCAATAAGGCAATCTCTGTACGTTTATTCAAAACGTTTATTCAACACTTCCTAAAATGTCATCTGCCTGATCAAGAACATCAGCAACACTTTCCTCGAAAGCCTTATGGTCAGATACGCTCTGAATAGTAGTTGCATAGTTTCCGTCAGAATCAATATCAACTACCACATGAGCACCGTCGTTCACTTTACCCTCAATAATTGCCGTTGCTATGCGATCAACTACTTCACGCTGAATCAAACGGCGGAGCGGACGAGCGCCATATACTGGGTCGTAACCATCAATCGCCAAACGCTCAACAGCTGCTGGCGTAACCTCCAAATCAACACGGCGGTCAGCCAAACGATGACGAACATCTTTAAGCTGAAGCTCAACGATGGGCTCCATGGCTGCAATCGAAAGAGGATTAAAGGTAATCACGTCATCAATACGATTCAGGAATTCAGGCCTAAAGGTTGCCCGTAATGCATCGTTGATGCTGTTTGAAAGCTCCGCTAAACGTTTCGATGCCGTTGCAATGTCAGACTTCATCAAGTCCTCCATCACGTTACCCATGGAATCATTGCTATTTGCATTCGCAAAATCACGGATAGACTGCGAACCCACATTAGATGTCATGATAATGATGGCGTTCTTGAAGCTCACCACACGGCCCTGACCATCGGTTAAACGGCCATCGTCAAGCACCTGTAACAAAATATTGAAAACATCTGGATGCGCTTTCTCAATTTCGTCAAGCAATACAACGCAGTAGGGCTTACGGCGAACCGCCTCGGTAAGCTGACCACCTTCGTCATAACCAACATATCCTGGAGGGGCGCCGACCAAACGAGCAACCGAATGCTTTTCCATGTACTCAGACATGTCAATACGAACCATTGCGCGCTCACTATCAAACAAGTACTCAGCCAATGCTTTCGCTAGCTCAGTCTTGCCAACACCTGTTGGACCCAAGAACAAGAAGCTACCGATTGGTCTATCGGGATCAGAAAGACCTGCGCGGTTACGGCGAATTGCACCTGCGACAGCAGAAACTGCTTCATCTTGGCCAACCACGCGATCATGCAAACGATCTTCCAAGTCAACGAGCTTAGCCATTTCACCCTGCATCATCTTGGTAACAGGAATACCCGTCCATGTGGAAACAACTTCAGCAATTTCTTCTTCGGAAACTTCCTCTTTAAGAATTGCACCCTGTTCCTGGCGAGCCTCAAGGGTAGCTTCTGCTTCCTTCAGCTTGACCTGCAACTCAGGAATGCGACCATAACGCAACTCGGAAGCACGTGCTAAATCGCCCTCGCGGGTTGCGCGCTCTTCTTCAAGCTGCGCAGAATCTATTTCGGCTTTCAGTGATTGAACATCAACGATAACGTCTTTCTCATTCTTCCACTCGGCCTTCTGACGATCCAACTCCTCACGAGCCTGAGAAATTTCCTTACGCAAAGCCTCAAGGCGCTCTTTGCTTGGCTCATCGGTTTCTTTCATCAAAGCCTGTTCTTCGATCTGCATCTGAGTAAGCTTACGCTCCGCAAGATCCACCTCTTCAGGCATACTGTCGATTTCAATACGCAAACGACTTGCTGCCTCATCCATCAAGTCAATTGCCTTATCGGGCAAGAAACGATCAGAGATATAGCGGTTAGAAAGTTCAGCTGCAGCCACCAAAGCAGAGTCGGTAATGCGAACGCCATGATGTATTTCGTACTTTTCCTTTAAACCGCGCAAAATAGCAATAGTGTCTTCAACCGAAGGCTCGCCGACAAGAACAGGCTGAAACCTGCGCTCAAGCGCTGCGTCTTTCTCGATGTATTTGCGGTATTCATCCAAGGTGGTGGCACCAATGGCATGAAGCTCGCCACGCGCCAAAGCAGGCTTAAGCATATTACCAGCATCCATCGAGCTATCGCCCGTAGAACCCGCGCCAACAATAGTATGAAGCTCATCGATGAACAAAATAATTTGGCCATCAGACTGCTTAACTTCACGAAGAACCGCCTTCAATCGATCCTCGAATTCGCCACGGTACTTAGCACCAGCCAACATCGCAGGCAAATCAAGCGCAATCAGCTCACGATCCTGTAAACTCGAAGGAACATCGCCTGCAACAATACGCTGAGCCAAACCTTCAACGATTGCCGTTTTACCAGTGCCAGGTTCACCAATTAATACAGGGTTATTCTTTGTACGACGCGAAAGGACCTGAATGGTACGACGGATTTCTTCCGAACGACCAATAACGGGATCGAGTTTTCCTTCACGAGCAGCCTGAGTAAGGTTGTTGCCGTACTGCTCTAAAACCTCAAATTCCGCTTTATTTTGTGCGTCAGTCACTCGTGTATCACCTCGCAATTCTTCATACGCTTCCTCGATGTTTTTACGGGTGATGCCAGCATCGTTTAAGATCTTGCCCGCTGTGCCCTTTTCCTCAGACAAAGCAATGAGCAAGTGTTCGCTTGTTGCATAGGAATCCCCCAGTTTTTCGGCGATTTTTACTGCGTTATCCATCACTTTAATAAACGCAGGAGAAGGCACCGCCATACCCATAAATCCGCCATTAGAAACCTTTGGCATACGTGATATTTCTTCAGCGGTTTTCGTTTTCAAATACGCAGGATCAGCACCAATGCGACTCACAATCGCATTCATATTGTGCTCTCCCGAAGTAAGCAAGGCGCTCAGCAAGTGTAATGGTTCAACTGAACCGGCCTCCGCTTCTCCAGCGATAGACATCGCTGACTGAAGTGCTTCCTGAGCAGTCAATGCCAGTTTGTCAAATCTCATATCTATCCCCCTTCATATGGAGAATGGTTTCTCCTGTATGGTTCTGCTTACGTAAATCGACGCAGAACAATCGAGTTAGTTTCGTTAACTAAGGAATTCACGCTTTCACGCGTTTCCAGCTCATGAACCCTATCAGCTAAACGACGAACACGCTTATGAAGCGAATCAATTTCGTCGTCGCGCTCATCGAGTCTTCCTTTTAAGTCCAAAATTCTGATAACACCCGCAAGATTAATGCCCTCGCTGGTAAGCTCGTTAATCAATTGCAAACGATCAATATCTGCTTGGGAATACATGCGAGTATTTCCGCTCGTGCGCTGTGGGGAAACAAGCCCCTTCTGCTCATAAATGCGCAGCGTTTGAGGATGAACACCAGCGAGTTCTGCCGCTACGCTAATCATATAGAGCGGTCTGTTTCTGTCGTTCACCATGCTCTCACTTCTTCCTTCGTTGCGGCCTGAAATGCTTCGAGCGCTGTCTTTTGCTCGTCGTTGAGTTCTTTAGGAACTTCAACATGAATCGTTATCTTCAGTGCGCCAACGCCACCTTGCTTGCCTAACTTTGGAGCACCCTTTCCTTTAACAGTAAGAACGGTTCCATCTTGTGTTCCCGCAGGAACTTTGATGCGAACCTTTGTGCCGTCTGGAGCAGGTACAACCACTTGAGCACCAAGAGCAGCCTCTGCAAACGTAACGGGGACGGTGATAAGAACATTTTCCTTCTCACGGGAGAACAAGGGATGCTCAGCGATTTTAATGGTAACGAGCAAGTCACCCGCAGCACCGCCGTTCACTCCTGGAGCGCCACGCCCTTTAAGCCTTACTCGCCCACCATCTACAGCGCCAGCAGGAATTTTGATAGTCAGGGTTTCCTTTTCGGAAGTTCCCTTCGTGCCTATTTTCACGCGCTTTTCGCAACCCTTAAATGTCTCATCAAACGTTACGGTCATTGACACTGTTTTGTCGGCACCCTTTTGGGGTTGAGGGCTGCGAGGTTGCCCACCAAAGCCACCAAAATTCCACTCAGTTCCGAACGCTCCTTCACCATGACGCATACTTTCCAGAATGTCTGCCCAGCTACCAAAACCTGAACCCTCAAACGGGTTGCCACCCGCTGCCTGCTGCCAACCTCCACCATAAGGGATTTGGTTTTCATTAGCCGTGCCATACTGGTCATACATCGCACGCTTTTTATCGTCGCTCAAAACCTCGTAGGCTTCGTTAATTTCCTTAAACTTTGCTTCATCACCACCGGCATCGGGATGATGCTTACGAGCCAATTTGCGAAAGGCTTTTTTAATATCTTCGGTTTTTGCGTCCCGTGGAACGCCTAGCGTCTTGTAGTAATCAGGAGTCTGCGCCATACGCTCCACCTCTCTTTCCTTACAAGGAAGGCGGACATAACCATAGCCCGCCTTCCTTCACTTACTTCATATTTTTAGCTGGATAAACCTTTAAAGCTCAATAAACCAAATGCCCAAACCAAACGTTAGCTGCATTTTCTTCAAGCTCACGGCACCCGAAGAGCCAAATTAAGCGTTCTACTCTTCCTCTTCTTCGGGCTCGCGCTTAGGTCCACCAACCGTAACGGTAACCATCGCATTGCGAATTACCTTGTTTCCCATGCGGTAACCTTTTTGATAAACCTCGGCAACCGTTTCGTCGGGAACACTTGGATCATCAACAGTGGCAACTGCCTGAGCTTCAAGAGCATTGAAGGCTTCGCCCTTAGGGTCAATTACCTCAACACCCTCTTTCTCAAACACTGCTTTGAGTTTGGAATGAACAGCACTTACGCCGCCCAACAATCCCGTTTCGCCATTTTTCTCAGCGTAATCAATGGTGCGCTCAAAGTCATCCAAAACAGGAACCAATTCAGCAATCAGCTTTTCGGTTGCGCGAAGCTTTTCTTCTTCTCGCTGTTCATTCATACGGCGACGATACGTATCCCACTCTGCATGGAGGCGATAATACTTGTCCTTCCAAGCACCTGCTTCCTCCTGCGCTTTAGCGAGTTCGTCTACTGGCTCCTCAACCTTTTGCTCTTCGGTTTCAGCTGAAGCGTCGAGCACTTCAGCCTCCACCTTCTGAGCATCCTCACCAGCGCAAGCAGCGTTTTCGCATACTTTGTCTTTATCTGGTGTGGCCATAATTACTTATCCTTTTTGTCTGCGTCTTCATCTACAACTTCAAAGTCAGCCTCAATGGTACCGTCATCGGCTGGAGCCTGAGCACCCGCTGCTCCTTCAGCACCTGCAGCTGCGCCTTCGGTTGAGTAAACAACCTCGGCCAGCTTATATCCTGCAGCCTGAAGAGCTTCAATAGCAGCCTTGATAGCTTCAATGTCGTTTCCTTCAAGAGCGGTTTTTGCCTGAGCAATTGCGTCTTCCGCCTGCTTCTTAACATCTTCACTTACCTTGTCGCCAACTTCGCTCAAGGTGGTTTCAGTTGCGTTTACCAGCGAATCGCAGTTGTTGCGTGTTTCGACTTCTTCCTTGCGAAGCTTGTCTTCTTCTGCATGATTTTCTGCATCTTTAACCATGCGATCAACTTCGTCATCGGTAAGAGCAGTGGAACCAGAAATGGTGATTTGCTGCTGCTTGCCAGTGCCAAGATCCTTAGCGGAAACGTTGACGATGCCGTTTGCGTCAATGTCAAAGGTAACCTCAATTTGAGGAACGCCACGACGTGCTGCAGGAATACCTGTGAGCTGGAACTTACCAAGCGTCTTGTTACCAGCAGCCATCTCGCGCTCACCCTGAAGAACGTGAATCTCAACAGAAGTCTGATTATCAGCTGCAGTAGAGTAAATCTCGGTCTTGCGGGTAGGAATGGTGGTGTTGCGCTCGATCATCTTAGTCATAACGCCGCCCATGGTTTCAACGCCCAAAGAAAGTGGAGTTACATCAAGAAGAAGAATGCCTTCGACATCACCAGCAAGAACGCCGCCCTGAACAGCAGCACCCATTGCAACTACCTCGTCAGGATTTACAGACATATTAGGCTGCTTACCGGTCATGTTCTTTACCAAATCCTGAACAGCTGGCATACGGGTTGAACCGCCAACAAGAATTACCTCGTTGATGTCGCCCGTCTTAAGACCTGCGTCGCGCAATGCCTGCTCAACAGGAGCCTTACAACGATCAAGCAAATCCTTAGTGATGCGCTCAAACTCTGCTCGAGTAAGCGTGTAATCCAAGTGAAGTGGACCAGCTGCTCCTGCAGAAATGAATGGCAAGTTGATAGTGGTCTGAGACGTAGAAGAAAGCTCCATCTTTGCCTTTTCAGCCGCTTCCTTCAAGCGCTGCAGAGCCATTTTATCGGTACGAAGGTCGATGTTGTTCTCGCCCTTGAACTTGTCTGCCATCCAGTCAATGATGCGCTGATCCCAGTCATCGCCACCAAGGTGGTTGTCGCCTGCGGTCGAGCAAACCTCAAATACGCCATCGCCAAGCTCTAGAACAGAAACGTCGAAGGTGCCGCCACCAAGGTCGAATACCAAAACCTTCTCGTCTTTGTTGGTTTTATCAAGGCCATATGCCAAAGCAGCTGCAGTTGGCTCGTTGATAATACGCATTACCTCAAGACCAGCAATCTTGCCTGCATCCTTAGTTGCCTGACGCTGAGCGTCATTGAAGTATGCAGGAACCGTAATAACTGCCTGAGTAACAGGTTCGCCCAAGCGCTTTTCTGCGTCAGATTTAATCTTCTGCAAAACCATTGCAGAAATTTCTTCTGGCATATAATCCTTGCCGTCAATATCTACAACAGCACGACCGCCGTTGCCATTCTTAACGTTGTAAGAAACTGTTTTTTGCTCTTCGCCCGTTTCCGCGAAAGAACGACCAATGAAACGCTTAACTGAAGCAATGGTGTTTTCTGGATTGGTTACTGCCTTGTTTTTTGCAGCCTTACCAACGACGCGCTCGCCATCTTTACCGAAACCGACTACAGAAGGAGTAGTACGGTCGCCTTCGGCGTTGACCAAAATCTCTGGCTCAGCGCCCTCCATTACTGCCATTGCCGAGTTTGTAGTACCAAGGTCGATACCAATGATCTTTCCCATCCTACATATCCTTTCAGTTGTTGTATGCCCGCCGTGACTATTGAAGCTTGAAAGGCCGAAGCACTCCGAGTTATTCAAACTTGTAAATCATGCCGGGTAACCTCTGTTATTACCTGTGCATATCACGAAAGCCGCTTGCGCGACTTCCTAATGACAGTGACTATAATAAAATCTAAGTCTAGTATTGTCAAGTTTTGTAACCGTTCTGTTGAAGATTATTTTAGTTAGTTTTATTTTCGCAGGTCATTCCTTATTTTATAAAATGACAAAAGCTCATTTAAACCTTAACCCTGTCTTTTCTCTTTTATGACAATTCCCTTACGGAAGATGCCAATTCTTGACATCCTTGGCAACGCTACTAGAATCTCTTTTAGCACTCTCTACCCGAGAGTGCTAATTGTTTATCACTTTATGCATTACCTATCCAAAGAGGAAAGGACTGATTAATGAAAAAATTTAAAACAGAAAGCAAAAAGCTGTTAGATCTCATGATTAATTCTATTTACACCAATCGTGAGATCTTTTTGCGTGAGCTAATTTCTAACGCATCCGATGCCGTAGATAAGCTCTATTTCCGAAGCCTGACCGATACCTCAATCAAAGTAAGCAAGGACGATTTGGCTATTTCGGTCGCATTCGACAAAGTCGCACGCACTATTACAGTTGCTGATAGCGGCATTGGCATGACCAAAGATGAGCTCGAGAAAAACCTTGGCACTATCGCTCATTCTGGCAGCCTTGAGTTCAAAACCGAAAACGCTGAATCACAAGGTGACGACGTTGATATTATTGGACAGTTCGGCGTTGGATTCTATGCTTCTTTTATGGTTGCCCAGCGCGTTCAGGTAATTTCCCGTTCATATGGCAGCGACGAAACCTGGATGTGGGAAAGCGATGGCATCGAAGGCTACACGGTAACAGAAGCTGAAGAGCTGCCTTCTGTTTTCTCGACCAAAGCAGAACAGCCAACCCATGGAACAGTTATTATCCTGCATCTTAAGGACAACACCGAAGAAGAAGATTATGACCTCTTCCTTAACGAATATGAGCTCAAAAACCTCATCAAGCGCTACAGCAACTACGTTCGCTACCCCATCCAAATGGAATGCGAGGTTCGCCACGAGCTCCCCAAGCCCGAAGATGCTGGCGATGATTACAAGCCAGAATATGAAACCGTTCTTGAAATTCAAACCATCAATTCAATGATTCCTATCTGGAAGCGCCGCAAGTCTGAAGTTTCCCAGGAAGAATATAACGAGTTCTACAAAACTGATTTCCATGATTTCGCCGACCCTGCACGCACCATTTCGGTTCATGCAGAGGGTGCTTTGGAATACGATGCGCTGCTCTTTATTCCAGGACGCGCGCCCTATGATTTATACAGTAAGGATTACAAGAAAGGCCTCGCGCTCTACAGCTCAAACGTGCTCATTATGGAAAAGTGCGAAGAGCTTTTGCCTGACTATTTCAACTTTGTTCGCGGTGTTGTTGATAGCCAAGACCTCACGCTCAATATTTCTCGTGAAACGCTCCAGCACAACAGCCAGCTGCGCGCTATTGCCAACAAGCTTGAGAAAAAGATCAAATCAGAACTTGTTAAAATGCGTGATAACGATCGCGAGGAATACGAAAAGTTCTTCGAAAACTTTGGTCGCGGCTTGAAGTATGGCATCTATTCTTCTTACGGCATGGAAAAACACCAGCTCGGCGAATTGCTACTGTTCTATTCGGCAAAAGAAAAGAAAATGATCACGCTTGACGAATACATTGCCAACATGCCAGAAGAGCAGTCTTCCATTTTCTATGCTGCTGGCGAATCTGTTGACCGCCTTGCAAAGATGCCAATCGTAAAAACCATTCAGGACAAGGGCTTTGATGTTCTGCTCTGCACCCAAGATGTTGATGAGTTCTGCATGACCGCAATGCACGATTATGGTGCCGATGAAGAAGGTAAGAATGCCAAGGAGCTCAAAAACGTTGCAGGCGGCGATCTAGGACTCGAAACCGAAGACGAAAAATCGGCCGCGGAAGCTATTACAAAAGAAAACGAGGAACTCTTCAAAACAATGAAGGATGCTTTGGGAGATGCAGTTTCTAAGGTTGTAGTTTCAGCTCGTCTTTCCGATACCCCCGCCTGCGTTACCGCCGAAGGTCCCATCAGCCTTGAAATGGAAAAGATCATGGCTATGGCTCCTGATGGACAAAACATCAAATCTGACCGTGTCCTTGAAATCAATGCTCAGCACAGCATTTTCAAAACACTTCAGGAAGCACAGAAGGAAAACGATACCGATAAAATTAAGCAGTACACCAACCTTTTATACAACCAGGCTCTCATTACTGAAGGTTTGCCCATTGAAGACCCAGTAGCGTATGCTCAAGCGGTTTGCGATCTGATGAAGTAGTTTACGTGTCGCAGCTGCTTCACTGGCGTCATGCCACAAACGACAGGAACAGCTCCTTGGTGTATTGATACTGCAAAACTGAATAAATGAATCGGACCTGGAGTAAAGATTATTCCAGGTCCGATATTTTTTAAGCCTTGCCCCTAAATTTCACAGTGTCCCTTTCATAAAGCAACCAATGAAATACACTTACGAATAGAACGTGATATCTAATGGAGCGTGACACCCGACGTTAAGAGGCGAGCACATTGGCTAAACAGAACATCCTGGACTACCTTGAATCGGAAACCGCATCTTTCGATGAAAAACCTTTCTCGCTCCTTGACTCCTTTGTCCTTGCCATTGCTTCGTATTTTTTGTTTGAAAATGCAAAAACTCCACGCTCGGTTGTTCTTAATGAAGAACTCCCTCTTTTATTTGAGAGCGAATCAAAGCGCGTCAAATACACCGACGACGCTTTCGATAAGCAAACGTTATTCCCATCCAATCAGGGAATATATAACTTTGCCGAACCCGTACTTGTTCGCGCAGCGCTTGCTTCAATAGAACCTAAAAACCTATCCAATCTTTTCTGGTTTGACACGTATGCTCAGCCTTTTCTTAAAGCCCTTTCGAGAAGTTCACGCTTTTCTGCTCTCGGGATTTCCGATGTTGCCGTCGATCTCAATCCAAACTCATTCACGCAGTTCGCGGCAATGTGCTTTCATGTGCCCGATGGCTCGTTTTATCTTTCTTTTAGAGGAACCGACAGCACCATTACTGGCTGGGAAGAAGATTTCGCGCTCAGCGTTTTGAATCCTGTCCCCTCTCAGGAATATGCACACCTTTACACCCAGGCTATGATGAGCAAGTGGCTTCATGCTGAAGGGCTCCTTCAAAAGAAGCCTCGTCATGCACGTATCCCTGCCTTGCGCTTGGGAGGGCACTCAAAGGGTGGCAATCTGGCCATTTACGCTGCCACAAAATGCACCCTACCTCTCCAGTCGCTCATTACCGCAGCGTATAGCTTCGATGGACCCGGAGTTAATCCTTGGCAGTTTAAAGAAGAAGAAATCGAGCAAATAAAGCATCGCATCATTAAGGTAATACCCGCTCACTCGATTGTTGGGCGAATTTTTGACGACCTTGTTATGCCTTTTGTTGTTAAGTCGAGCGAGCTTGCGCTCATGCAGCATATGCCCTTTTCCTGGGAAATTGAGCGGATCTCTGATGAAGTTACGAGCAAAGCCAGCGGCAACAAACCCAATAAAACAATAACCGGTAAAACCTACGATGAAACCGAGAGCGCGAACACGCGCAAGGAAAACGATAAACACAATAACGTAGCTGCCCTCAAAAACACCATTGGCACCAGCGATACCAACAACACGAACAGCAGGTATTCGTTTGTGTACGAGGGCAAAAACACCTTGCTTTCCGATTCTGCCGACCTGGGACTCTCACGCTGGATTGCTTCACTTACCACAGAGGATCGCATTGAATTCTGCTCTGTTTTGTTTGGTGTGGTGGAATACGTATCAGAAAGCAACAACATTGAAACGCTTCCGGCTGATTTACTCAAGAAAGCGCCCCAAGTCGTTATACATCTTGCTTCCCTTGACGAGAAAACACAGGAATTTGCTTTCAGCGTTATTGCGGGCCTTCTAGGAGATCTAGCGGAATCTTTTAAGGAAGTGCGCCGTAAGCAAACGAAAACACCACATTGATCAGGACTACCGAATGACTATTTGTCGTCTTCTTCGTCTCCTTGGCTGGCTTCTTCGTCTAGATCATCCGCTTCAAATAAAACGCCAATTTTATCAATACGCAAGCCATCCATTGCTTCAGTGGAAAGGGTGATCTTCCTGCCTTCGTGATGAAGAACAAAAATATCCCCTTCTTCGGGAATTTTATCGAGCAAATCAAGCATTAAACCACTTGCTGTTTCGTAGTCGAACACAGGAACAGGCTCGTATTCAAGAAACTCCACAAACTGATCAACGGGCAAAGAACCATCTACCAAATAGCGATCTTCGCCCACTTTAAGAATCTCATCCTGATCATCGTGCAAGTATTCATCTTCCATACGCCCGATAATCTGCTCAACTACATCGGTCATGGTGACGATGCCAGAAGTTCCACCGTGCTCATCTACAACCACGGCAATCTTAGTGTGCTTTTCTTGGAGTACCTGCAAAAGCTTTGCAAGAGAAATGCTTTCAGGCACCGCTTGAATGGTACGAATTTTAAGATCGGCCATGGTGGCGTCGTCAGGGAGAAGATAGGCATCCTTAATATGAACGAACCCAACGATGTTGTCTTTATCTTCTTTGAACACTGGGTAGCGCGTAAATTTATTCTTGCCCATGAAATCAAGATTTGTTTCCAAATCATCATCCATATCAATACACAAAACCTCTGTGCGCGGCGTCATAATGGCTTTCGCATCTTTGTCATCAAGATCGAAAATATTATCGAGATACTGATACTGGTCTTCATCAATAGAGCCACTATCCACTGACTCCTCAAGCAGAATTTTAATTTCTTCTTCGGTGTAGGCAGAATGCTCTTCCGCATCACTGTGACCCGTAAGCTTCATAAAGCCATTGGTCATGCTATTAAACAGCCACATGATGGGATACGTGATGTGATAAAACCAGTACAGAGGTGTTGCCGTGAACAAAGCATAACGTTCTGTATTGATGATAGCCATAGACTTCGGAATGAGCTCACCAACCACGATGTGAAGCGCGGTAATAAGAATGAAGCCAATTGCCACCGCAATAGCCGAAACCGCTGCGTCAGGCAAGCCAATAGCTGCCAAAGCAGGATGAATCAAACTCGAAACAGCAGGCTCACCCAACCAACCAAGTGCAAGCGAAGCCAAGGTGATACCCAGCTGACAAGCAGAAAGATAGGCATTTACATTTTCAGAAATAACCATTGCGCGCTTTGAACCGCGTGCTTTTTGATCAACCAGTAGCTCAATTTGAGATTTACGAACGCGAACTAAGGAGAACTCTGCAACAACAAAGAAAGCATTCATTAAAAGAAAGAAAACAACGAGTGCAATACTTAAACCAACGGGCATTAAAAACCTACTCCTTTTCTTAGTCGTTCAATTTTATGAGCTATCCGCTTTCTTGTCACTATCTTCACCTGGGAGTTTAACAACTGTCAAAAAAGATACACAGATTTAAGATAATGTTACAATCAGATACGCTATGGAACGAATCGCCGAACGACATATCACTCACAAAAAAACTCAATGCACCACCGTCGCCCAAAGCTGGCGGAATTTGGTTTGGATTTTCGCCATAATGTCTGTTTTGGGACTTTTGGGGGAAACGCTTCAACATTGGATTGCGTTTGGCGTAGTTGAAAGCAGGGCAGGTTTAGTCTGGGGTCCATTTTCTCCTATTTACGGATTAGCTGCCGTACTGCTTTCTGTGTTCTTAGAACCTTTTTCCGATAGACCTTATTGGTTCTTATTTTTTATTGCCGCAGTTGTTGGCGGAAGCGTGGAATATTTCGCTAGCTGGGCGATGGAAACCTTCTGGGGCGTCGTTGCTTGGAGCTACCTTGATCTGCCCTTTAACTTCGATGGGCGCACCGATGTGTTTCATTGCGCGGTTTGGGGAACACTTGGTCTTCTTTGGGTAAAAGTTGGCCTTCCTCTTTGCGACAAAGTTTTCTCGCACATTAAAACGCAAAATAGACCCTACAAAATTTGCACGTTGATTCTTTCAGTGTATCTTGCCGTAGACATTGCGGTAACCATCACGGCTCTTCTGCGTGCCGACGAACGCACACATGGGGAACCTCCCCGAAACGCCGTGGAGGAATACTACGACCATCAGTTTACCAATGAATTTCTATCGAGCCGCTTTGAGAACATGGGTGGACTCGGAGAGATATAAGGCAACATCGCGTATCTTGGCTGATTGCCTCTTAGGAGCGATTAGCCAAGAGTAAGGCCACGAAGCCGAAAGGGACAAGAAATTGGCTTATTGCCTTTCCGAGCAAAGCGAACTAAAAAGCTTATGCCAGAAAGCGCCAAAGCAATACCAAGCCCCGTATAGAAAAAGGCGATAAACCATGACGGAACAAGTCCGAACGCACGTAAAGAAATACCACCCGTCATCATTATGACCATCATAATATAGCCAGAAGCATCAAAGAATTTCCAAATTGAAACGCGCTCCGCTTCATATGATTTAATGCGATTAGCGTGCTTAATAACCATCTTTGAAAAAATCATTATATGGAACACAACAAAAACCACCACTGCTCCAAAAGCAAGGAGCCAACACATATTTGAATCTACCTGTACAAACTCCTGAATACCGAGCCAAGCGATATTCCCACCAGCAAGACACCACACAATACCAGCAACAAGAAGTAACGTACGCTTTGACACTTTCACCATAATATCCCCCTATTGCGCAAACTGCGAATTGTATAGATTTGCATAAGCACCACCACGAGCAAGAAGCTCAGTATGGTTCCCTTGCTCCACGATGTTGCCGTTCTGCACCACCAAAATAAGATCAGCATTTCGGATGGTAGACAATCGATGTGCAATAACAAACGAAGTACGTCCATGCATTAAGCGATCCATTGCTCGCTGAATTAACTCTTCCGTTCTTGTGTCAACCGAGCTCGTCGCTTCGTCCAATATAAGCATACGCCGATCCGCCAGAATAGCACGTGCAATAGTGAGCAGCTGACGCTGACCTTGGCTAATATTGCTTGCATCTTCATTAATCTCCATTTCGTAGCCTCTTGGAAGCGTACGAATAAAATGATCCGCAAATGCTGCTTTTGCTGCAGCTTCAACCTGCTCATCGGTTGCCTCAAGATTGCCGTAACGAATGTTTTCGCGAATAGTTCCTTTAAAAAGCCACGTATCCTGCAAAACCATACCCACCATTGAACGCAAATCATTACGGTCAAACTCTCGAACGTCGTGCCCGCCAATGCGAATTGCCCCGCTATCAACATCGTAGTAGCGCATAAGCAGCTTAACCATGGTTGTTTTTCCTGCTCCAGTAGGGCCTACAATTGCAACAGTTTGCCCCTCTTTAACAGAAGTCGAAAAATCAGTGATAACAGGTTTTCCTGGCTCATAACTAAAATTCACATGCACAAACTCAACATTATCTTTAACTTCTGCCGCAAGAATTTTTGCTGGCTCATCTTTTTCCTCTTCAGCATCAAGAAACTCAAAAACACGCTCTGCCGCCGCAGCCATTTGCTGCAACACATTCGAAATTTGCGCAAGCTGAGTAAGAGGCTGAGTAAAGTTTTTCATATACTGAATGAACGCTTGGATATCGCCTACCGTAATGAGCCCTTGAATGGCAAACAGAGCACCAACAACCGCAACAACCACGTAGCCCAAATTGCTTACAAAAGTCATGATAGGCATAAGAAGTCCTGACAAAAACTGCGACTTCCAAGCAGACTCCCTTAGCTCCTCGTTTGTTTGTCGAAACTTTTCTACTACTTCATCTTCTTTGCCAAAAGCCCGTACAACAGCATGCCCAGAAAAAGTTTCTTCAACCTGCCCATTAATAGCACCTAATCGGTTTTGTTGCATGCGGAAATATTTTTGGCTCCGTTTAACCACCACCGAAACAATAAGCAATGAAACGGGAATAATAATCAGTACCACCAGCGTCATAATCGGGCTGATAGAAAGCATCATTATCACAACGCCAAGAACTGTCGCCACGCCCGTTATGAGCTGAGTGACACTTGCGTTCAAGTTCATTCCCAGCGTATCAACATCGTTGGTAATGCGAGAAAGTACATCGCCCGTACTCGTTTTTTCAAAATATCCCACAGGAAGCGCATCTATTTTTGCTGCAATGCGGCGGCGCAACTCAAAGCAGGTTCCCTGAACAACACGCGTCATGATCCACCCTTGAGCAAATGAACATGCCGCTGAAACAGCATATAGAATGAGCGTAGTGAGTAGAATTACTCCCACCGCATCGAAATTTATTCCCCCAGTACCTGCAATTTTGGCAGTAATACCCTCAAACAGTTCCGTGGTAGCAGTTGAGAGAACTTTAGGACCGATGATGTTAAATACTGTTGAACCAAGAGCGAAAACCACCACTATAACCAAAGCAATTTTGTATTTGCCCATAAAATGCAGCAGCTTCTTCATGGTTCCTTTGAAGTCAGTTGCCTTTTCTCCCCCAAGGCTCATGCCCATAGGTCCGTGCGGACGACGAGGCGGTCGCTCAGGAACACGGGTTACGCCGTCTTGTTCTGTTTGTTCACTCATGAGCGACACCTCCTTTCAGCTCTTCGTCCGATAGCTGAGATTCAGCAATCTCTCGATAGGTATTACATGAGTTCATCAATTGATTATGAGTACCGCAACCCACCATTTCACCATCTTCGAGCACCACAATTTTGTCTGCAGTTAATACGGTAGAAATGCGCTGAGCAACTACGATGATCGTTTTACCAGCAGCTTCCTTAGCAAGCGCAGTTCTTAAACGAGCGTCTGTTGCGTAGTCGAGAGCGGAAAAACTATCGTCGAAAAGCAACACACGCGCATCGGTAGCAAGAGCACGCGCAATAGAAAGACGCTGGCGTTGGCCACCAGAAACATTCACTCCGCCCTGACTAAGCTCTGAAGCAAACCCTCTGTCTTTTCCTTCAATAAACTCCGTTGCCTGGGCGATGTTGGCAGCATGCTCAAGTTCCTCTTCACTTGCCTGCTCATTGCCATACTTAATTGTTTCTTCGATAGTGCCCGAAAACAGAAAAGCCTTTTGTGGAACGTAACCAATTTGACTGCGTAGCTCGTGCTGCGTTACATCGCGCACATCTACGCCGCCCACACAAACAGAGCCCTCCGAAACATCGTAGAAGCGCTCTATGAGTTTAAGGATGGTCGTTTTGCCTGAGCCTGTTGCGCCAATAATTGCGGTGGTTTTGCCTGGTTCCGCAATAAAACTAATGTTTCGAAGCACGGGTTCACTACCGTCATTGTAAGCAAAAGTAACCTTATCAAGCTGAACAGGCAGACCTTTTGCGCTCGTATCAAGCTGTGCAAAATGAGACTGTTTTGGATCTTTGATTGATGATTCCGTTCCCAACACTTCATTTACGCGCTCTGCGGCAACATCAGCACGAGGAAGCATGATAGCAATCATGCCAATCATCAAAAATGACATGACAATAACCATCGCGTACGTAATGAACGCAATCATGTCGCCTGTTTGCATCGTGCCCGCATCAATAGCCTGACCACCAGCCCACACAATAAGCACCGATGTTGCATTCATGACAAGCATCATAGCTGGCATCATAAATGTCATGGTGCGATTGGTGAATAGCTGTGTTTTATACAGGGCCCGACTCGCATCATCAAAACGAGCTTCCTCGTAGTCTTGTCTGCCAAAGGCGCGCACTACCTGTAAACCTGAAAGCATTTCACGCGCAACCAAGTTAACGCGGTCAATGAGTTTTTGCATCATTTTGAACTTAGGCATAGCGAGTGCCATAAGAATAGAAATAACAATAGCAATAACCACGACGGCAAGCACTATAACCCAGCTCATATCAGCATTGGTTTGAGAAACCATGATGATGCCACCAATTGCCAATATGGGCGAATACAGCACCATGCGCAGCAGCATAACAATTACCATCTGTATTTGTTGAATATCGTTTGTTCCACGGGTAATAAGAGAGGCCGCCGAAAACGATTGCACTTCGGCATCCGAAAAAGAAACCACACGGGCAAAAAGCTTTTCACGCAGTGTTGCCGCAATGCGAGCAGCCGTACGCGAAGCAATTAAGCCAACCAATACCGAGGTTGCAACCATAAGTGCCGTAACACCAAGCATCTTCAGCCCTATGGTAACCAAGTATCCTAGCTGAATAGCACCCATGTCCATATCGAGTGCTTCATATTCTGCCTTTACGGCACTAATTGCTTGCTGCTGAATAAGCGAATCATCGATTAAACCGAAAGCTTCTTTTGCTTTGCTTACCAGGCTATTTACTTGAGACTTCGAAACCAAGCCTGAGCTATAAGCGGAATAAAGCTGCTCGAGCCCAGACTCTTGAGTTGTTGTGGTCGTTGTAGCTGTTGCAGGTGTTGTAGCTGATTCACTGGGCTCTGGCACTGCAGCCATTATGCCTTCTAAATCTTTGTCTTGAGTTGTTCCAGAAACCCCCTTGCTCTGTGAAGCCTGAACAAACTGCTGAATTGTTTCACCATTTTCGCTCTGCAGATTTTGGGAAATCTGATCAGAAAAGCTCACAATAACCAAAGGCAACGCAATCGCAGAATTTAACTCCTCGCGCTGACCTGTGCCTTCCTCTGTTAAAGCAAAATTACCATCATCGTTTTGAGCATAAGACGCCTTGATAAGCTGTTCGTCTTCATCAGAAGCCAGCATACAAACATACTGGTATGTTTCTTCGCGCATAACAGACGGTGAAGCCTCTTCAATGCCACCTTGCTGAATACCCACGTCAACCAAATCTGAGGTATAGCGCGGCAGAGATAAATCAGCAAACGCTTGAACAATCAAAAGGAGCACAATAAGGAAAACAGCAACTTTTGATTGCTTCAAATAGGCAACGATTCGCATTAGCGCACCCCCCCACTAATAAAGGGGAGAGGATGAGGACATTCAGTCAAAGCTTCAAATTCGTCCGATGATTCTATATATTCACAAATTTTTCTGAGAGTTGATACAAATTGTTCCATATCGTTTTCTCCCACCGACTCAATCATCTGACCGAGAAACTCTGAACGAGCCTCATAGGCAGAGCGCGCAACTTTACGTCCTTTTTCGGTGAGTTCCACTTGCACCGATCGAGAATTTCCTTCCACTCGATTACGCTCAATGAATCCGCGCTGCTCAAGAGACTTTAGAACTTGAGACACCGCACTTGGTGAAGTGTGAGACATTCGAGCAATATCGGAAGGGCGCAAGAATAAGCCTTTTTCGTCTGCTCGAGCAACACCAATAAGAGCATGCATTTCTACTTGGGAAAGCTCACGAACTTCTTTTGGCGGGGTTGGATGCACTCGCTTAAAGCGACGTGCTAAATCAACCAGCTCAACCTTCATTTTCTCTTTGCTATCCACACAATTCCTTCGCTTACTATTATTTATTAGTTAAATAGTTTAGCTAATAAATAATAAAGTGAATAAACAAAGATAGCCAAAATCAAAAGAAGTTCATAAAGCCGCGTATGCTGAAATTTTTTCTCTTAGCCTTATTGGCACAAACTAAGAATCGACAAAAGACAATGAAAAAAGGTCAGCCGAAAGACGACTGACCTACACGTATTCAATGGAGCCAACGGCCGGACTCGAACCGGCGACCTACGCATTACGAGTGCGTTGCTCTACCAACTGAGCCACGTTGGCACTCATTTGCCCTTAATTGTAAACAATTAAGCGCTCAAGAAGTATATATTAGCGCTCCTCAATAGGCAAGTATGCCTTTGGCTTAACGGATGTTTTGTAAGCAGGACGAATAATGCGTTTGCCTGAAACAATTTCTTCAAAACGATGCGCTGCCCAACCTGCCATGCGCGCACAAGCAAAAAGCGGAGTAATAAGGTCGACAGGAATTCCCATCATGGAATATACAAAGCCCGAATACATATCAACATTTGCACACATATCTTTCTTGGTTCCCTTTTCGCGAAGGATTACCTCTGGCGCCAAACGCTCAATGCTCTTCAATAAATTGAGCTCTGCCTCAAATTCAGTGCCCGCAGCAAGTTTCGTGGCAAACTCTTTACAAATAACCGCGCGAGGGTCAGACAAGGTATAAACCGCATGACCCTGTCTCTTATACACATCTCCGAGCCCACGAGACTACGCTGCATCTCGTA
>ENA-OZFE01000326-OZFE01000326.1-human-gut-metagenome-genome-assembly--contig:-NODE-326-length-20580-cov-21.557515_pt1 | contig 20580 bp, 18 predicted proteins | sample MGYA00245077_ERZ653627 | MGnify/ENA primary metagenome ERZ653627 (study PRJEB26926, sample SAMN06165121) | human gut metagenome | biome: ENVO:00009003; feature: ENVO:2100002; material: ENVO:00002003...
ATGGACGACCTGCGCCAGAGCGTGCAGAACGCCACCTACGAGCAGAAGGACCCGCTGCTGATCTACAAGTTCGAATCGTTCGGGCTCTTCTCGAAGATGCTCGTCAAGGTAAACCGCGAGGTACTCGCCATCCTGAACAAGGCCTACATCCCCGTGCGGGAGCAGACTCCCGAGGAGATGCAGCGCCAGCAGCAGGAGCGCGCCCGGCTGCAGGCCGAGCGCGAGCGCCGCGCCAAGGTGGACGTAAACAAATTGCAGGCTTCGCGCATGCAGGCCGCCGCACAGGCCGGACAGCAGGAGAAGTCGAAACCCATGCCGGTGCATGTCGAGAAGAAGGTAGGCCGCAACGACCCCTGTCCCTGCGGCAGCGGCAAGAAGTACAAGAACTGCCACGGAAAGGGGCTGTAGCGTCCCTTTCCGCCGGAGGCTGAATACAAAAACAACGACGCGATGGGCTATCAGGAGGAGAAACAACGGCAGCTGGACCTGCGCTACCTGCGCATGGCCGCCATCTGGGCCGAGAATTCATACTGCGTGCGCCGCAAGGTCGGGGCACTGATCGTCAAGGACAAGATGATCATCTCGGACGGCTACAACGGAACGCCGTCGGGATTCGAGAACATCTGCGAGGACGAGACGGGGCGGACCAAGCCCTACGTGCTCCACGCCGAGGCCAACGCCATCACGAAGGTTGCCAAGTCGGCCAACAACTGCGACGGCTCGACGCTCTACATCACCGCAGCGCCCTGCATCGAGTGTTCGAAGCTGATCATCCAGGCCGGTATCCGGCGCGTCGTCTACTCGGACGACTACCGCTCGGAGGAGGGGCTCGACCTCCTGCGCCGCGTCGGCATCGAATGCGTGCAGTACCGGCTCGACCGGGAGTGACCGCCGCATGATACGCAAACGGACCGGGCCGCACCCTTCAGGGATGCGGCCCGGTTTTTCACAACGCACGACAGGGTGCCGGCACGGAGGAGGAGGCTATTTGTCCGCGGTCTCCGGTGCGGCAGCGCCGTCACCGCACTCCTCGACCCCGCAGTCGCAGAAGTGGAACTCTCGCTGCGCCCGCTCCTTCGGGAAGAGGAAATAGAGGCAGACAGCCTCGGTACAGAGTTCGCCGCGGCAGTCGAAGATCCGGACGGCAATCTCCACCAGGTTGCGCCGCCGGCTGACGACCGAGGCCTTCAGGTCGATGTACTCGTCGGTGGTATGGATCGGCTTGTGGTAGCGCACCTCCATGCGGGAAGTGACGCCGCTGGTCTGGAACTTGCGGAAGACGACCCAGCTGCTGATTTCATCGGCCAGAGTCGCCTGGATACCGCCATGCAGCGTATTCACCCACCCCTGAAACTCCGGGCGCGGATGCCAGCGGCAGACGATCTGCTCGCCCTCTTCGTAAAACTCCATGCGGAGGCCCCGTTCACTGTGCGGGTCACAACCGAAACATCGGTATCCCTCCATGCCCCGCCACGGATTGACAATCTTCTTCATGTGCTCGAATCGTTGGTCATACGGCCGGCCCCGGCCCGGAATCCCGCAGCAGGGAACCGGCCGGCGCACCGGACAAACGAAGATACGAACAATCCGCGGATTTCGCAACAGCCTCCCTACCCTATGGGCAGATCCGTGTACGGAACCGACAGGCGGAGCCTCGGGACAGACCCTGCGGAACACCGGTTCCAACCGCTCCAGATTGCGCAACAACGGAGAGGGGATCCGCAATGCCGCCGGGCAGAAAAAAAACCGATCGCAAGGATCGGTTTTTCCAAAAGACGCCAGCGGCGGACGGTCAGAACGGCAGATCGTCCGGATCGTCGGCCGGCGGTGCAGGCTGCGGGGTCGGTTGAGCCGCCGGCTGCTGCGCCGGGGCCGGCTGCCCGTAGCCGCCCTGCGGGCGGTAGCCTGCGGACGATCCCCCGGCGGGCTGCTGCCCGTAACCGCCGGCTGCCCCGTATGCCGGGGCGGCGTCCGAAGCGGGATTGTCGCTGCGGCGTCCGAGCAGGTTCATCGTATCGGCCAGGATCTCGGTCGTATAGCGTTTGTTGTTGTCCTTGTCCATCCATTCGCGCGTCCGCAGGCGCCCCTCGATGTAGAGCTGCGTACCCTTGCGCACGTAGCGGTCCACAACGTCGGCCAGACCGCGCCACAGCGTGATCGTGTGCCACTCGGTGTGCTCCTTCGTCTCGTTCGACGCGCGGTCGTAGAGCCGCTCGGTCGTGGCCAGCCGGATGCGGGCCACCTTCGCACCGCCCTCGAGCGTACGGACCTCGGGGTCGATGCCCACGTTGCCTACCAGTATTACCTTGTTTACCATAATCGTTACAGGTTTTGAATCATGCGCCGGAACAACACCTCCATCTTCGCACCGGCACGGCGCCCCTGCCGCTGCACGTCCTCATGGTCGCCCACTTCGTCCGAGAGGCCGCAGTTCGTGATGACCGAGACCCCGAAGACGGGAACCGACATATGCCGTGCCACAATCACCTCGGGGACCGTGGACATGCCCGCAGCGTCACCGCCGATGGCCTTGAAATAGCGGTATTCGGCCTGCGTCTCGAACGTCGGGCCCGTACCGCCCACATAGACGCCGTACTGGAGCTTGATACCCTCCTCCCCGGCAATGCGCGTGGCGGCGGCGATCAGATCCCGGTCGTAGCAGTTGTGCATGTCCGGGAAGCGGGGGCCGAGCTCCGCAAGGTTGGGGCCGATGAGCGGATTGGGCATCAGGTTGATGTGGTCGGTGATGACCATCAGGTCGCCCGTGCGGAACGAGGTGTTGATGCCGCCCGATGCGTTCGATACGAACAGGAAGCGGATGCCCAGCTGCTGCATGACACGGATCGGGAAGGTCACCTGCTGCATCGAGTAGCCTTCGTAATAGTGGAACCGGCCCTGCATGGCCACGACGCGGCGGCCTTCGACCTCGCCGAAAATCAGCCGTCCGCGATGCCCCTCGACGGTCGAAACGGGGAATCCGGGAATATCCTTGTAGTCGATGGCGTAACGGGTCGAGATCCCGTCGGCGAAGCCTCCGAGGCCGGTGCCGAGCACGATACCCACCTCGGGGGCGTAATCGTGCGTGGCCTCGCGCAGGAAGGCGGCGGTCTTTTTAATTTCCTCTAACATCTTCTTCGAGTTTTTGCAGAAAATCCGTTGCCGAATCCTCTATGAACGAAATATTGATCGGTTGGTAGTAGAGCGCGCGGCGCACGGCCTGCGGCACCTTCGCGCGGTTGGTCATCTTGACGGCATCCTTCTCGGTGGTGACGATCGCCGCATCGGGATACTTGGCCAGCTGGGCCTCGAGGGCATTCATGTCGCGCACCTTGTAGACATGGTGATCGTCGAGCGTCATCTCCGCCACGACGTCGTACTGCCCGCGCAGGGTCTGGAGGAAGGGGCCCGGATTGCCGATGCCCGAGAGGGCGATGACGCGCTGCCCGTACTTGAGCGGCTCGCCCGGCGCCTCGTCGCCGTAGAGCGGCTGGGGCATGAAACTCTCGAAGCGGGTGAAGTAGACCCGCTGGTAGGCCACCTGGATGAGCACCTTGCGCAGGATCCGCCGGTCGATCGGCGCCATTCGCTCGGGACACTTCGTGACGATGAAGTAGTGGGCCCGGTGCAACTGCTCGGGCAGGTCGCGCAACGATCCCGCGGGCAGCATCCTGTCGTGCTGCACGGGGCGCGTGGCGTCGATCATCACGATGTTGATCTTCGGCTCCACATAGCGGTGCTGGAACCCGTCGTCCATCACCACGAGATCGATCTCCGGATGCTCGGCCAGCAGACGGCGGATGCCCTCCGCACGCTTCTCGCACACCGCAACCACAACCTCCGGGAACTTGAGCTTGATCTGCAGGGGTTCGTCGCCCACGTCGCGGTAGTGCGCGTCGGCCCGCACCTCGAGATAACCCTTCGTCCGGCGGCCGTAGCCGCGCGAGATGAGCGCCACACGATGGAACTGCGACATGTAGTCGAGCACCATCTCGGCCATCGGAGTCTTGCCCGTGCCGCCGACGGTGATGTTGCCGATGCAGATGACAGGCACGTCGAACCGCTCGCTCTTGAGGATCCCCCAGTCGAACAGACGGTGACGGAACGTCACTCCCGCTTTATAGAGCATGGCCACGGGGGCGAGCAGGCATTTGAGCATCGTAGAACCGATTAGAATATAAATCGTTCAAAGATAGTGATTTTTTCGGGGTTTCCAAAACAAAAGTTCCCAAACTCCGAAAACTTCGCACAAAAGAGCCCGGAAGATTCGATATTATCCCATTTTTTCCTACTTTTGTGCACTATGATGAAAACAATACGACTGACAACCATATGCGCCCTGCTCCTCGCAGCGGGCGCCTGCAACCGGACCGGCAGCCAGGAGTCCGCAACCGAAAACCGGGAGGAGTCCGAGCCCCGGAACCTGCTCTACGGCATCGATGCGGACAACTACCGCACCGAGACGGGCGAGGTGGCTTCGGGTGAAACACTCGGCAAAATCCTCAATGGATACGGTGTTTCGGCCGTTCTGGTGGACCGTCTCGACAAGGCCTCGGCCGACGTCTTCCCCCTGCGGAACATCCGCGCAGGCCACAAGTACACGGTCTTCATCCACGAGGACTCGCTCAATACGCCCCACCTCGACTACCTGGCCTACGAAACCTCGAACACCGCCTATGTCGTCTTCGGCTTCGCCGACGATTCGGTGACGGTCCGCAAGGACGAGAAGCCCTGCACGCTGCGCCGCACGAAGAAGAGCGCCGTGATCAACTCCTCGCTCTGGGGGGCCATCATGGAGCAGAACCTGCCCTACGCCCTGGCCGCCGAGATAGAAGACATCTACCAGTGGACGGTCGATTTCTTCGGCATCCAGAAGGGCGACCACTTCACGGTGATCTACGACGAGCGCTTCATCGACGACTCGGTATCGGTGGGCATCGGCCGCATCTGGGGTGCCAAGTTCACGCAGGGCGACAAGGAGTATTACGCCATACCGTTCCGTCAGGGCGGCAAGATCCAATACTGGGAGGCCAACGGAGCCAGCCTGCGCAAGCAGCTGCTCAAGGCCCCGCTCAAGTACACGAGGATCAGCTCGCGCTTCACCTATGCCCGCAAGCACCCGATCTACAAGGTCTACCGCCCCCACACGGGCGTCGATTACGCCGCCCCGAAAGGGACGCCCGTACACGCCGTGGCCGACGGTGTCGTGACCTTCAAGGGCTGGGGCGGAGGCGGAGGCAACACCCTGAAGATCAAACACCCCGGGAATCTGCAGACCGGATACCTCCACCTGAGCGGCTACGCCAAGGGCATCGCCGTGGGCACACACGTGTCGCAGGGCCAGCTGATCGGCTACGTCGGCTCGACGGGAGCATCGACAGGCCCGCACCTCGACTACCGGATATGGAAGAACGGCAAACCGATCGACCCGCTGAAGGTGCCGCAGGAGCCGGCCGAACCAATCTCGAAGGAGAACCGCGCGCTGTTCGAGTTCGTCCGCGACCGCATCATGGCCGAGCTCAACGGCGAGGTAAAACCCGAAGAGCGGATCACGCAACTCGACTCGCTCGTACTCCCGGCAGCCGCTCCGGCAGCCGAGGGGACGAAGCAGAAGGAATAACCGAACCATGGAACGGACAGCTGTCATCATCGTGGCCGGAGGCCGCGGCCTGCGCTGCGGCGGGGCGCTGCCCAAGCAGTTCGCGCTGCTGGGCGGGATGCCCGTGCTGGGACGCACGATCAACCGCTTCGCACGGGCGCTTCCCGGCGCGGAGATTGTCGTCGTCCTGCCCGAGAGCCACATCGATTTCTGGAACAACCTCTCCGCACGGTTCGACGTGGCCCGTCACCGCACAACGGCCGGAGGCGAGGAGCGGTTCGACTCGGTCAAGCGCGGCATAGAGGCCCTGCAGAGCCAGCCGGAACTGATTGCCGTGCAGGATGCCGTGCGTCCGCTGGCAAGCGAGAAGCTGATCCGCCGCGTCGTGAAGGCCGCCGCACGCCACGGAGCCGCCATCCCGGTCGTTGCGGCCGTCGATTCGTTCCGCGAGATCGTCGGCAGCGGAGAGCCGGAGGCCGGGGTAGAACCGTCGCGGATCATCGACCGGAGCCGCCTGCGGATCGTGCAGACGCCCCAGATCTTCGAGGCATGCCTCCTCCGCCGCGCCTACGACAGGGAACGCCTCGACTCGTTCACCGACGACGCCTCGGTCGTCGAGGCGGACGGAACGCCCGTATGTCTGGTCGAGGGCGAACGCGGCAACCTGAAGATCACCACTCCCGAGGATTTCACCATCGCCGGGGCGCTGCTCGCCGCAGAAGAGGAGCGTGCCGCAGCGGCCGGCTGCACCGAATAACCCATGACCTCCATCTACAAATACCGCTTCAGCCGGACGACGCTCTACTGGACGATCGTCTACCTGGCCGTCTTCGCCGGCCTGGGATGGGGGCTCTACAACCTCTACGAAGGCGGTTACCTCTCGGCGTGGTTCACGTCGTTCATCGTGGCCCTGATCGCCCTGATGGCGCTGTCGATCCCGCGCAAGATCGTCGTCACGGACGAGACGGTCGAGGTCCGCTGCCTGCTCGACATCACCGAGATCCGCCGCAGCGAGATCGCCTCGGTCCGCCGTGTGGACAACAAACGCATGAAGTGGTTCGTTCCGATCTTCGGAGGCTACGGCTTCTTCGGATACTACGGCCGGTTCCTCGACCTGCGCCGTTTCGACCGCGTGAAACTCTACGCCTCGGAGTGGAAGAACTTCGTCGAGATCACCGACATCTACGAGGAGCGCATCTACGTCTCGTGCTCCGACGCCGAGCGCCTCGTGGCCGAGCTGATGCCGCCCGGAGGCAACCGCATCGACGAGGAGGAGATCGAGGTGGAGGCCGAAGAGAGGGCCCGCGAAGCCGGAGAAAAGGGGCATCGGGAACCGGCGGAGGGCGAAAAGATGTAGGCAAGAACCATCAAACGGGGGGCCGACGGAAAAGAGGCCCGAAGGGGGGGGCATGAATTTTGGAATCGACAATCAACAACACCTAATCAAAAACAAGAAAAAGATGAAAAAGTATCGTTGCACCGTATGCGAATGGATTTATGATCCCGAAGCAGGCGATCCGGAAGGCGGCATCGCACCCGGAACGCCTTTCGAAGAGATTCCCGAGGATTGGGTCTGCCCGCTCTGCGGCGTCGGCAAAGACCAGTTCGAAGAGGTTGTGGAGTAACCGCAACCCGAGACTGCCGGCTCTGCGAGGCGGCTTCTGATACAAGGCGGGGTGCTGTCCGACGGACGGCACCCCGCCTTGCATGTTCCGGAAATCCCGGCCGCTGCAGGTCGGCAGATCTCCCCGCGGCAGAAACAATCGGTCCCGGCCGCGTTTCGGCGCAGCCGGGACCGGTATCGGCGTTGCACGCCCCGAAGGTCAATTGACGTTGGGCAGGAACGAATAGTCGCGCGAATAGCCGAGCATCTGCTCCACGTAGTTGTTCGGATAGGAGATCTTCACATCGACGATCTTGCCGTCCTGCTCGACCAGCTCGTACTCGGGATTCACGAAGCCTCCGTAAGGCTCGATGCCCAGTGCGGCATAACGCTCGCGCACCTCGGCATGAAGTGTCGGATCGACCTTCACGCCGTAGCGCTCGACCAGATCCCGGCCCGCCTCGTAGTCGCCTTCGGACTTGATGCGCTGCATCTCGCACAGCAGCTCGCCGAAGAGCGACCGCAGCTTCTCGAAGTCATTGACCACGACATAGGTCTTGCCGTCCTGCTTCACCCACTCGATCACGTTGTCGGACTTGCCGCGCTCGTAGCACCACTCGGCAATCAGCTTGCGGTTGCGCATGTGCGACTCCTCGACGTTCTTGCCCGGCTCGATGCGCGCCAGCTGGGTCATCAGTCCGTTGAGAATGTAGTTGGCATAACCCGCCTTGGCCACGTCGAACGACGGCACGAGACCCAGCTCGACCATCTTCGGGTCGCCGAGGTAATAGAGGCCGAACAGGTCGGCTCGCGCCTCCTCGAGCGTCGATCCGTAGCTGCGCAACTCGGTGCCGGTGACACCCGGAGCCAACTGGCCCGATCCGTGGCCCAGACACTCGTGCAGGTCGGTGTGCAGGTCGTCGGCCAGCTTGCCGTAGCGGTCCATCCGTTCGCGGTCCTCGGCACGCAGCACAAACTCCTCGTCGAAGCCGTTGCCGTGGGCTGCACGGTCGTAGGCATAGGTGATGTTGTCGATGGTTACCGATTTCGAGCCGTGCTCCTTGCGGATCCAGTCGGCATTCGGCAGGTTGATGCCGATCGGCGTTGCGGGATAGCAGTCGCCGCCGAGCATCGCCACGGTGATGACCTTGGCCGAGACACCCTTGACCTCCTTCTTGCGGTAGGCCGGATTGACGGGCGAATGGTCCTCGAACCACTGGGCATTCGACGAGATGACCTCCGTGCGGTGGCAGGCCGTCGAGTCGATGAAATTGACGTTGGCCTCCCACGAAGCCTTGTAGCCGAGCGGGTCGCCGTAGGTCTCGATGAAGCCATTGACGAAATCGACGTTCGAAACCGTGTCGCGCACCCAGCCGATGTTGTAGCGGTCGAACTCCTTCAGGTCGCCGCTCTTATAATAGGAGATCAGGGCGGCGATGTTCTCCTTCTGCGGACCCTCGGCCACCGACCCGGCCTTCTCGAGCCAGTAGACCACACGCTCGATCGCCGGCGAGTACATGCCGCCGACGCGCCACGTACGCTCGCTGAGCGTCCCCGAGGCGGGATCCTTCACCAGCTGCGAGTTCAGACCGTAGGAGACCGGCTCGGGATCGTTGCCGGCAGCGGCGGCCATCCCGGCATAGAAGGCCTCGGCCTCGGCCTGGTTCACCCCCGAGTAGTAGTTGCTCGACGAGGTGAGCAGCAGGTCCTCGCCGTCCGTCTGGTTGAGCCGCGTCGGATAGAGCGTCGGGTCGAAGATCGCCCGGCAGACATCGCCCCGCAGGGCGTTCAGCTCGCCGAAGCGCTCCTCGGGAATCGTCTCGATGACGTCGAGCAGGTAGCCCTCCGTGAACTCGGGGCGGAACTTGTCGTTCGAATAGTGGTGGTGGATGCCGTTGGCGAACCACACCTTCTTGAGGTATTTCTCGAGCGCCTTCCACTCGGCGGCCGTGCGGTCGCCGGTGTAGTTCTCATAGACGACCTCCAGCGTCCGCCGGACCGGAAGGTTCATGCGGCAGTTCTGGTCGTAGAGAATGTCCCGGCCGCTCTTGGCAGCCTCGGCCAGGTAGTAGATGAGCTCCTTCTCGCGAAGGGGAAGCTCGTCGAATCCGGGCACTTCGTAGCGGATGACCTTGATGTCGTCGAAGCGATCGACGATCCACGGTGCGTCGGCCCCGGCGGTGTCGCCGCACGAGGTCAGCGCGGAGATAGCGCATGTCATGGATGCAATGGTAATTATACGTTTCATGAATTTGGTTTGTACGTTCCGTCAAAGATACGAAAAAAACATTGCCCGCACACGCGCCCGGGGAGAGGCCGCGCACTTTTTCACTATTTTTCTTCGTTTTGTCAGGGGTTATTTCTACCTTTGCCCCGCAATCGTTTCAAGCACAAGGATGAAAGTATTTACCAACGTCAGGGAGCTTCGCGCGGAGCTCGACCGAACGGAGCAGTCGGGAATCGGCTTCGTGCCGACGATGGGCGCGCTCCACGCCGGCCACCGCTCGCTCGTCGAACGCGCCCGCAGGGAGAATGCCACCGTGGTGGTGAGCGTCTTCGTGAATCCTACGCAGTTCAATGACAAGAACGACCTGCGCAACTACCCCCGAACCCCCGAAGCCGACGAGCGGCTGCTCGCCGAGGCCGGAGCCGACTTCGTGCTGATGCCGTCGGTCGAGGAGATCTACCCCGAGCCCGACACCCGCGTCTTCGATTTCGGGCAGGTGGACAAGGTCATGGAGGGTGCCACGCGCCCGGGACACTTCAACGGCGTGGCTCAGGTCGTAAGCCGCCTGTTCGACATCGTCCGCCCGGCCCGCGCCTACTTCGGCGAAAAGGATTTCCAGCAGATCGCCGTCATCAAGGCCATGGTCCGTCAGCTGGCCCTGCCGGTCGAGATCGTCGAGTGCCCGATCGTCCGCGGTGAGGACGGGCTGGCCCTCTCGTCGCGCAACACGCTCCTCGATGCCGCACACCGTGCCGCCGCACCGCACATCTACGCCACGCTGCAGCACGCCGTGGAGCTCTCGCACGAGCTGACGCCCGACCGCCTGAAGGAGTGGGTCGTCGGGGAGGTCGAGCGCAACCCGCTGCTGAAGGTCATCTACTACCAGTCGGTCGATGCCCTCACGATGCAGGAGGTCGCCTCGTGGAGCGACTCGGAACGCATCCAGGGCTGCATCGCCGTGCAGGCCGGCGAAATCCGTTTAATCGACAACATCCGCATCCGATAATGAAATTCCAGATCGAAGTCATCAAATCGAAGATTCACCGCGTGACCGTCACGCAGGCCAATCTGAACTACGTCGGCAGCATCACCATCGACGAGGCGCTGCTCGAGGCCGCCAACATGATCGAGGGCGAGAAGGTCCAGATCATGGACATCAACAACGGCGAACGGTTCGAAACCTACATCATCAAGGGAGAGCGCGGCAGCGGCTGCATCTGCCTCAACGGCGCCGCAGCGCGCAAGGTGCAGGTGGGCGACGTCGTGATCATCGCCTCCTACGCACTGATGGATTTCGAGGACGCCAAGCAGTTCCGTCCGTGGGTGATCTTCCCCGACACGGAGACCAACCGGCTCGTCAAGTAATCCGAACGGACGCCACGCAGCGGCCGGACAGACAAAAATCTCCCTCCGAAAGGGAGATTTTTCATTTAATTTGCATACCTTTGTCATTACGGTGCGGTCCCGCGGCCGCACGGCCATTCATCACGATATGGACGTCGTACTTTCGATATGCGCCTTCCTGCTCGCCATACTCGGTATCGCGGGCTGCATCGTTCCGGCCCTCCCCGGCACGTTGCTCAGCTACGGAGGCCTGCTCTGCGCCTACTTCACCTCCTATTCGCAGATGAGCGCCTCGGCGCTCTGGATCTGGCTGGCCGTCTGCATCGCGGTCAGCGTGGCCGACTACGTGCTCCCGGCCTGGATGACCAAACGCTTCGGCGGCTCACGCGCCGGATCGATCGGCGCCACCGTCGGGGTATTCGTCGGGTTCTTCTTCCTGCCGCCCATCGGGATTATCCTCGGGCCGTTCCTCGGAGCCGTCATCGGCGAACTGATCAACAACCGCGACGAGCGGGCCAAGGCCCTGCTCGTCGGTTTCGGGTCGTTCCTCTCGTTCATCGTCGGGACAGGCATCAAGCTCATCGCCTCGATCGGCATCCTCGTCCACATCTTCGCCGACACCTTCCCGGCCGTCAAGGAGTGGTTCGCAACGACATTTTCCAACATTTAACCATAACTGCCCATGAAAAGACTCCTCTTACTCGCAACCGTCGTCATGGCTCTGCTCGCCTCGTCGTGCAGCAGGTACAAGTACGAAACGGTACCGGGCGATCCGATGAAGACGCGGATCTACACCCTTCCGAACGGACTGAAGGTCTACATGAGCGTCAATAAGGAGACGCCCCGCATCCAGACCTACATCGCCGTCCGCGTCGGCGGCAAGAACGACCCGGCCGAGACCACCGGTCTGGCCCACTACTTCGAACACCTCATGTTCAAGGGTACGCCGAATTTCGGCACCTCGGACTACGAGGCCGAAAAACCGCTGCTCGACGAGATCGAGCAGCTCTTCGAGACCTACCGTCAGACGACGGACGAGGCCGAGCGTGCGGCGATCTACCACCGCATCGACTCGATCAGCTACGAAGCCTCGAAGATCTCGATTCCGAACGAATACGACAAGCTGATGGCCGCCATCGGCGCCAACGGCACCAACGCCTACACGTCGCAGGACATGACCGTCTACGTCGAGGACATCCCCTCGAACGAGGTCGAGAACTGGGCGAAGATCGAGGCCGACCGCTTCCGCAATCCCGTGATCCGCGGGTTCCACACCGAGCTGGAGACCATCTACGAGGAGAAGAACATGTCGCTCACGCAGGACAGCCGCAAGGTATGGGAAGCCCTCGACGCCGCACTCTTCCCCCACCACCCCTACGGCACGCAGACCGTGCTCGGGACGCAGGAGCACCTGAAGAACCCCTCGATCACCAACGTCAAGAACTACCACAAGACCTACTACGTGCCCAACAACATGGCCATCTGCCTCTCGGGTGACCTGAATCCCGACGAGGTGATCGCCACGATCGACAAGTACTTCGGCGACATGGTGCCCAACGAGAACCTGCCGAAGCTCGAGTTCCAGCCCGAGGAGCCGATCACCGAGCCCGTCGTGCGCGAGGTCTACGGTCTGGAGGCCGCCAACGTCCTGCTCGGATGGCGCCTGCCGGGAACCTCGACCGACAGCAACGACGTGGCACAGATCGCCGGCGCCATCCTCAACAACGGACAGGCCGGGCTGATCGACCTCGATCTGAACCAGCAGCAGAAGGTGCTCGGCGCCTACGGCGGTTACTCGGGACAGCCCGACTACAGTTCGTTCATCCTCGGCGGCAGGCCCAAGGCCGGGCAGTCGCTCGAGGAGGTCCGCGACCTGCTTCTCGCGGAGGTGGCCAAGCTCCGTTCGGGCGACTTCGACGAAAAGCTCATCGAAGCATCGATCAACAACTTCAAGCTCTACATGATGCGCGCCCTCGAGGACAACAGCTCGCGGGCCGACATGTACGTGCAGTCGTTCATCGCCGGCACCGACTGGGCCGACGAGGTGGCACAGCTCGACCGCATGGAGAAGATCACCAAGCAGGACGTCGTGGAGTGGGCGAACAAATACCTTGCTGAAAACAGCTACGTCATCGTCTTCAAGCGCGAGGGCGAGGACAAGAGCGTGCAGAAGATCGCCGCCCCGAAGATCACGCCGATCGCCACGAACCGCGACCAGCAGAGCGCCTTCCTCACCCAGATCCAGCAGTCGGAGGTGACGCCCATCGAACCCGTCTTCGTCGATTACCAGAAGGATATGGCCCAGTTCGACGTCCGCGACGGCATCCACGTCCTCTACAAGAAGAACGAACTGAACGACATCTTCACGCTGAACTACGTCTTCGATACGGGTACGGAGAACGACCCCGCCCTTGCGCTGGCCTTCAACTACCTGAGTTATCTGGGCACCGGGTCCATGACGGCCGAGCAGATCGCCTCGGAGATGTACGACATCGCCTGCTCGTTCTCGATGGGAGCCGGCAGCAACCAGAGCACGATTTCGATCTCGGGACTGAGCGAGAACATGCCCCGGGCAATGGAGATCGTCGAGGGACTGATCGCCGGGGCCGTGGCCGACGAGGCCATCCTCGAAAACCTCAAGCAGGACCTGATCAAGTCGCGAGCCGATGCCAAGCTCAACCAGGGTCGGAATTTCGCAGCCCTGCAGCGCTACATGTTCTACGGCGAGGAGTACATCAAGCGGACTACCCTCTCGAACAAAGCGCTCTCGGCACTCGGATCGGAGGAGCTGATCGCCGCGGTCCGTGACCTGATGAACAAACAGCACGAGGTGCTCTACTACGGTCCGATGAGCGAGGAGCAGGTCAAGGCCGGCATTGCCGAGTACCACAAGGTGGCCGAGGTGCTTACGCCGCTCGAGAAGAGCTACCCGAAAAGACAGCTCACCGACAAGAGCAGCGTCGTGCTGGCCCAGTACGACGCCAACCAGCTCTACTACCTGCAGTTCTCGAACCGCGGCGAGCTGTTCGACGTAAAGAACGATCCCGCCATCACGCTCTACAACGAGTATTTCGGCGGCAGCATGAACTCGATCTGCTTCCAGGAGATGCGCGAGGCCCGCGGTCTGGCATATACGGCCCAGGCATGGATCGGAGAGCCCTGGTTCGCCGATGACAACTACAATTACATCGCCTTCATTGCCACACAGAACGACAAGATGCAGACCGCCATCGAGGCATTCGACGAGATCATCAACCAGATGCCCGAATCGGAAGCTGCCTTCCAGATCGCCAAGGAGGCCATCCTCACCCGTCTGCGCACCCAGCGCACCACGGGCGCCCATGTGCTGAACTCCTACCTCTCGCTGCGCCGGCTCGGCCTCACGGAGGACCGCGACCGCCAGATCTTCGAAAAGGTGCAGGCAATGACGCTCGACGACGTGAAGGCCACACAGCAGCAGTGGGTCAAGGGCCGTCCCTACACCTACGGCATTTTAGGCGACATCAAGAACCTCGACCTGAACTACCTCAAGACGCTCGGTCCGATCCGCACCGTCTCGCAGGAGGAGATCTTCGGATACTGATCCCCGGTATCCGATGCAAAAGGCCCCGGGAGCTCGGCTTCCGGGGCCTTTTCGCTTTCCGCAAAGAGAAAGTCGAGCGGGGCGTTTCACGAGAGGAGGGTTTACGGGAAAGCTGTTCCCCCGGAAAGATGTTTCCGAAAGATGTTTACCGGACGGGCATCCCGCAAAAAACGGCGCGGATCCCTTGCAGGACCCGCGCCGCAATATGGATTCACCTGCCCGGACTGCAGCTGTCGGACAGGACCGCCGGTCAATAGCGGTAGTGCTCTGCCTTGTAAGGGCCCTCTTCGGGCACGCCGATGTAGTCGGCCTGCTTACGGGTCAGGTGCGTCAGTTCGACGCCCAGGTTATCCAGGTGCAGCCGGGCCACCTCCTCGTCGAGGTGCTTCGGCAGGCGGTAGACGCCCACCTCCAGATTCTTCTGCCAGAGCTCCATCTGCGCCAGGCACTGGTTCGTGAAGGAGTTCGACATGACGAACGACGGGTGTCCCGTGGCACAGCCGAGGTTCACCAGACGGCCTTCGGCCAGCACGAAGATCGAGTGACCGTCGGGGAAGGTGTATTTGTCCACCTGTGGTTTGATGTTGGTCTTCACGGCATCCGAAGCCTCGAGACGCGCCATCTGGATCTCGTTGTCGAAATGGCCGATGTTGCAGACGATCGCCTGGTCGCGCATCCGCTCCATATGCTCGAGGGTGATGATGTCGCAGTTGCCCGTGCAGGTGACGTAGATGTTGCCTTCGGCGAGGGCGCTCTCGACGGTCTTCACCTCGAAGCCCTCCATGGCGGCCTGCAGCGCGCAGATCGGATCGATCTCCGTAACGATCACCCGGGCGCCGTACGAACGCATCGAACGGGCGCAACCCTTGCCTACGTCGCCGTAGCCGCAGACGACAACCACCTTGCCGGCGATCATCACGTCCGTAGCGCGCTTGATGCCGTCGGCCAGCGACTCGCGGCAGCCGTAGAGGTTGTCGAACTTCGACTTCGTGCACGAGTCGTTCACGTTGATGGCCGGAACGAGCAGCTCGCCGGCTGCCTGCATCTGGTAGAGCCGGTGCACGCCCGTCGTGGTCTCCTCGCTCACGCCGCGCCACTCGGCTACCGTGCGGTGCCACTTGTCGGGATCTTCGCCGAGCAGTTCGCGCAGCGTGCCGAGAATCACCTCCTCCTCGTAGGACGAGGGCGCGACATCGAGCGTCGCGGCATCGTTCTCGGCCTTGTAACCCTTGTGGATGAGCAGCGTGGCATCGCCGCCGTCGTCCACGATCAGCTGCGGTCCCTTGCCTCCGGGGAACGAGAGGGCCATGGCCGTACACCACCAGTACTCGGGCAGCGTCTCTCCCTTCCAGGCAAATACCGGAACGCCCGCAGCGGCAATGGCCGCAGCGGCATGGTCCTGCGTCGAGAAGATGTTGCACGAGCACCAGCGCACGTCGGCGCCCAGCTCGACGAGCGTCTCGATCAGCACGGCCGTCTGGATCGTCATGTGCAGCGATCCCATCACCCGCACGCCCTTGAGCGGTTTCTGCGGGCCGTATTTGCGGCGCACGGCCATCAGGCCCGGCATTTCGTGTTCGGAGATCTCGATCTCCTTGCGCCCCCACTCGGCCAGCGACATGTCGGCCACCTTGTAGGGAAGTGTCAAATCCAAATACATATGCGTTATCCGTTAATCGATTTCAATATCTCTTCGCGGTCCTGTTCGATCCGTGAGCGGAGCTCCTCGACCGAGGCGAATTTCCGTTCGCCGCGGATCCGCTGCAGCAACTCGACCCGCAGGCGGCATCCGTAGAGTTCGCCCGCGAATCCGAAAATGTGGGTCTCCAGCCGCCGTTCGGTCCCCCCGACCGACGGGTTGCGCCCCAGGTTCGACATCGCATCGTACCGACGGCCCGCCACCTCGACGCGCGAGCGGTAGACTCCGTCGTCGAGCGCCAGGTCGTCGGGCACCGACAGATTGGCCGTCGGGAAGCCCAGTTCGCGCCCCAGCCGCCGTCCGTGTTCCACGCACCCCTCGATCACGGCGAGCGGTGCGTTCCCGCATTCCATCCTCTGCTCCGCCATCAGATCTTTTCAGTCAGTTTGCGGACCAGCCGGAACTGGGAGAAGAACTCCTTGGCAAAGACCCGGATGACCGTATACGAGGGGATGGCCAGCAGCATGCCGAGGATACCGGCCAGCGACCCGGCAATGAGAATCACGAGGAAAACCTCGAGCGGATGGGCCTTCACCCGCTCGGAATAGAGCGTCGGCTGCAGGACGAAGTCATCCAGCCCCTTGAGGATCAGCAGCGAGCCGACGATAACCGTCACCGTATGGCCGACGGAAAGGTCTCCGATCGGCGTCACGATACCGACGAACACCGAGATGATTCCGCCGATGAGCGGCCCGGCATAGGGCACCACGTTCATCACCCCCATCACCAGCCCGATGAATGCGGCGTCGGCCGCTTTCATCCCGAAGGCCATCATCGTAAGCGAGATGATGACCATCAGCAGCAGGCTCTCCGAGAGGATGCCCGTAAAATAGCGGGCGAGCAGTACCGTCACGGAGTCGAGCGCCCGGGTGATGTTGTCGTGGTAACGCTCCGGGAAGACCGACGTGACCATTGCGTAGAAAAGCCCGTCGTCCTTGAGGAAAAAGAAAGTGATGAACGAGATCGAAAAGATCGCGATGACCGACGAAAGCACCACGCCGACGATCGACGAGAAGAGCGCATTGAGCGAATCGAGGTCGATCACCTGCCGCAGCGTCTGCGTCAGTGCCTCGGAGAGCGAGAAGGTGCTCGACGGCTGGGCGAAAAGCGACTGCAGATACTCCTGGGCCCGTGACAGGGGCTCCTCGATCGATGCTACGACCGTGGCGAAATCGACATGTGCGAACTGGTTCAGCTTGTTGAAGACCAGCGGCACGAAGAGCGAGCAGAGCGTGGCGAAGACGATCCAGATGACCACGAGCGTACAAAGGGCCGCCAGCCAGCGCGGAATGCGCCAGCCGCGGATCTCCATCCCGGTGAGGCGGCTGACCAGCGGCCGTCCCATGACGGCCAGCACGGCCGAGACAAGGATGTAGACGACGATCGACGAGAAGTACCAGATCAGGTACAGCGCCACGGCCGCGACGGCCGCACCGGCGAGGAATCGGAAAAAGGTCTGGGGTGTCGTCGTCATGTCCGGTCGGGTATCAGTCGTCGGTACGCTCCCTGCGCAGCCGTGCAATCGGTGTCTGCGATCCCACGACGGGATCGCCGATCTCCACGAGCAGCTCGCTGCCCTTCGGCACCAGCACATCGACGCGCGATCCGAACTTGATGAAGCCGCAGACGCTGTTCTGCTCGACGGCATGCCCCACCTTCATGTAGGAGATGATGCGCCGCGCGATCAGTCCGGCGATCTGGCGGAAGAGGATCTGCTGTCCCGAAGGCATCCGCACGACGGTGGTCGTACGCTCGTTCTCGGTCGAGGACTTCGGGTGCCAGGCCACCAGGAAGCGGCCCGGATGGTACTTGAAATACTCCACCACGCCGCCCACGGGCACCCAGTTCATGTGGATGTTCGTGATCGACATGAAGATCGAGATCTGCAGCATCTCACGGCCGAGGTACTCGATCTCCTGCACGTTCTCCGTCACGACGACGCGCCCGTCGCACGGGGCGAAGACCAGATCGGCATCGTGGATGCGCACCCGGCGGGGTTCGCGGAAAAACGCCACGATGAAGAACCAGAAGAGCAGCAGGAACACCGTTCCGCTCCACAGCAGCACGACACTCGCATCGCTCTCGAGCAGCCGGTAAAACACCCACCAGATAAGCAGGCAAACGACGCCCGAAACGCCGATGATCTTGTAGCCTTCCTTGTTTATTCTCATAACTCCGTCAGTTTGCGGTTACATAACAAATAACATATAGACCAGCACGAAGGGTGCGGCGACCAGCATGGCGTCGAAACGGTCGAGCACGCCCCCGTGTCCGGGGATCAGGCGGCCCGAATCCTTGACGCCCGCAGACCGCTTGAACATCGACTCCGTAAGGTCGCCCAACACGCCCGTCACGGCGGCGACAAGCGCCAGCCCCACCCAGGCCGCATAGCTTCCGTCGAGCACCCGGGCGCCGACAAGTCCCATGACCACGGCACCGGCCAGGCCGCCGAAGAATCCCTCCCACGACTTCTTGGGCGAAAGCCGCTCGCAGAGGCGGTGCCGTCCGAAGGCCATGCCCACCAGATAGGCGAAGACGTCGTTGGCCCAAATGATGAAGATGAACAGAAGCATGATCGCCGGCGACCACGGCTCCTCACCCTGCATCGGGATGTAGCACATCAGCGAGACGGGCAACGCCACATAGGCCACGCCCGTCAGCGTCGCCCCGATGTTCGCCACGGGGTCGGGCCCCTCTCGGAAGAGCTCCCGGACGAAGACCAGGAACAACAGCAACAACCCGAAACCGAGCATCGGGATCAGGTTGGCGGAGAAGAGATCGAAAACGGCCTCGGAGACCACGGCGAAATTCGCGGCGAAGAGGATGACGCCGGCCAGCATGCCGATCAGCCGTTGCGGCTGCGCGCCCCGGGCGGCGGCCAGTGTGTAGAATTCGTGCATTCCACAAAGCAGGATCACCAGCAACAGGGCCCCGAAGCTCCACTGCGACCAGCAGACGGCCCCCAACATGATCGCCGCGAGGACGATCCCGCTCAGGGTCCGCACCGCAAGGTTCTTCATCTTTTCACTCATTCGGTTTCAGGTGTGTTTTGTCGTTCGGTTGTTCAATTCTTCGCCCCGGCCACTGCCGCGTCGGCCGCATCTTCCGGAGCTCCATTTTCCGCGGCCCCGCCCTCCGCAACGGCCGTTGCGGCAGCGGCTGCGGCTGCAACTGCAGGCTCCCCGCTCCCGGCGGCCCTCTTTTCGGCCTCGCGGCGCTCTCGCTCGATATCCTTCTTGCGCTTGCCGAAGATGCGTTCCACGTCCTCGGTGAAGACCACTTCGCGCTCGAGGAGCAGCTCGGCCAGCTGTTTCAGGCCGTCGGCATGCTCCGTCAGGACCCGTTCGGCCATGGCGTATGCCTCACCGATGACCCGCTTGGTCTCGGCATCGATCTGCTGGGCCGTCAGTTCGGAGTAGGGTTTGGTGAAGGCCATGTCGCTCTGGCCCGTCGAATCGTAATAGGAGAGCGTGCCGACATGGTCGCTCATGCCGTAGTAGGCCACCATGGCATAGGCCTGCTTGGTAACCCGCTCCAGGTCGTTCAGCGCACCGGTCGAGACCTCGCCGAAGGTCAGCCGCTCGGAAACCCGTCCGCCGAGCGTGGCGGCCAGTTCGTCCATCATCTGCTCGCGCGTGGTGATCTGCCGCTCCTCGGGCAGGTACCAGGCGGCACCGAGCGCCTTGCCGCGCGGGATGATCGTCACCTTGATCAGCGGGCTGGCGTTCTCGAGGATCCAGCTTACGGTGGCGTGTCCGGCCTCGTGGTAGGCTATTACGCGCTTCTCCTCGTCGGTGATGATCTTGTTCTTGCGCTCCAGGCCGCCCACGATGCGGTCGATGGCGGCCAGGAAGTCCTCCTTCGAGATGAATTTCTTGTTGTGCCGGGCGGCGATCAGGGCCGCCTCGTTGCAGACGTTGGCAATATCGGCTCCGGAGAAGCCGGGGGTCTGACGCGCCAGGAACGAACGGTCGAGCGCCGGGTCGAGTTTCAACGGACGCAGGTGGACGTTGAAGATCTCCTCGCGCTCCTTCACGTCGGGAAGGCCCACCTCGATCTGACGGTCGAAACGTCCGGCGCGCATGAGCGCCTTGTCCAGGATGTCGGCGCGGTTGGTCGCTGCAAGGACGATGACACCCGTATTGGTCTGAAAGCCGTCCATCTCCGTGAGGAGCTGGTTCAGCGTATTTTCGCGCTCGTCGTTGCCCGAAAAGCCGGCATTCTTGCCGCGGGCCCGGCCGATGGCGTCGATCTCGTCGATGAAGACGATGCAGGGGGCCTTCTGCTTGGCCTGTTCGAAGAGGTCGCGCACGCGAGAGGCACCCACGCCGACGAACATCTCGACGAAATCGGAGCCCGAGATCGAGAGGAACGGCACGTTCGCCTCACCGGCCACGGCCTTGGCCAGCAGCGTCTTGCCGGTTCCCGGAGGGCCCACGAGCAGCGCCCCCTTCGGGATCTTGGCACCCAGCTCCTTGTATTTGTCGGCCTTCTTGAGGAAATCGACGATCTCCATGATCTCGACCTT